>Ga0307373_10004978_pt1 | contig 22025 bp, 22 predicted proteins | sample OX2MG_FD_202534 | JGI IMG/M metagenome (GOLD analysis project Ga0307373, IMG submission 202534) | Soil microbial communities from Risofladan, Vaasa, Finland - OX-2 | ecosystem: Environmental > Terrestrial > Soil > Coastal area > Acid sulfate soil | place: Finland: Risofladan, Vaasa | collected... | reverse complement strand
CGCTCGGCCCTGGCCCGGCACCGGGACCGCATCGGCCGGGAGGAGGAGGTGGTGGTGGAGGGCCCGAGCAAGAAGGATCCGTCCCGCCTGACCGGGCGCACCCGTCAGAACAAGCTCGTGCACTTCGTTCCTCCGACCGACGGGCCTGCGCCCGGCTCAGGTGCCCTCGCCACGGTGCTGGTCACCGGGGCGGCGCCGCATCACCTCACCGGTGAGCTGACCGAGATCCTGACCCGGGGCCGGACCCGGATTCCGGTGACCGTCTCCTGAGCGGCCCTCGCCCGATCGCCCTGGTCGGGCCCACGGCTTCGGGCAAGTCGGCGCTGGCCCAGGAGCTGGCCGAGCGCTTCGACGCCGACATCGTCTCGATCGACTCCATGCAGGTCTACCGGGGGATGGACATCGGCACGGCCAAGCCCACCCTGGCCGAGCGCGGGCGCGTCCCCCACCACCTCATCGACCTGGCTGATCCGGAGGAGGACTACTCGGTGGCTCGTTACCGGGCCGACGCCGGCGCCGTCCTATCTGAACTGGCCGGCCGCGGCCGCCGGGTGCTCATGGTGGGAGGCACCGGCCTGTATCTGCGGGCCGTGGTCGATGACCTCGACCTTCCTGGTCAGTGGCCGGAGGTCCGAGCCCGATTGGAGGCCGAGGCCGATGACCTCGGCGTGGCGGCCCTACATGCCCGCCTGGCATTACTCGATCCCCTGGCCGCGTCCCGAGCCGAGCCCGCCAACCGGCGCCGGGTCGTGCGGGCCCTGGAGGTGTGCGTTGGGGCGGGGCGGCCGTTCTCCTCCTTCGGGCCCGGCCTGGCCAGCTACCCGGCCACCCGGTTCGTGCTGCTTGGCCTCAACCGGTCACGTGAGGAGCTCGGGGAGCGCATCGCCCGGCGCTACCGGGAGCAGATGACCGCCGGCTTCCTGGACGAGGTGGCTGCTCTAGCCCGCCGGCCGGCGGGGCTGTCCCGCACCGCCCGGCAGGCGCTGGGCTACCGGGAGCTCCTCGCCCACCTGGAGGACGGGGTGGGCCTGGATGAGGCGCTGGGCGAGGCCATCCGCCGAACCCGCAGCTTCGCCCGCCGCCAGCAGGCGTGGTTCGGGCGGGATCCACGGGTCCGCTGGCTGGAGCCGGGAGCGAATCTCGCTACCGTGGCCGTTGCCGCCCTGGGAGAATGGTGGGGATGACCCCGGCCGCACCCCTCCGCCTGCTCAAGCTCCACGGCCTGGGCAATGACTTCCTGGTCCTGATCGATCCGGAGTCAGCCGCGCCCATCGACGCCGGGCTGGCCCGTCGCTTATGCGACCGCCACACCGGTGTCGGGGCCGACGGCCTCATCCGGGTCACTCCGGCATCGGGGGGCCGGAACACTCAAGGGGCCGACTACGTAATGGAGCTGCTCAACGCCGACGGCAGCCGAGCCGAGACCAGCGGCAACGGCCTGCGCTGCCTGGTCCTGGCCCTGGAGGTATCCGGCCTGCTCCGCCGGTCCGATCTGGTGGTGTCCACCGACGCCGGGCCCCGCCGGGCCCGGATCGGCCCAATGAGCGGGGACGGATCAGCCGTGGTCAGCGCGGGCATGGGTGAGGTGCACCTGGGCGGGGAGACCACCGTGCTCGGCCACCGCTCCCGGCTTGTGGATGTGGGCAATCCCCATGTAGTCGTCCTTCTGGATGATCTGGCCGAGGTCGATGTCGAGGTCCACGGCCCGGCCGAGGAGGCGAGGCATCCTGGGGGGATCAATGTGAACTTCGCCGTCGTGAGCGATGACGGTTCGGTCCGGTTGAGGACCTGGGAGCGGGGGGCAGGCGCCACCCTGGCCTGCGGCAGCGGCTCCTGCGCCACCGCCGCCGCCTTGCGGGACTGGGGCATGGTGGGTGACGTGGTCGACGTGGACAATCCGGGAGGGATGGTCACGGTCTCCTTCGAGCACCCCGACGGCCCCGGCGGCTCTGACGGCACAGCCCAGATGGTCCTGACCGGCCCGGCCCAGTTGATCGCCGCGGTCGAGGTCCCCGGGGTCGCTGCTGTCCCCGGAGTGTCCCCGGTTGGGCGGCCGGTCGGGGTGGGCGCCGCCGCCCCGGGGGCTGAATGACCCTCATCGAACGCTCCTTCCGGGAGCGCATAGTCCTGGTGGGGGTGGCGGTCCCACCGGTGGTGTCGGAGGAGGTCGAGGCCAGCCTGGACGAGCTTTCCCTGCTGGTGGACACAGCCGGCGCCGATGAGGCCGCCCGGGTGGTCCAGCGCCGGGACCGCCCCGACCCCGCCACCTACGTCGGCCGGGGCAAGGCTGCCGAGTTGCACGAGCTGTCCGAGGCCGTCGACGCCGACACGGTCGTCTTCGATGATGAATTGACGCCCGCCCAGCAGCGCAACCTGGAGAAGATCCTCGGTCGCACGGCCATCGACCGGACCGCCGTCATCCTCGACATCTTCGCCCAGAACGCCCGCACCGAGGAAGGCCGGGCCCAGGTCGAGTTGGCCCTGCTCCGTTACCGACTCCCCCGCATCCGGGGCCGGGGCAAGGACCTCTCCCAGCAGGGTGGTGGGATCGGCACCCGAGGACCGGGCGAGACCCAGATGGAGGTTGACCGGCGCCGCCTGGTCCGGCGCATGACCAAGCTCGAGTCCGAGCTCAAGCAGCTGAGTCGCACCCGCCGGGTGCAGAGGCGGGGTCGCCAGCGGGGACGGCTCTTCAACGTCTCCCTGGTCGGCTACACCAACGCCGGCAAGTCCACCCTGCTCAACACCCTGACCGACGCCGGCGTGCTGGTCGAGGACCGCCTGTTCGCCACTCTCGACCCCCGCACCCGCCGCCTGGACCTGCCCGGGGGCGAGTCGGTCCTGCTGTCCGACACCGTGGGCTTCGTCCGGAAACTTCCGCATCAGCTGGTGGAAGCCTTCCGCTCCACCCTGGAGGTGGTGGCCGAGGCCGACCTGCTGGTCCACATCGTGGACGCCTCCGCCTCCGATCCGATGGCCCAGGTGGCTGCGGTGCGGGAGGTGCTGAGCGAGATCGGCGCCGGTGAGGTGCCCGAGCTCCTCGTGTTCAACAAGGCCGACATCACGGCCGAGGCGGCCCGCCTGGCCGGCCTGCACGCCGGCTCGGTGGTCATCTCCGCCGCCGCCCGCTCGGGCATGGACCACCTGCTGGAGGTGCTGGGGGAGCGCCTGCGGGCCCACTTCTCGGTGGTCGAGCTGGTCGTTCCCTATGACCGCGGGGACATCCTGGCCGCCGTGCACCGGGAGGGCGAGGTGCTCGAGGAGCTTCCCGGGGAGACCTCGGTCCGGGTCCGGGTCCGGGTCGATCCGGTGGGCCGGGCCCGCTTCAGCCAGTTCCAGGAGGTCGGGTCCTGAGTACCGGTTTCGTGCCTCCCGCCTATCCCTACGACCGCTTGGACGGGGCCAAGGCCAAGGCGGCCCGGCACCCGGGCGGCGTGGTCGACCTCTCCATCGGCACCCCCTGTGACCCGCCGCCGCCCGAGGTGGTGGCGGCCCTGGGCGGTTCCGGCACCGAGCGGGGCTATCCGGCCTCGATCGGCTCGCCCGCCTACCGGGGGGCAGCGACGGACTGGCTGATCCATCGGCTGGGAGCCGAGGTCGATCAGGTGGCCGCGTGCGTCGGTACAAAGGAGTTTGTGGCCACCACGCCGCAGTGGATGAAGCTGCGCCGGCCCGACCGGGACACCGTGTTGTACCCGGCCATCTCCTATCCCACCTACGAGATGGGCGCCATCCTGGCCGGCTGCCGGCCCGTGCCCGTTCCGACCGACGACCAGTGGCGCTTACGCCTGGATGCCATCGAGCCGGCTGACGCCGACCGGGCCCTCCTGCTGTGGGTCAACAGCCCCGGCAACCCGGCCGGGCAGCTCGATGATCTGAGCGCCGCCGCCGCCTGGGGCCGGGAGCGAGGTGTGCCCGTCTTCAGCGACGAGTGCTACGCCGAGTTCACCTGGGATGGCCCGCCCCGGTCCATCCTCCAGGCCGGATCCGAAGGGGTGGTGGCCGTCCACTCACTCTCCAAGCGCTCCAACCTGGCCGGGGTCCGAGCCGGCTTCTATGCCGGGGACGGGGAGTTGGTCACCTATCTGTCCGAGGTACGCAAACACGTCGGGATGATGGTGCCCGGGCCGGTGCAGGCCGCTGCCGTGGTCGCCCTGGGCGACCAGAACCACGTCGAGGTCCAGCGGGAGCTGTACCGGGCCCGTCTCGAGCGCTTCGCCAAGATCCTGGAGGCGGTGGGTGTGGGCGTGGAGCTACCCGCAGGAGGTTTCTACCTGTGGGCCCGTGCGGACGGGAGCGTCGCTCGTGCCCCCGGCACGAACGCCGCCGGCGGCCCCGATGCCACCGACCCCGCGGCGGCGTGGGCCCTAACCGATCGGCTGGCCGCCGACGGGGGCGTGCTGGTCAGCCCGGGGGAGTTCTATGGGCGGGCCGGGGCCGGCCATATCCGGGTGGCGATGGTGGCCCCCATGGAGTCCCTGGAGCTGGTGGCCTCCCGCCTGGGCGTCTGAGCCCAACCTTTAGGCTGAGCGTGATGGCAGATCTCCAGGCCCAAATCGAAGAGCTGTGGGAAAGCGGCGTGACGCCGGGCGACGCCGAGGCGTCGGCGGTGGTCACCGAGGCGGTTGACCTTCTTGATACCGGCCAGGCCCGGGTGGCCGAGATAGGTCCCGACGGTCAGATCGTGGTCCACCAGTGGCTGAAGCAGGCCGTGCTGCTCCTGTTCCGCCTCCGGGAGATGGAGACGATCGAGGTCGGCCCGTTCGAGTTCGCCGACAAGATCCCGCTCAAACACGGCTACGCCGAAGCCGGGGTGCGGGTCGTACCCGGGGGCTCCGCCCGTTACGGATGCTTCCTCGAGCGCGGCGTCATCCTGATGCCGAGCTACGTCAACATCGGCGCCCGGGTCGGGGCCAACACCATGGTGGACACCTGGGCCACGGTGGGCTCGTGCGCCCAGATCGGCGCCAACGTCCATCTCTCGGGTGGGGTCGGCATCGGTGGAGTGCTCGAACCGCCCCAGGCGGCGCCGGTGGTGGTCGAGGACGACTGCATGATCGGTAGCCGCTGCATGGTGACCGAGGGGGCGCGGGTGGGCCGGGGCTCGGTGCTCGGCGCCGGGACCATGCTCAATCCCTCCATCCCCGTCTTCGACACCGAGACCGGAGCAGAGATCTCCCGCGGGATCGTGCCCCCCTGGTCGGTGGCGGTGGCCGGGACCCGGATGAAAACCTTCCCCGGGGGGGAATTCGGCCTGGGCTGCGTCCTGGTCATCAAGCGCCTGACCGAGGGCGAACGCCACGATAAGTCCAAGCTCAACGACATCCTGCGGGATCACGGCGTCACCGTCTGAGCCGATGGCCGACCTCGGCTCCCGCGCCGGCCGGCCATGACCGGTCCAACCGACATCGCCCGGGACCTGCTGGCCGACACGGCCGAGCTGGTGGCCATCGCTTCCCCGAGCCACCATGAGGCCGAGCTGGCCACCCACCTGGCCGATCGACTGGCGGCGGTGGATCACCTGTCGGTGGAAAGGGTCGGGGACAATGTCATCGCCCGGACTGCCGCCGGCCGGCCCCGGCGGGTCATCTTGGCCGGGCATCTCGACACCGTCCCGGCCCAGGACAACGAGACGCCCCACATCGACGGTGACATCTGCCGCGGCCTGGGCTCGGCCGACATGAAGGGGGGCCTGGCCGTTCTGGCCCTGCTGGCCGAGCAGCTGCGAGATGCGGCCGTGGACCTGACCTTCCTCTTCTATACCTGCGAGGAAGTGGACATGCGCCACAGCGGCTTGTTGCAGCTTCGCGAGCTGCGCCCGGAACTGCTGGAGGGCGAGGTCGCCATCCTGGGCGAGCCCACCAACTGCCTGGTCGAGGCCGGCTGTCAGGGCAATCTCCGGGTCAAGCTGACCATGGGCGGGACCCGGGCCCACACCGCCCGGCCCTGGATGGGGACCAACGCCATCCACCGCCTGGGAGCGGTGCTCCAGCTGGTCGCCTCCTATGAGGGCCGCCGGCCGGTTATCGACGGTTGCCAGTATCGGGAGGCCCTCCAGGCTGTGGGCATCGAAGGTGGGGTGGCCAACAATGTGGTTCCCGACGTCGCCACCGTTACCCTCAACCACCGCTACGCCCCGGATCGCGACGCCGCCACCGCCCGGGCGGCAGTTGAGGAAATGCTGGCCCCGCTGCTCGATCCCTCGGTCGGGGACCGGATTGAGCTGGTGGCCGTGTCGGAAGCGGCCGCCCCCGGGCTCACTGACCCGCTGTTGGAGCGCCTGGTCGGCCTGACCGGCCCGCCCGTGGCCAAGTTGGGCTGGACCGATGTGTCCTTCTTCGCTTCGCTGGGCCTGGCCGCCACCAACTTCGGACCCGGGGATCCCACGCTGGCCCATACCCGCGATGAGTGGGTCAGTCGGGTCGACTTGGACAACGCCTACCTGACGCTGGCCCGACTGCTGAGCGACTGACGGCGCGGCCGCAGGCCGGTCCGGGCCCTGAGCCAGCAGGGGGCGCGAGTGGAAAGGGGCGCGGACATGAGAGCATCAAGCCGATGACGGTATTGCAGGCGGGCGAGGAGACGATGGCGCGAGGGCGGCCGCGGTCGATGGCGCGCCACGCCGCGGGAGCGCTGGCGGGTCTGGCCGCGGTCCTCCTGGCCGGGGCGCCCCTGGCCGCCTCGGCCGTCGGCACGGCCCCCAACGACCCCTTCTTCCCCCAGCAGTGGAACATGACCCAGGTGCGGGCGCCGGCGGCTTGGACCAGATCCACCGGGGCCGGGGTCATCATCGGCGTGGTCGACACCGGCGTGGACCTCACCCACCAGGACCTGGCCGGAAAGGTGGTTGCCACCACCGACTGCGTGGGGTCGGGCGGGACCGAGTCGGCGTGTACCGGCTCAGGCCAGGACGACAACGGGCACGGGACCCACGTGTCGGGCATAGCCGCCGCCGACACCAACAACGGTCTGGGCGTGGCCGGCATGGCCCCCTCGGCCAAACTGGTGGTGGCCAAGGCCCTGGACAGCAGTGGGTCGGGCAACTTCAACGACGTAAACGCCGGGATCGAATGGGTGGTCGACCATGGCGCCCGGGTGGTCAATCTGAGCCTGGGCAGCGACCTGCCCGGCCTCGGGGGCGTGGTCGGAGGCAGCCTGACCAGCGGGGTCGACTACGCCTGGTCCCACGGCGCCATCCCGGTCATCGCGGCCGGGAACCAGAACTTCTTCGGTCTGGGCAGCTCCAACTACGGGAACGTGAACGCCGTCATAGTCGGCGCCACCGGCCCGCAGAAGGAAGTTGCCCCCTACTCCAGCCCGTTGGGCAACGCCAAGTGGGCCCTGGTGGCCCCGGGCGGGGACGGGACCGACGCCGCGGGCAACCCGGTGTGCACCGGGACCGCCCAGGCGTCCTGCATCGTCTCCACATACTGGTCGTCCTCCAACGCCACATCCGAATACGCCTACGACCAGGGCACGTCCATGGCGACCCCCATGGTGTCGGGGGCCCTGGCCCTGCTCCTGGCCACGGGAATGACCCCCACCCAGGCGGTCGACCGCCTGTTGGCCAGCGCCGATAAGTCGGTCAGCTGCGGATCGAACTGCGCCGGCTTGCTGGACGCCGCCGCCGCCGTGGGGGCCAGCACCTCGGGCGCGCCGGCCCCGAGTGCAATCACTACCACCTCCTCCGGCCGTCGCACAACGGTGGGCAACACCACCGCCACCACCAGCCCGTCCTCCTCGCCCGCCCTGGTGCCGGGCACCGGCTTACCGGCCCAGACGGCGCCGAGCGTTCCCCGGCCTCCGACCACCTCTACCATCGCCTCGGGCCCGGCTCTGCCGCTGGAGCAGTCCGGACGTTCCTCTGCCGTGGCGACGGCAGGAACGGCTGGCGGTGCTCACTCGAAGGGCGCCTCGACGCCCTATGCGCTCGGTGCAGTGGCCGCCCTTCTGCTGTTGGGGTTGGCCGGCGCCATCGCCTACGTGCGCCTGACCGGGTCAGAGCCGGCGTAGGACGGTGACGACCTTTCCGTAGAGGGTCACGTCACTGGCGTGGAACTCCATGGGCGAGAGCCGGGAGTTGGCCGGGGTGAGCACGACAGTGTTGCCCCGCTTCGAGTAGCGCTTGACGGTGGCCTCCTCCCCGGGGATACCGGCCACCACCGTGTCCCCCTTATTGGCCTCGGACTGCTGCCTGACCACGACGAAATCACCGTCGAAGATGCCGGCATCGATCATCGAGTCGCCTCTTACCCGGAGCATGAAGAGGGTCCCTGTGCCGGTGAAGTCCTCCGGCAGGGGCATGAGCTCCTCGACGTTCTCCTGGGCCAGCACGTCGGTGCCGGCCGCCACATCGCCCACCAGGGGTACATGGCGCACGGGCCGACTCTCGACGGCGGCGCCACTGGAGGGGTCGTAGCGCACTTCTATGGCTCGCGGCTTGCTGGGATCCCGGCGCAGATAGCCCTGGCGCTGAAGGGTGGCTAGATGGGCGTGCACGGTCGAGGACGAGGTAAGGCCGACCGCCTCGCCTATCTCGCGCACCGACGGGGGATAGCCGCGCTCGCGCAATTCGGCCGAGATGAAGTCCAGGATCTGACGGCGCTTACCGGTGAGGATGGGGCTTTCGACGGGAGTCACGACCCTCAGAATACGCCTTCGCCATCCCTTTGGCAAACATCTGTTCGACTCGGACTTGACGGGAACAGACGTTCGTGATTGGCTGCTCCACGAACAGAAGTTCGATGGATGGAGCCATCGGGAGCGCCCCGATGGCACGCCGGTGCGGCGGGCTGCCGACCGGTGTTCGACAAGGAGGACGGTCCATGGTCGCAGTGGTTTGGCCCGCCGGATCCGGGTCTCCCGGCCCTTCCCCTGACGGGGCGGGCCGGCTGCGGGTCCTGCCCGCTCCCGGGCCCCGGAGGGGGCTCACGCGCCGCCCGGCCCGAGCGCCCCATCGGACCCCCGCGCTCCGGCACCGGCCCTCGGCCGCCGTCTACCGCCGCCGGCGTCTGGCGGCTGTCTTACTGCTCAGTCTGGTTCTGGGCCTGGCCTATTTCAGCCTGGCTCATCTGGGCGCGGCGTTCCCCGGGAGCGGTCCCCTCGCCGCTTCCGGGGGACCCGGCTCAGCGGTGGCCGTGGCCGACCAGCTCTATGTGGTGAGACCGGGGGACACGGTGTGGTCCATCGCTCACCGGTTCCAGCCCGGCGGGGATGAGCGGCCCCTGGTGGACAGCATCATCAGTGAGCTCCACGGCGCGCAGCTCCAGCCGGGCCAGGCCATCCGCATCCCCTGAGGGCCGGCCGTCCGAGGATCGAACGGATAGGCATGGCCGTGCTGATGGTGGGCGGCCCGTCGGATGGTCCGCCAGCCCTTAGCCTTGGCGGAGTGCGCTGCCCATCGTGTTCGGAGGTTGAGGACAAGGTTGTCGACTCCCGCACGGCCGAGGACGGCGCTGCCATCCGCCGACGCCGGGAGTGCCTGGCCTGCGGTCGGCGTTTCACCACCTTCGAACGCATAGAGGGGGTGGAGGAGGGCATGGTCATGGTGCTCAAGCGGTCCGGGGTGCGAGAGGTTTTCGACCCGGCCAAGGTGGTGGCCGGAGTCCGGGCCGCCACCAAAAACCGTCCGGTGTCCGAGGCGGCCATGGTGGAGTTGGCCGGGCAGGTGGAAGAGGCGATGCGGGCCATCGGCGCCGAGGTGACCACCCAGCAGATCGGTCTGGAGGTGCTGGACCGCCTGGCCTCGGTGGACGAGGTCGCCTATCTCCGCTTCGCCAGCGTCTACAAGGGCTTCGAGGAAGCGGGTGACTTCCAGCGGGAGTTGGGCCTACTCACAAAGTCCACCGAACCCAAACGCCGGGACTGATCCCGCTTCACTCGACTATGGCCGCCTGGCCACCGGCGGTCTTGTCCAGGGTGTTCGGGGCCGGGACGGGCCGACCGGCTTAGCGTTGTCAAGGTGAGTGATGAGAACGGTGGCGACCCCCTCGACGCCAACCGGCGCATGTGGGACGAGCGGGCTCCGCTCCACGCCGTCTCGGACTTCTACGACCTGGATGGTTTCCGGGCCGGTCGTTCGAGCCTCCAGCCCTTCGAGATCGAGGAGCTCGGCCCGGTGGATGGTCTCGATCTGGTGCATCTGCAGTGCCACATCGGCCTGGACACGCTCTCCTGGGCCAGGTTGGGGGCGCGGGTGACCGGGCTGGATTTCTCGCCCGCCGCCATCGATATCGCCCGGGGCCTGGCCGCCGATACCGGGATCGGGGCCCGATTCGAACTGGCCGAGGTGACCCGGGCGCCGGAGGTTCTGGGCCGGGGCGGGTTCGACATCGTCTACACCGGGCACGGCGCCCTGGTGTGGTTGCCGGATCTGGAGAAGTGGGCCGACGCCGCCGTCGCCCTGCTCCGCCCCGGGGGCCGGCTGTACCTGGCCGAGTTCCATCCTCTGTCCCAGATGCTCGGTGATGACGCCGCCAGCGTGGTTTCCTCCGGCTTCCCCGACCAGCCGGTGGTCTATGACCTGCCCGGCAGTTACGCCGAACCGGACGCCCTGACCCGCCAGAACCTCAGCTACGAGTGGACCCACCCTCTGGGCGAGGTAGTGAGCGTCCTGGCGGGCCGGGGCATGCGCATCGAGTTCCTGCGGGAGCGGGACATCATCGCCTGGCCCCGGTGGCATTTTCTCGAGAAGTACGGCACGTCCTGGCCCGATGGTTGGTGGCGGACGCCTCCCGACCGGCCCCGGATCCCGCTCTCTTACACCTTGATGGCCCGACTCGACTGACCCAACTCGACTGACCGACCCGGCTCGGCTCGGCTGATCAAGTGGATACCAACCGGAACCGGATCACCGTTCCCGGCGGGCACTGAGCCAGGACTTCGAGCCCGGAAGGCTCCACCACGGCTACGGCGGGATAACCGCCGGTCGTGGCGTGGTTGGCCAGCAGGACGATGGGTAGGCCGGCCGGGGGGACCTGTACAGCGCCGGCCACCATCCCCTCGGAGTGGGGTCCGCCCGGCCTGACCCAGGCGATCCCGGGTCCGTCCAGGCGCATCCCGGTGCGGTCGCTGGTGGTGGACACCGTCCAACTGCGCTCGGCCATACGGTCCAGACCTTCGTCCCCTATCCAGTCCACCCGGGGCCCGGGCGCCAGGCCTACCTCGACCGCTCCGTTTCTGTTGGGCAGGGCCGGCTGGGCCCCGAGGGGCAGATCGGCTGGACCGGTGGCCAGGCCCCACGGCCCTGCGGGCGACCCCTCGGCTGGCCACCCACCGGTTGGCGACCAGCCGGTGGGCAACCCGGCCGGCCCGAGGTCGAAGCCCGCTCCGGCGGCCAGCGCCGGCGGCCCCAGTCCCGAGAGGGTGTCGGTGCTGCGACTGCCGAGGACTACTTCGGCGTCCACCCCTCCGGCCAGGGCCACGTACGCCCGCCAACCCCGCTCGAAGGCAGCCAGGTGGACCTCGGCCCCGGCCGGCACCGGCACGGCGGCAGAGTGCTGCACCGGCCTGCCGTCGACCAGTATCGGACCCACCGCCCCGGTGACGGCCAGGGTGGTCGCCACCCGGAACCGAAGTCGGGGTCCCGCCGCGGTGGCCTCCAGCCCGGCGGCGCCGTCGGGGTTACCCACCAACCGGTTGGCTCGGACCAGTGATCCCCGGTCGACCGCTCCGGATCGAGGCACGCCCAGGTGGGCCCAGCCGATCCGGCCCAGATCCTGAACAGTCGTCAGCGGGCCCGGGTCGACGACCTCCACGCCCGGGGCCTCCGGTGACCTGGTCCCGGCGGGTGACGCCGGTGCGGCCGCCCCCGCCTCGTCCCGCACCGCATCGAAGCGCACCCGGTCTCCCGGAGCCAGCAGAGAGGGGGGCCGGCGCTTCGGGTCGAACAGGACCGCCCCGGTCCGGCCGATGAGCTGCCAGCCCCCCGGGGTCGTCTGCGGGTACACGGCGCACATGCCGGCGGCCAGGGCCACCGATCCGGCCGGCACCCGGGCCCGCGGGGCGGCCCGACGGGGCACGGCCAGGGTCGGATCGTCCCCTTCCAGGTAGGCGAAGCCGGGGGAGAAGCCCAAGAAGCTGACCGTCCAGGTGGAAGCGACGTGGCGCCTCACCACCTCTCCGACGCTCAGGCCGCTCAGGCGGGCCACCTCGGCCAGATCCTCCCCGTCGTAGACCACCTGCATCACCACCGGCGCGACCTCGCTCGGCCCCATCGAGCTGTCGAGACCCGCGCCGAGGGCCTCGATGCGCCGGCGCACCTGGTCCCAGTTGGTCACCGGGACCGCCCCTTCTGGAGGTCCTCGATGGGGGAGGGTCCCCGGCCGGAGTCGGATCAGGATCGACCGGGTGGCGGGCACCAGCTCTTCGACTCCGGGCAGAGCCGCCTGGCGCAGGGCCCTCCAGAGCACTTGGGCTTGTCCCGGCTCCACCTCGATCAGGAAGGCGTCGCCCCCGAAGGCGAGGAAGTTCAAACGAAGGCCCGGACGTCGACCCCGGCACCGGCCAGCGCCTGTCTGACGGCCCGGGCCGTCTCCAGCGCCCGGACCGAGTCCCCATGGATGCAGATGGAGTCGGCCCGGATCTGGACCGCGGTGCCGTCGGCGGCCAGGGCGGTGCCCGTGGTGGCGATGAGCACGGCCTGGGCGGCGGCCTCCTCGGGGTCCTCCATGACCGCCCCGGCTTCCGGGCGGGGGACCAGCGATCCGCCCGGCGTGTAGGCCCGATCGGCAAAGGCCTCGGCTAAGCACGCGACTCCGGCCTCAGCCGCCCAGCCCAGAAGTTCGGAGTTGGCCAGGACCAGCAATGGCAGGCCGCTGCGACCCACCGAACCGAGGACGGCTTCGGCCACGGGGCGGTCCCAAGCCGCCCGGTTGTAGAGGGCGCCGTGCAACTTGACGTAGCCCACGGCCACCCCGGCGGAGGCGGCCACCTCCCGCAGGGCGCCGACCTGATAGGAGATGTCGGCGGCCAGGCTGACCGGATCCAGCTCAATGTCGCGACGCCCGAAACCCTCCCGGTCCGGGTAGGACGGGTGGGCGCCGACCCGCACCCCGAGCCGGGCCGCCTGTATGCAGGTATCGCGCATGAGACGGGGCCCGCCGGCATGGAACCCGCAGGCGATGCTGGCGCTGGTGACGACCCTCAGGATCTCGGCGTCCGAGGGTCCTTCCTCACCGAGGTCGGCGTTGAGATCGATAGCGGGCCGGTCCACAGCACCAGGCTGTCACTGCTGGGGAACGGGGACCATCACCTGGGCGGTCACGTCGGCCAGGCCGGTGTCGCCCAGGGCGAGGGCGGCGGCGTGGCTGAGATCCAGTATCCGCCCCGCCACATAGGGCCCGCGGTCGTTGACCAGCAACAGGACGGAGTCGGCGCCGTGGCTGACCAGGAGGAACGTCCCGAGGGGCAGGTCGGGGCTGGCGACGGTCCAGCCGGATTCGTCGTATACGGCTCCAGTGGCTGTGGCCTGGCCGTCAAAGCCGGGCCCGTACCACGAGGCCACCCCGGCCAGGACCGTGCCGGTCGCCTGCAGGCCGGGTTCCAGGCCACCCTGGCCACCAAGTCCGGCCGGACCGACAGGGCCGAACGGGTAGCGGGCCATCAGCGCGGCCTGTTCCCGGGTGGCCGCCACGCTGATGGGCCCGAGAGCGGGCGCCACCGCCCGGCGGGCCTGGTCGGAGCGGGCCAGCGCGGCGGCTTGTGCCGACTGCTCCCGAGCCAGCTCGGCCTGGTCGGCTCCGACGATGGCCTCGAGGGTGCTGCGCTGGTCCGCCAGCTGGGCCTGGAGGAGCTCCAGAGCCCCGAGGCGCCGTCGGGCCGCCGTCTGATCCGATCGGGCTGCGGCCAGATCAGAGTGGTAGGCCGACAGGATTCGGTCGGTCACCCCCTGGGCGGCGTCGAGGTAGGGCCCGGGAACGGCCTGGTCGCTGTCGGGGGCGTCCACGACGTAGGCCTCGGCCAGCAGGGCGGCCGCCCGGGCCTGCGCCTCAGCCAGGCCTGACTGCAGGCGGCTCTCGGCCAGGTCGGCCCCCAGGGCCGCGGCCTGGGCCGCCTGGGTTCGGGTGGCCAGGTCGGCTATCTGCAGGTCGACCGCCGCCGCCCGGGCCTGAGTCAGCGCCAAGGAGCTGGACGTAACCCCGGGCGGGGAGACCGAGGCGCCGGCCGCTCCGGACAGAGCCGGCCCGGCCAGGAGGCCGGCCACCATGGCCATCCCGGCCAGGGTGAGCGCCATCCGGGTGGGCGCGCCGGGCATGGGTAGGTTTATCGGCGCCGGAGGTCGGCAGCTGTAGGCGAGGAGGCCAGCGTGCGGGTCGGGGTACTGACCGGCGGGGGAGATTGCCCGGGGCTAAACGCCGTCATCCGGGCCGTGGTACGCAAGGGCGAGACGCGCTTCGGGGACGAACTCATCGGCTTTGCCGACGGCTGGCGCGGAGTGGTCGAGGATCGGGTCGTTCCCCTGGACGTGGAGAGGTGTCGCGGCATCCTGCCCCGGGGCGGGACCATCCTGGGTACCTCCCGCACCAATCCGTACAAGATCGACGGGGGACCGGAAGCGGTGCGGGCCACGCTGGTCCGGCGGGAGATCGACGCGCTGGTGGCCATCGGAGGGGAGGACACCCTGGGAGTGGCCGATCGCCTCGGAGGCGACGGCGTCAACGTGGTCGGTGTGCCCAAGACCATCGACAACGACCTTTCCGCCACCGAGGTGACCTTCGGCTTCCACACGGCCGTGCAGATCGCCACCGACGCCATCGACCGGCTCCACACCACCGCTGAGTCCCATGACCGGGTCATCGTCTGTGAGGTGATGGGGCGCCACGCCGGCTGGATCGCCACCTATGCCGGGATAGCCGGCGGGGCGGCCGAGATCATCGTCCCGGAAGAGCCCTTCGACATCGAGGCCATCTGCCGCAAGCTCCAGGCGCGCCATGCCAAGGGCCGCTACGCCTCCATCGTGGTCGTGGCCGAAGGCGCCCAACCCCGGGAGGGGACGATGTCGGTGACCTCCGGGGAGGTGGACCAGTTCGGTCATCAGCGCCTTGGGGGCATCGGTAACCAGCTGGCCGATGAGATCGAGCGCCGTACCGGCTTCGAGTCCCGGGTCACCATCCTCGGTCATGTCCAGCGGGGCGGCACCCCCACGGCTTTCGACCGGGTGCTCGCCACCCGCTTCGGCATAGCCGCCATCGATGCGGTACACGACGGGGACTTCGGTCAGATGGTGGCCCTGCGCGCCGGGGAGATAGTCCGTGTGCCGCTGTCCGAAGCCGTCACCCAGCTCAAAACGCTCGACCCTGCTCTCTTCCATGACGTGGCCGAGATCTTCTTCTGATTCAGGAGCCGTCGGGGCTCACGGCTCTTGGTCTTCGGGGGCGTCGGGGCCCAGCAGGGGACCGTCCGAGGCGATGAAGCTGGGGATGTGGCCGGTGCGGGCCTGCCACTCGGCCGCCCAGCCGGAATCGACCCCCACCACGTCCGGGTCCCGCCGGTCGGAGCGGTGCTGCTCCCGCTCATCCGAGCGCAACCACTGCCGGTACATGGGGAACATGGCCACGGCTATGGACAGCTCCCCGATGGACCACAGGACCCCGCCGCCGGCGTGGGTGCCGGAGAGCGAGTAGATGGAGGCGGCCGGTGAGGTCTCGCTCATCAGGGCGATGCCGAGGAAAGACTCGAACGGCACGCCGATGAGGAGGTTGATGAATTTGGCCCCGTAGCCCATGTGCCAGTTGGGGATGGGATCGGGGCTGATCATCGGCCACCAGAAGAGCGTGCCTCCGGCCAGGAAGACCACGTTGAGCAGATCCATCAGGTCCATGTGGGCCATGGCGAAGCCCAGCAGGGCACTGAGGAAGAACACGAACATGATCCCGTAATAGAGGAACCACACCGTGATGGGATGACTCAACACCCGGAAGGCGGAGCTGTGCAGGGCCTGGAGGAATCGGGTCTTGGTCCGCGGCGAGGAGGTCTGCAGTATGAGGGTGCTGGGAGCGCCCATGGCCAGCAGCGGAGGCGCCAGGATCATCAAGAGCATGTGCTGGATCACGTGAGATGAGAAGTTCGACATGGCGAGGGTGGCCACCGATGACTGGAAGGCCAGTTCCACCGAGAGCAGGCCGCCTAGGAAGGCGATAGTGCGACCGCGCTGCCAGTGCCGGCCGCGAGCCTCCAGCCGGGATACCGCCCTCACGTACCAAGCCGCGCTGAGCAGAACGCAGGCCAACACCACGAAGGCGAACGGACCGGTGGACCACTGGGTCAGGGCGTTGTGCAGGTCAACCGGGTGGACTCCCGTCATCCCCGAGCTCCCGCTCATGCCGCTCATGCCGCTCATGCCGCTCATGCCGCTCATGCCGCTCATGCCGCTCATGCCGCTCATGCCCCCCGAAGTGGCGACGCCAGACCCCGCGGCGAGGACGGCACTTACCATCACGACGCGACCTGGAAGCCCCGTTGGGCCAGCTTCTCCAGGGCGGCGGCCACCTGGGACGGGCGAGCGCTGCTCCCGTAGAGGAGGTGGGCCTTACCATCCGGGGTGAAGATCAGGGTGTAGCCGGAATGGACCACCTGGTAATCCCCGGAGCTGTTGCCCGAAGTGCCGCGCTCGGCATAGGACAGGGGCATGTCCAGTTCGGCCTCGGCCTGGTGGATCACGCTGATCGGCCCGGTGAGGCCGATGAAGGAAGAGTTGAAGCGGTCGAGCCACTGGCGTATCACCGACGGACTGTCCCGGTTGGGGTCGGCGGTGACGAACACGACCTGCACGTCCTTGGCCACCGGAGCGGGAAGCTCGCTCAAGGCGGCGGCGTCGAGGGCCATGTCGGTGGGACACACGTCGGTGCAGTGGGTGTAGCCGAAGTAGACGAGGGTTAGGTGGCCCCGGGACACGGAGGCCAGGTTGAGGGGCTGGTTGGAGGTGTCGGTCAGGGTCACGTCGGGCTCAGGGTAGGCCGCCGAGCTCTGCACCAGTCCCGGGTAGTTGGGGTTCTGCCCGCTGGACCCGGCCACCTGGCTCACCTGGGCGGCGGGCCGGGCGTGGTGACCGGCCAGCACCGTCGCTCCCCCCACCAGGACGATGGCCGCTACAGCTGCCACCGCCGCCGCGCCGATAGTGGACCGCGAATGCCAACCCCGGGGTCGGCCCGGAGGGCCTGAGGCGGTGATCGCCCCCAGCAGCCGGTCGCTCAGATCGGGTTCCGGCCCGGCGGCCGATGCTCGGATGGCGTCCTGGAGCAACCGGGCCCGCCCGGTCCAGGCGGCACAAGGCGCGCATCCCTCGTGGGGTGGGCCCGGGTCCGGTCCTTCCCCGTCCAGGAAGCAGGACATCCGCTCCCGGTAGCCGGCGCAGTTGTCCGTCCCGCTCATTGGATAGCTCCCATGGCCCAAAGCCGGCGTTGGCTCGTGGTATCTGTGCTCACGGATGGTTAGTGGGTCCCACCGGCGGATCAGTTCCCGTAGCCGGGCGGTTTTCCTGCCCCGGGTCATCGGCCGAGGCCAGCCATTCGAGCAGCTGGGCCCGGGCCCGGGCTACCCGGGAGCGGACGGTGCCCAGTTCGGTTTCCGATACAGCCGCCGTCTCGGCGTAGCTGAGCCCGATTATCTGGGTCAGTACGAACGCCTCCCGACGGTCTGGGTCCAGGCGGTTGATCAGGTCCCCCAGGTCCTGGGCCGCCGAGGGGTCGAGCGCTATGGCCGGGAAGTTCGGAGCGGCCGGGAGTCCGTCGGCTCTCGGGCGCCGGGCGGCCCGCCCCACCGCCTCGATGCACACTCGACGGGCGATGGTGAGCAGCCAGGTGGTCACCGGGGAATCGCCCCGGAACCCACCCAGTGAACGCCATGCCCGCAAGAAGGTCTCCTGGGTCAGGTCATCGGCGTCCTCCCCGGGGACCATGTGGGCACAGAAGCGCCGCACCGGGCCCTGGGCGGCGGTCAACAGGGTCCGCAGCGCCTTCTGATCTCCCGCGCCGGCGGCCAGGGCGGCGGCGGTGAGCTCGGCCGGGGTCGGGCCCCCGGAAGCGCTCAACTCTGGGCCCGGACGTCGGCCAGCATCTGGCGGAAGGCCTCGGCCACCGAGGGAGCCACCGCCAGGACCAGTTGGTCGGTGGGTTCCGGGCCGTACAGATCGCCCACCACCGCACCTGCCTCTCGGGCGATCAGGGTCCCGGCAGCCCGGTCCCAGTGGTGGGTGCCGCGTTCGAAATAGGCGTCCAGACGCCCGGCCGCCACCGCGCAGAGATCCAGCGCCGCCGACCCGGCCCGGCGGATGTCGCGCACCCGCCCGAGGATCTCCGACATGGCTGCCCCCTGCACGCGCCGGACCGAGGCCTCGTAGGCGAAGCCGGTCCCGACCAGGCTCATGCTCAGGTCGGGCGGGGAGTTGACCGCCAGGGGGCGCCCGTTCAGCCACGAACCCGAACCCAGAAGCCCGGTGAAGGTCTCTTCCCGCGACGGGTCGTGGACGACTCCCGCCACCACGGCTCCGTCGATCTCGGCGGCTATCGACACGGAATACACCGGGATCCCGTAGACGTAGTTGACCGTCCCGTCCAGGGGGTCGATGACCCAGCGCACCCGGCTCGGCCCGGTGCGGTCGCTGCCCTCCTCGGCCAGCACCGAGTCATCCGGCCGGGCCGCCGAAAGCACCTGCAGGATGAGCTTTTCACTGGCCCGGTCCAGGTCGGATACCAGGTCGGTCCTGGTGGTCTTCGATTCGACCACTGCCGGACCCGACTCCAGGCCGACCCGGAGGAGCTCCCCGGCCTGTCGGGCGGCCGAGAGGGCGAGGTCGAGCAGCGCCGCCGGGGACGGTTCGGTGGCCCTGTCTGTCACCCGAACGGTCTAGCCGGTAGGGGTGTCCGGGCCGGAATCGGGGCCGGTCCGTGATGTTCCCGGAGGTGGTTAGGGTCCTGACCCATGCCCGACGGCCCCGTCGATCTGCGCTCGGACACCGTCACCCGCCCCACCCCGGCCATGCGCCGGGCCATGGCCGAGGCCGATGTGGGAGACGACGTCTATGGGGAGGACCCCACGGTCAGGCGATTGGAAGAGGTCTTTGCCGGGCGGCTCTCGAAAGAGGCTGCCCTGTTCGTGCCTTCGGGGACTATCAATGGATATACCACTTCGGGCCCACGTTGGGCGCCAGGCCGACGAAGCAGCTTCGAGGATCAGTTCGCCCCGCCGCTGGGCCTCGGCCAGCTCGATGCCGCTGGAGGGCGACGATCCAGCGAGGTGATGGCCACTCCACCGAAGGCGGGTCCTCGCTCCGGGGCCGGAAACCGGGGCGGACCTGGCCGGGGATGGCTGGCAGACCGGGAATTTCGGCGGCCCCGACACTGCGGGAGTCGGCGGACGGTATGGGGAGCGAGGAGTTGACGCATAATTCTCGACCATCCACGACCGGCACAGCTGGGGGTGAGAAGACCGTCCCTCGCGAACCGCCCCCGACCGGCACTTCCGGGCGCATGTCCCACATACATATGACCTCGGCAAATTGGGTCGTTATAGCCGTATCGGATCGCGCTCCAGACGCGCCTGCCACACCATTCCACGGCTCGTGGTTCGAGGGCACGCCTCTAGCCGCTGGCGCTGGCTGACCTAATCGTCGAATCGGAGATGACCCTGGCTACCGTGCCGCCGGATCCCGTTGCCGGCGAGTACGAGTAGAGGTCTTGGAGGGCGAAGCACTTTCCAGACGGCGCACAGGAAACGGCGGTTAGGGAGCTTCGCGAAGATCCGCCGGCCGGAGGCAGGGATCGGATCACCCTCCAGTCCCGCCCGCCATCCGACGTCGCCGCCATCTCGCCGTCAGAAGCCACCACCAGGCAGTCCGAACTCGATGCGCAGCTGAGGGACACGGGAGGGGATCCGAAACCCGAGAGCAGTGCCGAGCTATCCCTCACGGCCACCCAGGTCCGGCCGGCGTCGCGGCTGGCCATCACGGTCGTACTGGAGGACGGCGCGGTCCGCGATATCTCCTGGCCCACCGCCAGACAGCTCTGCTGCGCCCCACACGACAGCCCGTAGAGGGCAGTGGTGGGACTGGAGCTGGCACTCCGCCACGATCGGCCGCCGTTGGCACTGTGGAGGATGAGGTGGGTAATGGCCTTGATGACATAACCAGCGTTTTGCTCCGTCATGGTCGCCCTTTGCCCGATAGCGACACAGGACTGGGCCCTGGGACAGGCCACTGAGGAGAAGTAGTAGTGCTCCGAGGCCGCCGAAATGGAGGGCAGGTGGGCCCTGCGCCATGTCCGCCCGCCGTCGACGGTGGTGAGCACCGTGGTCTCGAAGAACCGGTTCGCGCCGGACTCGGGGCCGACTCCGGCTATCTCGGTTCCGTGGCGGCCCCAGGCCAGGGCCACGCAACGACTGGCCGAGGAGCAGGCGAGGTCGGGTACCAACCCAACCTCTGCCGGCAGCACGTGAGTGCTCCAATGGCCCCCGGCGTCGTTGGTGCTGAGCAGGACGGCCCGACCCGATTGGCCGGGTCCGCCGTTGGGGTCGGCGCCGATGACGGCCCCAGCCGCGCAGTGGGTCGGCCCGCTACAAGCCAGAGGAGACGACACCCAGGCACCCTCGGGAAGGCTCAACTTTCGCCAAGTCGAACCGGTGTCGGTGCTGCGGTAGAGAGCACTGGGGGCCGGAGCGGCGGTTGACGTGGCCTTGGGCCCCATGCCGTAGGTCTGCACCACCACGTAACAGTCCGTGCGCCTGACTCCGGCACAGGTGAGGTTGGTGGCCGGGCCGAAGGCCAGGTAGTTGGGTGGGCTGCCGTGGGCCCAGACGGTCTGGCTGGGTACAGACCAATCCTGGGGCCAAGGGCTTTTGCCCGCCGGGCTCGGAACGACGGAGACCTGGGTCGAGTGCCCGGCGGGAGTCAGCGCCCCGGACAACTCCAGGGCAGCGCCGCCGACACCCAGGATGGGGACCAGGACCAGGGGCCCCCAAGTCCAACGCCGGTTTCGCCGACGGCCGACGCGCCCGGTCACCGCCGCCCAGGCTTTAGCGCTGGGGGTCGGGGTCGGTGCCGAACGCAGGGCGTGGCGGAGGCGGTCTTCGATGCTCATGGACGTTCTCCCAGGATCCGGCCCAGGCCAGCCAGGCCTCTTGAGGAATGGGTTTTGACGCTGCCGGCCGACACGCCCAGGGCGGCCGCGATATCGGCCTCGGTGAGGTCCAGGTAATAGCGAAGGACCAGGCACTCGCGCTGACGCCGGGGCAGGCGGGCCAGGGCGGCCAGGACCACCTGACGCTCGGCTACCTCGCCCGAGGAGTCCCCGACTTCGGAATCGGGCGCCCAGTCCGGCGTCCGGTGACGCAGGGCCAGGCGCTGTCGGCGCGCGCTGGAGCGGGCCAGGTTGACCACGACCCGATACAGGTAGGCCGCGGCCACCTCTGGATGTTCGAGGCCGGGGGCTCGCCGAAGCAGCACGGCGAAGGCCTCCTGGGCAATCTCCTCGCCCCGGTCAGGCTCGAGGGCCAGGTACTGGGCCAGGCGTACCGTGCGGCCATATTCGTTCTGGAACAACTCCTTGACCAGGTCCTGTCGGGAATCGACGGCGCCCACCATGGGCCGTTCGACGCTGATCGGTAGTTCGGGTCGTCCCATACACTTATCTATCTCGCCTTGCCGGCTCGGGCGGTTGACACGTCGACCAGAAAAGTCGCAGGGATCTCCAAGTTTTGCCGCCGGGTGCCCGAGGACGTGACCGTTCGGGCCCCTTCATGGCCCTGTCCCCCGATCTCCTTTGCGGCGGGCCTGCCCGACAGCCGGTAGGGGGGGAGCCCGCCGAGCTTGATGGCGCCGAACCGAGACTATCCCGACGGCGAGCGGTCGATCCGAAGCACCGCGCCGCTCGATGGTCCGTTACCCGTATTGAGATTCCAGCTCAGCTTCGCCACCGAACCTAGAAGCTTTGCCGGGCTTGGCACCCGCATGGCCAGTGTCACTGACCGATGGCCGGCAATCTCTCGGACCGCCCGGCAGTTGAGCCGGTAGGTGAGGGACTCGTTGTTGAAGG
>Ga0307373_10004977_pt1 | contig 22025 bp, 21 predicted proteins | sample OX2MG_FD_202534 | JGI IMG/M metagenome (GOLD analysis project Ga0307373, IMG submission 202534) | Soil microbial communities from Risofladan, Vaasa, Finland - OX-2 | ecosystem: Environmental > Terrestrial > Soil > Coastal area > Acid sulfate soil | place: Finland: Risofladan, Vaasa | collected... | reverse complement strand
GGGAGACCGGCGTGCAGCTCGTGATCGAGACCCGCGGCCGGGAGCACGCACGGCGTGTGCTCGACGCGATGCACGCCGCAGGGTACGACGTGCGACCCGCCAACGGGCCGGGACCGTCGCGCACCCCTGACGCGGACTGACCGCGGACTGACCGCGGACTGACCGCGGGCTACCCGCGGGCCGCTCCGGCCGGCGCGTCGACGCCGAGCCCGCGCCAGGCGAGCTTCGCGACGTGATGTCGCCAGACGAGCTCGTCGTTGAACGCCGCGCCGAGGTCGGGGAGCTCCGCGCGGTGCGCCTCGGGCACCTCGGGCGCGTCGGTGCCGATGGTGGCGAGTGCCACGGCCATGCGTGCGAGGAGATGCACGTTGAGCGCCGTCACAACCGCCCCTGCCAAGGACGGCGCTGCGGTCGTCAACCCGTGGCCGCGGAGCAGCACCGCACGGGTTCCGCGCATGGCGGCCACCATCTCCTCGCCGCGCGCTCGGGTCCGCACCAGCCCGTAGTAGTCGAAGACCGGGACGCCGCCCTCGGCGAGGCGCATGGCGGGGATGTTGAACGCGCCGAACACCGGGCGGAGGGCAAGTCCCCCGATGCTGCACAGCACGACGTCTGGAGGGTGGGCGTGCACCACGGCACGGTCGTCGGCCCGCGCGCGCAGCACCTCGCCGTGGATCGCGAGCTCCTGAGGGAGCGTGCGGTCGCCGATCTCCTCGGCCGGGTTGCCGTCGAAGTCCGCGAGGACCACGTCGTCGGGTCTCGTCAGGAGGAGACCCGGATCCGAGACACTGCGCGCCCGGATCAGCATGCGCCCCCGGTCGACGCGCAGGCTCACGTGGCCGAGGATGTCGGAGACGAGACCTTCCGCCGCGAGGATCCGGCACGCACGGGCGACGTCGGCGCGCGCCGCGGCGAAGGGATCCGCGCTTGCTGTCGCGACGGTGCCCCCGCCGCTCATCCGGACCGGCCGCCGGCAGGAGCGGGATCGGGATCGGGAAGCACTCCGTCGACCGGAGGTGCGAGCTCCAGCGAGTTCGCGACGACGGCGTGGGCGACATAGCGGCCGACGGTGAGGAGCACCCCGACCGCGTGCTCCTCGCCCAGGACGTCGACGGTCCGCGCGAGTGCGGCGCCAGCTCCGTGGCCGTACCCGTCGAGGACGGCGAGGGCGAGCGAGCGGGCGGCACGCGCCTCCTCGCTCAACGCGTCGGGGTCGGCCCGGCCCGTGGCCGCAGCGATCCAGTCGACCGAGAAGCCCATGCTCGCGGCCAACCGCTCGTGCTGCGTCCGCTCGTAGGCGTTCCCGAGGGCGGAGGCGACGCCGAGGGCGACGACCTCGGTGAGCTCGGACGGAAGTGCCTCTTTCAGGGACTCGGTGAAGTGCGCGAACGCGGTCGTCGCGGCGGGCTGGTGACCGCCGACGGCGAAGAACTCGCCCAGGTAGCCCAGTCGGTCGACCTTGGCCTGGAGTGCGCCCTTCAGCTCGGGGTCGAGCTCGTCGAAGCGCAGACGTCGGATCTGACCCACCCACTCCTCCTCGGCCGGCGCAGCGGCGGGGCCTCGGGCACCCGGAATCTGCACCGCAGAAACGATGTCTGTAAAGTACGGGTCGGGCGAAGGGGCGTCAAGAAACGCTCACCTGACAGCCAGGGACTGGGAGTGACGCGTGAACGACGACGATCTCGACGACGGCGCCCGCACGGCGCGTGACCTCGCCGCCCTCGCCTCCAACGTGCTCGCCTCCGCCGGTCAGTCCGACCTCATCTGGGGTCACGTCTCGGTGCGGGACCCGCACGGTCGTGGCGCATGGCTGAAGGCCGCCGGGTGGGGCCTCGAGGAGGTCACCGGCGACCGCGTCGTCCTCGTCGACGGCGACGGCGGGGTGCGCTGGGGCTCGGGCAACCGCCACATCGAGTTCCCGATCCACACCTGCCTCCTCGACGCGCGCCCCGACATCGGCTGCGTCGTGCACACCCACGCCGCAGCGTCGACCGCCTTCGCCGCCCTGGGACGGCCGCTCCGCCCGATCTCCCACGAGGGGGCGCTCTTCTCGCCGCCCGACGTTGCCCGTTTCACCGGGACGAGCGCCCTCATCCGTACGACGGAGCTCGGCGACCGGCTGGCCGCCGAGCTCGGGGGGCGCAACGCCCTGCTGCTCCCCGGCCACGGGGTCGTGGTGGTCGGCGCCGACGTACCGTCGGCCGTGATGAGCGCCATCCTCCTCGACCGCGCATGCCGCCTGCAGCTCGACGTCGAAGCCGCCGGCGGCCCGGCGGTGTGGACCCCCGACGACGAGGCGCTCGAGAAGCGCGCGATGTGCTGGCCTCCTCGCCAGCTCGAGGCGGGGTGGCGCTACCTCGTCCGGCGCGTCGCAGCAGGGGTCGACGGCACGGCCTGAACCCGCGGTCAGGCGATGGCGGGTCAGGCGGTGGCGGGTCAGGCGGTGGCGGGTCAGGCGGTGGCGGGTCAGGCGGTGGCGGGCAGACACTGCTCGAGCACGCGCCTCGCCCAGACGGCCACCATCCGGCGCTTGTACGGCGCCGAGCCGAGCCGGTCGGACACGGGGTCGGCGCGCCGCTCCGCTGCGTCGGCGACCTCCGCGACGACGTCCGCCCACTGCCCGACCGGCACCGCTGCCAGCGCGTCGGCCTCCGGCACGAGGTAGGGGGTCGGCCCGGCGCCCCCCACCGCGAGCGTCGCTCCGATCGGCACGCCGTCTCGGACGGCAACGGTCGCGGCGACCAACACCGTCGGGTAGTCGTCGGCGCTCCCCGGCGTGAACCGAAGATAGGAGCTTCGACGGCCCCGGGGCACCGGGACGTGCACCGCGGTGATGACCTCGTCGGGAGCGAGCGCGGTCGACATGAATCCGTCGATGAGCTCGTCGACCGCCAGGACCCGCCGGCCCTGCGGCCCGACCACCTCGACCCGTGCGTCGAGGGCGAGGAGTGCCGGCGGGACGTCCTGGCGGGGGTCGGCGTGGGCGAGGGCGCCTCCTACGGTGGCCACGGACCGGACGCGGACGTTGCCGACCGACCCTGCCGCGTCGGCGAGCGCGGGCAGCGTCGCGCGGACCCGTGGGTGGGCGGCGAGCGTGGCGAGCGTCGTCGACGCGCCGATCGAGAGCCGGCCGTCCGCCTCGTCGAGCGCGGACAGCTCGGGGATGCGCCCGAGCCACACGAGAACCGACGGCACGAGGAGGCCCTGCCCGAGCAGCAGGCCGACGGACGTGCCGCCCGCCAAGGCGATCGCATCGGGCGTCGAGAGCGCCTCCACGGCCGCGTCGAGCGTGTCGGGCACAAAGAAGGCCGTCTCGTCGGCGGACCGGACGCTCATGTCGGCCCCGGGACGCCCCGGCGGTCCTGCGCGTCGAGCGCCGCTTCGACGATCGTGCCGTACCCGGTGCAGCGGCACAGGTTGCCGCCGAGGTAGCGGCGGACGGCGTCCTCGCCGCGGACCTCCGGCCCCATCGACGCGACGGCCACCACCTGACCCGGGGTGCAGATGCCGCACTGCATGCCCTCGTGCTCGACGAAGGCCCCCACCACCGACGGGGCGCGCACCGCCATGCCTTCGACGGTCCAGACGTCGGCATCGTCGGCGCACCCGGCGAGGTAGAGGCACGAGCTCACCGGGCGTCCGTCGACGAGCACCGTGCACAGCCCGCAGACCCCGACGCGGCAACCCTCCTTGGTCCCCGAGAGGCCGGCGCCGCGCAGGACGTCGAGGAGGCTCGAGGCGGCCGGTACGTCGGCCTCGAACGGTGACCCGTTGACCTGCGCCTGCAGCTTCACGCCCGCCACCTCCCGTCGTCGGCCTCGCCGCGGAGCGCCCAGTAGACACGCTCGGCGGTGAGCGGTAGGTGCCGCACCCGGCGACCCGTCGCGTCGGCGACGGCGTTCGCGATCGCGGCCGCGGTCGGCACGTTCGTGAGCTCGCCGACCGCCTTGACGCCGGAGGGGCCGACCCCCCGGCCGCCTTCGACGAGGACCGTCCGCAGCTCCGGGACGTCCTCGGCCGTGGGCAGCCGGAACTCGGACAGGTTCGCCGCCCACACCTGGCCGTCTGCTTCGAGGAGGTCCTCGAGGCAGGCGAACCCGTAGCCCATGACCGCGCCCCCGTCGATCTGCATGCGGTGCGCGCGCGGGCGAAGCACCGACGCCACGTCGACGGCACTCGTGAGCCTCGTGACGAGGACCTGGCCGGTCTCGGGGTCGACGGCGACGTCGGCGACCTGCGCGCAGAACGAGATCCTGGGACGCTCCGTCCCCGCGCCGGTCTCGACCGTGACGGGCGCCGCGCCACCTGCCTCGCGCCAGCGGTCGGCGAGCTCGCGCACGGCCGCGGTGATCCCGACCGTGACGCGGCTCGCGCCGACGCCCGGGTCATAGGGGAGGAGGCCCGTCGACACCTGGCGGACCTCGACACGGTCGGGGTCGACGTCGAGCGCGGCCGCGAGCTCTTCGCGCACCACCGAGTGGCTGCCGGTCCCCGTCTCGGGGATCGGCACCTCGACCACCACGCGGCCCCCGTCGGCGGGCACGAGCCGCAGGCTGGTGGTGGCGGGCGGCGCCGTCGGTCGCGCGTAGAGCGCGACCCCCCGGCCCCGGCGCCATCCCTGCGGGACCGGGCGGGTGCCGTTGGGCGAGCCCGACGCGGAGCCAGCCTGCTCCGCGTCGGCGAGGGCGGCGGCGAGCGTCTCTGCGCCCCGCGCCTCGTCCCAGGTGTGGCCGTACGCGTCGCGGTGCCCGTCGGCGAGGACGCTCCGCCGGCGCAGCTCGGCCGGGGGGACGCCGGCCACGGCTGCGAGCTCGTCGAGGGTGCTCTCGATCGCGAAGCTCGCCTGGGGCGCCCCGGGTGCGCGCATGTGGCCCTTGGGCATCGTCGTCGTGTAGGCGATGCGCGACCGCACCGCGAACGCGTCGAGGCGGTACGCGAGCGCGCACTCCTCCATCCCGTGGAGGTTGACCGACGGGATGGGCTTCGCGGCTGCGTACGCCCCGCCGTCGAAGACGGCATCCACCCACAACGCCAACAGGCGTCCATCGGCGTCGCAGCCCACCCGGACCTCGATCGTCGCCGGATGGCGCCCGTCGGTGGCGGTGAGGTCCTCGTTGGAGCGGAGGGCGAGCCTGACGGGACGGTCCGCCCACAGCGCCAGCGCCGCGCAGAGGGTCGCGTCCACGACCCCGCCCTTCCCGCCGAAGTCGCCGCCGACGGGGACCGGCTCGACCTCCACCGCGTCGAGGGCGAGGCCGAGCGTCTTGGCGGCCTGTTCCCGGAGCCGGTACGGCGCCTTGGCGGTGCCGAGCAGCGCGACACCGCCGCCATGGCGCGGCCACGCCGTCCAGCACTGGGGCTCGAGGTACCCCTGATGGCCCGAGGGCGTCCGGTAGGTGGCGGTCACGACGTGGGCCGCGCCATCGAGGGCGGCCTGTGCGGCCGAGAGGTCGCCGACCACGACCTCCGACTGCAGGTTGGGGTGGTGCGCCTCGGTCACGACCGCGCCGTCGTACCTCCACGGGGCCTCGTGGACCCGGGGTGCACCAGGCTCGAGCGCGGCCGGCGCGTCGAGGACCGGCGGCAGGTCGCGGTACTCGACCTCGACGAGCGCCGCGGCATCCTCGGCAGCCCGCCGGGTGTCGGCGAGCACGACCGCGACCGCCTCCCCGGTGAAGCGCACCTTGTCCCTCGCGAGGAGCGGCATGTCCCGCATGCGGCGCCCGCAGAGCTCGTCGCCGAAGCGCTGCTCGAGATCGCGGGCGGTCACCACCGCGACGACGCCATCTATGCCCCGTGCCGCGGTCGTGTCGACGGCGACCAACTCGGCGTGGGGCACGGAGCTCCGGACCGCCGCCGCGTGCAAGGCGCCGCCCACCTCCACGTCCGCGCTGTAGCGGGTCGCGCCGGTCGCCTTGTCCCGCGCGTCCACGCGCGCGACGTCGAGCCCTCGAACGGTTGCCGTCACGACGGCACGACTTCCTCGGCGAGTCGCGCCAGCAGGCGCCTGGTGCGGTCCCAGCGCTCTTCCACGGCGAGCCGCTCCTCGACGCGGAAAAGGATCGGATGGAGCTCCACCCCGAGGTCGTCCCGCAGGTCGCGCTCCACCTGCAGGTCCGCCGCCATGGCGCCCTCCTCCTCGATGACGTGCCGGGTCCGCAGCGCCAGGTAGTGGGCCGCTCCGTCGGTGACCGAGAGGAACGTGGCCCGTCCGGTCGCGCGAAGGTTTCTCCGAGCCTTGGTGCTGGCCACGACGACCCGGAGTGACGAGGGTGTCGCCTCGACCTCGGTGCGCGACAGGAGGCAGACGTCCACCCGTCCCTCGGCGTCGACGGTCAGCAAGGCGAACGCCTGGTCGAGCTCGCCCACCTCGGGCCTGCCCTCCACCGCACGTCCCACCTCGACGGGAACCGGCACGGCGCCGGTGCGTCCAGATCCGCTCACTCGCTCGAGCCCCAGCGCCGGAACAGGTCGTGGGAGAGCCCGAACTGGTCCAAGACCTTCCCCACTATCTGGGACACCAGGTCCTGGACCTGCGTCGGGCGGTGGTAGAAGCCGAGCACAGGCGGCATGATCGTGGCCCCAGCGAGCGTCACCACCTCCATGTTGCGGATGTGGATCAGGTTCAGGGGTGACTCTCGGGTGACGAGCACGAGGCGCCGCCGCTCCTTGAGGGTCACGTCGGCCGCTCGGACGAGCAGGTCCGTCGAGTTCCCCGTGGCCACCGCCGCGAGGGTCCGCATCGAGCATGGGATGACGACCATGCCGTCGGTGAGGAACGACCCCGAGGAGACCGCCGCGGCCAGATCGCGCGAGTCGTAGGAGACCGTCGCAAGCTTCGCCACCTGGTCGGGGTCGACGCCGGCCTCGAGCTCGATGCTGCGCCGTGCCCCCTCGCTGATGACGAGATGGGTCTCCACCTCGTCGCTCCGATGCAGCGCCTCCAAGAGCGCGATGCCGAGCTGCGGCGCGCTCGAGCCGGACATGCCGACGACGAGTCGCCGCCGGCGGGTTGCGTGCTCGTGCTCGCTCATCGCGCGTGCCGCCGGTCGACGGGCCGCCGGTGGACGGGGGGCATCCGGCACTCGATGCCGTCGCGGGCGAGCCCGGCCTCGTAGATCTCCCGGATCCTGGGGTCCTCGTCGGCGTAGTCGATCTGTCGGCCCCCTTCGGTGATGCTCTTGTCCACGCCCATGAAGTGCTGGCGGCGCTCCTCGGTGAACGGGTACCGCAAGCCCCCGTAGGCGACGGCGAGGTAGCGGCTCGGATGCGCCGACGTGTTGAAGTGCTGGTGGAACTGCTGGTCCGCCGGCGCGTAGACGACGCCGTGACGCCAGTCGATGCGCGTGAAGTCCGCATCGCCCTCGTACCACAAGAGGCTGTAGCCGTGGCCGTCGACCGTGAAGACGTGGAAGTCCGGTGCGTGGCGGTGGCCCTTCTTGTAGGTGCCGACGGGCATCTCGGACATGTGCGCGTGCATCGTCGACTCGGCGAGGACGAACTTGAGGTTCCGACTCCCCGCGCCGCGGGCCTGCCACTCGGGCATCTCGAAGTCCGCCAGGTCCGGGACGAAGTTCGTCTCCCACATGTGCCGTCCGGGAGCGACCTGCACGAACTCCCCGTCGCCGCGGAACCTGCCCTCGTCGCCGAAGCGGTCGGGGAATATGCCCGGGTTGTCGAACACGAAGGATTCGTCGTGGAAGGCGTTCAGCATGAGGGGGAGGCTCGTGACCGACGCCAGGCGCGCCTCCTCGGCGCCGCTGGCGTTGAAATGCCGGTACTGCGCGTTCAGCGGGAGACCGAAGAGGCTGCGCGGTCCCCACTCGAAGCTGTGCTCACGCCCCGCAACGTCCCGCACCACGGTGTTGCCGTGGCCAGTGAGGACGTAGACCACTTCCTCGAAGAGGTGGCGCTGCGGATCGGTGGCGCCGCCGGGTGGGATCGCCGCCACGATGACGCTCGCCCAGTCGCCACGTCCGAGGAGGTGCACGAAGGCGGCGGGGGCGCCGAGGCGATCCCACGGCTCGGTCTGCACGGCCAGCAGGTCGACGGCGAAATCCTCGACCACGGGGATCTTCTGGTCCTTCGACCACTCGAGGTAGGGCCTGATGAGGAGCTTTCCCGCGTTCGCCGCCTCGACGACGGCCGCGTCGGTCTCTGTCCGCGTCATGGGGCCTCTCCTTCGTTGGTCGTGTCCGGCAATGGCTAGTCGCGAACTGTCGCCTCGGCGGTCCGGGCACCGGCTCCGCCGAAGAGCAACGACTTCACGACGACCGGGACCACCTTGGCGGGCTCGACCGGCCTGCCCATGTCCACGTAGTCGAGGTCGGCGAGGTCGAGGTTGTCAAGGCAGAGCAGCGTGCCCGCGGCCACGCCGAGCTCCGTCGTCGCGATCCGGCCGACGGACGACGCGACGTCGGCGTCGAGGGCGACCACGAGGCGCGCGACCCCGGCGGCCCGTTGGCCGGCGACGAGCCCTTCGGCGAGCGCCCGGAGCCGGGCGTGCGTGGGGGCACCGCCCCACCCGAGCGAGACGGCCACCGTGTCGGGGACCCCGGACTCCGCGAACCGCTGCGACACGACGCATGCGAGCGCCTCCTCGACCGCCCGGGAGTCGACACCTGTCGGGCAGGCGAGGTCGATCCGCGGGCGGACGACCGGGACGTGGTGCAACGGGAGCGCCCCGCGATCGACGGCGATGGTCGACCCGCTCACCTGCGTCGAGAACTGCGACGCGCCGATCACCGTCGCCCTGATCCGCTGCAGGCCCGTCCGCAACGCGCGGGCGAGACCCTCGCGCTCGAGCCGCGAGAGGATCGCGCGTGCGAGGTCCGGCCCCAGGTCGCCGACGTCGTGCGCGTCGCCCCGTGCATTCGGGTCGGCGAGGAACTCGGCAACACCGCCGGACGCCACGATCTCGAAGGGCCGCGCCGGCGCGGGGAAGACGTCCGTGAGCCCAAGGGTCAGGTAGGGGGCCGGAAGGTCCGCCTTTCCGAAAATGCCGGGATCCAACTGTCCGACGACGGCGAGGGCCATCGCCTCGCAGATCGCGTCGACCTGCGAGGCGTCGATCGTGTCACCCAGCCTCGCCGCGACGCCGAGCGACTCGGCGAGCGGCACGGCCGTGCTCTCGACCCGGTTCAGCCGCCGGTCGGGGCCCCATGCCAGCAGCCGGCTCCCCACGCCGATGGCCGCGGTCGCCCGGACGTCACCGCCACAGACGAGCGCCAGCTTGGTCGTGGCGCCGCCGATGTCGAGTGCGACGACGGGATCGGCCGTCTCCAGCGACCGCGCCACCGCACCCGAGCCGTGCGCCGCCAGCGCCGCTTCGAAGTGGTGCCCGGCGGCCGCACACACGAACCGCCCGGACGTCCCGGCCAGCCGTTCGGCCAGCGCCCGGGCGTTGTGCCGGAGCAGGGCGCTCCCGGTGAGGAGCACGACCCCGCTGTCGATCTCCTCGGGGTCCACCCCTCCCTCCGCGTAGGCACGGCGCACCGCGGCGTCGACCGCCACTGCGTCGATGTCGTTCGACGCGAGGTACGGCGTGAACGCGACGGGGGACGCGACCACGGTCTCGCGCGTGACGACGTCAAAGCGCGTCGAGAGCGCCAGAGCGCGTCGTTCGAGCACGACCCGGGACACGCTCACGTGGAAGGTCGCCGACCCCACGTCGATGCCGACGGTCAACAGCTCGACGACGTCGGAGTCGGGCGGGAGCCGGTGGAGTCGGCGACCCGGCACCGCCGCCCCCCCGCCCGGCGGGGCCTCCGGCGGGGTCACCGCGTCCACGAGCGGTCCGGGATGGAGCGGTGCACCGACGCCGCTCATCGGCGCCGCGCCACCACGAGCACGCTCGAGTAGGCGCGCCACGGCACGACGACGTCGAGGTCTCCGAGCCGGCCGAGGGCCACCACGTGGTCCTCGAGGGTCGGGTGGGGGCGGTCGTGCCCGTGCGGGGACGGGTTGGGTGGCACGATCTGGGCACGGGCGGCCGCGAGGAAGGCGGCCCAGGGATCGTCGAGGCGTACGTGGTCGAGATTGGCGATCCACCCCCGGGCTCGCAACAACGAGGCGGCCTGCGCGTAGAAGGCGGCGAGCTCCGAAGGATCGAGATGGTGGGTGAGCCTCGAGGTCACGACCGCGTCCAGCGAACCGGGGGACGCCACCTGCAAGAGATCCCCCACGTCGAGCAGCCGGTACGCCACGCGGTCCCCGTACGCGGAGAGGCGGTCCGAGGCGATGCTGCGCATGGCGTCGGAGACGTCGGTCCAGATCCCCCTCGCCGACGCCAAGCGCGCCAGGACCGCGTCGAGGAACGCACCGGGACCGCTCCCCACGTCGAGGACGGTCCGCACCGGTTCGTCGTCCTGGGCGAGCAGGTCGGCGGTCATGCGGCGCGGGAGCGCCAGGAGGCCTTCCAGGCGATCGCCACCCGCCCACCGCGTCGCGATGTCGCCGTCACGCCAGTCGGTGTCGACCCCTGTCCGAAGCGCTGCATCCGCCCGAACAGCTGCGTCTGCCCGAACAGCTGCGTCTGCCCGAACAGCTGCGTCGTCGGATCCCGTGGATGCGGCCATCGCCGGCGGCATTCCGCTCAGCGGGCGGCACTGATCCAGCGGAACCACCGTGCCTGGACGCCCCGAATGACGAGCACGTTGAAGACCCCGATCAGGGCCGCCAGGAAGATCAGGGCGAGCAACTGGCCGGTGCGGAACCCGTTGCCGTAGAGATTGATGAAGTAGCCGAGGCCGACGTTGCTGACCTCGATCTCGCCGACGATCATGCCGATCACCCCGAGCGCGACGCCCACCCGGATGCCGGCGAAGATGTACGGCATGGAGGCAGGGAGGATGACCTTGCGCATCAGCTGGTGCTCGTTCAGCCCGAGCATCCTGCCCACCTCGACGTAGCCCTTGCTCACGTTCCGCATGCCGCCGGCCGTGTTCAGGAGCACGGGGAAGAAGCTGATCAGGATGACGAAGAGGACGCGCGCGTCGGTCCCGATGCCCACCCACACGAGGAGCAACGGGATGAGCACGTTGAGCGGGGTCGCGTTGGCCGCGTTGATGTACGGGCCCAGCACGGCGTCCATGAGCCGGTAGCGGCCGACGACCAGCCCGATCACGACGCCCGCGGCGATGCCGATGCCGATGCCGATGTAGAGCTCGCGGAGGGAGATCTCGAGGGCCGGGACCGCGGGACCGGAGCGGAATTGGTCCACGAAGTCGGTGAGCACCTGCGGGGGCGAAGAGATGAGCGTGGTTGTGACGAACACCCCGGCGAGCTCCCACAGGCCGAAGAGCACTCCGACCGCGGCGAGCGGCGCCGCGATGCGCGTCGCCCGCCGGTCGGCGAGCGGGCTGCGGCGCGGGGCCACCGGCGCGCTGTCGGGTCGGGTGTCGTCCACGGACCGGCTGACGACCGTCACCCTGTCGGGGCCTTCGCGCCCCGGAGGTGCTCGGTGATGAGGGCGCGCAGCCCGATCGCCCGGTGGTGGGCGCGCACGTCGTAGCTCGTGCGGGGACGGGGGAGGTCCACGTCGAGCACCTCGGTCAGCCGGCCGGGCCCGGGCTGGAAGAGCCCGATGCGATCGGAGAGGAAGATGGCCTCGTCCACGTCGTGCGTCACGAAGACGATCGTCGTGCCGAGCTTCTCCCACAGGTTCGCCACCTCGACCTGCAGCGCCTCCCGGGTGAAGTTGTCGAGCTGGCCGAACGGCTCGTCCATGAGCAGGACCTTGGGCCGGATGGCCAGCGCCCGGGCCACGCCGACGCGCTGCTGCATGCCGCCCGAGAGCGTGTAGGGCGGGACCTTCGCGACCGAGGCGAGGTCGACCAGTTCGAGCGCCTCCATGGCCCGCGCACGCCGCTCGGCCTTGGGCACGCCCCGCACCTCGAGGCCGAGCGCCACGTTGTCGAGGACGTTGCGCCACGGCAGCAGGTTGATGTCCTGGAAGACGTACGACATGTCGTGGGAGACGCCGTCGAGCTTGACGCCGTCGAGGGTGATGGTCCCGCTGTCGCAGTCGTCGAGACCGTCGAGGATTCGCAGCAGCGTCGTCTTTCCGCAGCCGCTGACCCCCACGAGGCTGATGAACTCTCCCCTGCGCACGTCCAGGCTCACCCGGTCGAGCGCGTGGACCGTGCGTCTCGTTGTGAAGAAGGTCTTGCACACGTTCTCGATGTTGAGGATCGTCTCGTGCCCGGTCGGTGTCGCCGCCGTCGAGGACCTCGGCCCCGATCCCGTGGCGGTGACCGTCATGTCGCTGCTCATCGTGATTCCCGCCTTCCTGCGGAGGTCGCGGCGATCCAAGGGAACACCCGTGCCTGGAGCTGGCGCAAGGCCCAGAAGAGGAAGAGCGCGAGGACCGTCGTCGTGAGGATCGCCGCCACCAGGGACGCGGTCTCGCTGCGGGCACCGAGGACTGTGACGAGCCCGCCCAGGCCGGACCCTCCGATCTCCTGGCCCCCCAGGATCATGCCGACCGCGCCGACGGCCAGCGAGATTCGGGCGCCGACGAAGATGTAGGGGAGGGTGCCGGGCAGGTACACGTGGCGGATCTGCTGCCAGTGCGACATGCCGAAGGTCGTGCCGACGTCGGCGAGGCGTCCCCGCACGGCGCGCACCCCGGCGTGGGTGTTCACGATCAGCGGCCACACGGCGATCGTCATGATGAACGCCACGCGCGCCGTCTCCCCGAAGCCGAACCAGACCTCCATCACCGGGAGGAGCGCGATGGACGGCGTCGCGTTGCCGAAGGCGACCAGCGGTTCGAGCGCGCGTTCGAGGATGCGGATGCGGCCCATCAGCAGGCCGATGCCCACACCCACGATCGTCGCGAAGAAGACGCCGCCGACCATCTCGAGGAGGCTCCGCAGGAAGTCCGCGGGGAGTGGCCCGCTCACGAGAAGGTCCCAGAGCGCCGGCGCGACCAGGCTCGGCGTCGAGATGAAGATCGGGTTCATGAAAAGCGCCGTGGCTTGCCAGATCCCGATCCCGGCCAGGATCGCGAGGATGCCGGCGATCGCGGTCTGGTGCTGGCGCGCCCGCCGCAGCCCGGCGGGGCCGGTCATGTCCGCGGTGAGGAGCCCCTTCGTCTCGAACGCGTTGGCGAACGTGGTCTCGAGCTGGTCCTTGCCCTCGTCCAGCCCCGGTATCCCGAGCGCGGCCACCGATGCGCCGAACGCGTCGGTGCCGGCGGTGGAGCCCTGCGGGGTTGTCACAACTTCTTGCCGTGCTTCTTCCAGAGGTTCCACGCCTCGTTCCACGCGGACACTGTCATCGCCTGGGGGATCGGACGCTTCCCGAGACCGGTGATTGTCCCGAGCTGGTTCGCAGCGTTGTAGTTGAACTTCACGGCCGCGGCCGTGAAGGCGTTCTTCGCCACCGGCCATCCGTTGAGTGTCTTCAGCTGCTTGTAGGCCGACTTGTACGCTGTGGCCGGGTCCGCTGTCGAGGTGTATGTCTGGGCGTTCTTGACCCACTGGCTCTCGTTGTGGTCGAAGAGCTTGGCCGATGCCAACCACGCGAGGTCGATCGCGACGGCTTCCTTCTTGTGGGACTTCAGCCACGACGCCGTGGAGCCCATGAAGCTGTCGGCGTACTCGGGCAGCAGCTTGGACGCGTCGGTCAGCATGCGGAACTTGCCGGTTGCTGTGGCCGGGAGTGTGGCCCCGGCGAAGAAGGCCGCTGTCACCTTGCCGGCGATGAGCGCCTCCATGGAGGCTGTGCTGGCGCCGGTCGAGAGCAGGTGGAGTGTCGAGCGCTTGATGTGCGTCTTCTGCAAGATGGCGTGCAGCATGATCCCGTCAGGAGACGCTGTGCAGCAGAAGGAGATCGTCTTCCCCTTGAGACCGCTCAGCGACTTGATTGTCTTCTTGGCGTACAGGTCGTCTGTCAGGTGGATCATGTTCGGTCCGAAGGCCGTGAGACCGGCGTCGAGCTCGGTCGGGAGGGGGCCCACCGAGACTGTCGCCTGCCCGCCCTCGACCGCGAGCTCGCCCGCGTTGTGCGAGGCGTTTGTCTGCGAGATGTTCGCACCCCACGAGGCCATGATCTGCACCCAGTCGTGGACGTTGGTGTCGCCGATGTGGGCGCTGCCGGCGGCGTTGATCACCGCGATCGAGACGCCCTTCAGTGTGGGCTTGCCATGCTTGAACGCGAGCACCGCGCTCTTGCCGTGGTGCGGCGACGCACCGGCGAGGGTCACCCCGGACAGGGACAGCGCCCCTGCCACTGCCAGTGCACACGCTGCGGATGCGATCGACTTCGTCTTCATGCGTTGCCCCCCTGGACGAACTCAGTGACGCACCAGGCTTGCCGCGTCACAGAAACGCTTTCCAGAAACCGTAACCGTGTGGAAGTATCGAAGTCAAGGCGCCCGGACCGCCCCCGGCCTCCCCGGCGTGCGCGGTCTCGAAGCCGTCGGGCGACCCCACCAGGAACCGGGCGAGCGACGCCGCCACGGCGTCCGCACCGGACGCGACGTCCGAAGCGCTCGTCGCGGGCCACGCCGCGGCGACGTAGCGGTCGGGTCGCACGAGGAGCACGGTTCCCCTGAGCGGCGCGAATTCCTCTTGCAGCCGGCCGTCCACGTCTGCGGCGCCGGCAGTACCGGGCGCGGTTGCCGGCGCGTCGCTCGCTCCTGGCACGTCCGGGGGCATCGCGGCGGGCATCGTGTCGTCGAGCGCCACTGCGACCTGCCGGCATCCGAGGTGCGAGAGCGACGAGCGCGCCAGGGCTGCGGGGACCTCGTCGCCGCAGCCAACGGACACCAGCGCGAAGCCCTCCCCGAGCACGTCGTCGAGGAGTCCGACGACGCCCGCCGCCGAGAGCACACGGGGCTGGGGGAGCATCCGCCCGACGAGGCGCGCCGCGGCGGGCCGCACCCCAGGTGCGGGGGGCACGACGAACCCCTCTGCGAAGCACGCGGCCGGCCTGTACCTGCTCTCGGCCAGGAAGCGGCGGGACACCGGGAGCAAGTTGGCCAACCGGACCGCCGTGTCACGGGCGAGCGCCCGGCGCCGGGCGGAGGTCATCATCACCTCGCCGAGCCGGACGGACAGCCGGACCATGGCTTCTGCATGCGGACGGCGCTCCGGCTCGTAGGTGTCCAGGAGCGTCGGAGAGGCCCGGCCGGCCAGCACCGCCCGCAACTTCCACGACAGATTGTCCGCGTCCCGGATTCCCGAGTTGAGCCCCTGCCCGGCAAATGGTGGCATCAGATGCGCGGCGTCCCCAGCGAGGAGCACCCGGCCCTGCTGCCAGCGCTCGGCGACGAGCGCGTGGAACCGGTAGGCGGTGCAGCGCTCGATGTCTCGCGCCTCGATTGCTCGGTAACGGCGGATCAGGTCCACGGCGAGTGTCACGGGAGGCTCGCCCTCGGGCGGCACCTCGTCTGGGCGGAGCTTGAGCTCGTACCGGCAGCGGCCGTCGCGCCCTGGCACCACGACGCGCGGGCGGACAGGATCGCCGAAGTGCATCGCGTAGCGCTCCCGGTGGGTGTCGCGCACGGTGTCGGCGACCAGCCACACGTCATCGAAGCTTCGGCCCTGCATCCGGATCCCGAGGTGGGTGCGCACGAAGCTCCTGGCGCCGTCGCAGCCGACAAGGAACGACGACGCGAGCTCGGCGTGCGAGCCGTCGGCCAGGCGAAGCCGGCAACGCACGCCCAAGGTGTCGGCGCAGAAGTCGACGAGCTCCGTGGAGAAACGCACGTCGACGCTCGGGAGCTGCGACACCGCGCCGGCGAGCGCACGCTCGAAGGCGGGCTGGGCGAACGAGCTCTTGAACGGGTGGCCGAGGAGTTGGGGACGCCGGCCCTTGGCGTGGACGAGGAGCCGGCTGTCCGCCCCGAAGTACCGGGTGCCGGTGCCGGGCTGCAGGATGGGATAGACGCAGCCGTCGAGCCGGGCACGCTGGAGGGTGCGGAGGGACTCGTCGTCGACGCTGATCGCCTTGGCCTCGTCGCTCGTGGTGGCGTTGCGCTCGACGACGAGCGTCGAAACGCCACCGGCGCCGAGCAGTCCGGCCGTCACCAGCCCCACAGGGCCGCACCCGACGACCACGACGTCGACGTGTGCGGGGGGCGGTCCGCTCGGAGGCGGCGTCCCGTCCGCAGCTCGCGTCAAGTGACCGGCTGGTACGGCGGCGTCCCGTCGTCAAGCAGGCGCTGCGCCTCGGCGAAGACCGCCTCAGGGTCCTGGTCGAGGTCGAGCGACTTACGGAACGGCTGGGGGACGTCCTTCCCCGTGGTCCAGTAGACCTCGCCACGATTGCCCTCGGGGTCGAAGAAGTAGATGCCGAAGGCGTACCCGTGCGTCACCACCTGCTGCAATCGCACCCCCTCCGCCTCAAAGCGCCGCTTGAACTCCTGCAGGGCCTCGAGGCTCTCGACCCGCCAGGAGATCTGGTGGGTCTGCAACGCGCCGATCTCGGCGGTCCGCCCGAGCGCGAGCACCATCTCGTGATGCTCCACCTCCGGGCGCGAGCTCAGGAACACCATGCCGAGCTCCGTGTCCTCGTCGGTCACCGTGAGGCCGAGCACACAGGTGTAGAAGTCCCGCATCACCTCGAGGTCGTAGACCCACAGGCCCGTGTGGCCCAGGCCGACGATCACGCCGGTGACCCCGTCGACGCGATGGAGCCGGTGCCGGCGCGCGCCGGGTGCGCGCCCGTGGGGTGGAGCGAGAAGAGGTCGCAGGCATTGGCACCTCGGATCGCGACACGCTGGTCCTCGTCGAGTGCCAGGCCGTCGACGACCGAGACCAGCTCGCGCAACGTCGCCGCGGAATGCGACTCGAGAGGAAAGTCGGATCCCCACATGAGGCGGTCCGTTCCGGCCACCGCCGCGGCGAAGGCGACCGCCGGGGACCACCCACCGGTCCCCGCGGTGTCGAACCACAGCTGTGCCCACCGCGCGGCGAAGTCGTCGTCGACGCCGTCCAGGCGACGCTCGCGGACGGTCCTCGGCAGGGAAGGTGGCGGTCCCCCGGGCCGACCGAAGAACATCTGGAGCCGCCCCTTGAGGAAGATCGCGGTGCCGCCGCAGTGCGGCAGGACGACCCTGAGCCCCGGGTGCCGGGGGAGCACGCCCGACAGGAGCCGGACCGCGGCGGTGGTCGTGTCGAAGGGCCGCGCGCACGAGCGCTCGAGCCCGTAGTCCGTCGAGGCACCGGTCGGGAGCATGGCGGGATGCAGCACGACCGGCAGGTCGAGGCCCTCGGCGGCCTCCCACACCGGCTCGAGCGACGCGTCGTCGAGGGTCCGCTCGGGCGTCGAGCAAGGGAGCGCCAGCAAGCGGAAGCCGAGGTCCCTGACGCATCGCTCCAGCTCGGCGACCGCCGACTCGTCATCGAGGTCGACGTGTGCCGCGCCGACGAAGCGACCCCGATGGGCCGCTTCGACCGACGCGAGGCCGTCGTTCAGGGCCGTGCATACGCCCTTCCCGAGCACGCTGACACCCGAGTACGTGAGCACCGCCGTGTCCACACCTGCCGCGTCCATCGCCTCGAGATGTGCGTCGACGTCGGCCAGCATCGGATGCAGCGTGATGCTGATGCGCTCGTTCACGAGCCGGGGGGCGCCTCCGGCCCGGGACTCGAGATCGGCCAGCACCTGGGGGGGCAGGTAATGGTGGTGGACGTCCACCACCGGTGCGCGTGCCGCGTCGAGACTCACCGGACGCCCGCAAGCACGTCGCGCGGCACGGCCGCCCCCGGCGCGCCGCCTCGGGCAGGCACCGGTCGACCTCCCGCGATGCTGGCCCGCTGCCCGTGACGCTCCCGCTCCCCGTAGTCGGCGATTCCCGCGTGCAGCGTGGTGCGGTGGTCCCAGAACGCGAGGTCGCCAGGGCGCCACCGCCAGCGCAGCACGAACTCCGGACGCAGCTGGTGGGCGAAGAGGAAGCTCAGGAGCGCGTCACCCTCCGACGGGCTCAGCTCCTTGACCGCTCTCGTGAACCTCCTGCACAGCCAGTAGTTCTTGCGACCAGTCTCGGGGATGACGCGCACCAGCGGGTGCTCGTGGGGCACCAGCGCCTGACGGACCTCGGCCAGGTCGTCCTCGCTCAGGTCACGGCCGAGGAACCTCCCGTAGCGGGCGGCCACGTCCTCGGACGGATCGCGCGAGACGTAGACGCCGGTCAGGCCCTCGAGGAAGTCCCGCATCGGCTCGCTGAGCGCCTCGTAGCTCGCCACGAGATCGGCGAACATCGTGTCGCCTCCCACCTCTGGGACGACGTTCAGCTGCAGCATGGAGAACTTCGGCGGGTCCGCCATGTGCATGTGGTCGCTGTGGAAGTGGTCGACGCGGGTGACCGTCGTCATCCCGGGGTGACCGTCGACCTTGCGGGTGAGCGGGTCGTCGAACGGCGTCCCGAAGTGCGCCGCGAACGCCTCCTGCTCGCCCACCGTGAGGCCCTGGGCCGTGAAGAACACGACCTTGTAGGCCATCAGGGCGCCGAGGACGGCGGTGACGGTGGAGTCGGGAAGTGGCCCCCGGGCGTCGACCTCCTCGACCACCGCCCCGAGGCGCGGGGTCAGGGGCTGGATCGAGACGCCGCGCTCCACTGCCACGGCACGACGTGTCACCTCTGCCACGTTCTCCCCTGGGCTCAGAAACTGCTTCTGCGCGACCGTAGCGCGCCGGCGCCGGTCCGCGGCAGCCCCCGTCTGCCCTGGTCCCCCCGTCTGGCCTGTCCCCGCCGTCCGGCCTGGTTCCCCGTCCGGCCCGTCCCCGCCGTCCGGACCGTCCCCCCGTCTGGTGCGGCCGGTCGTCCCGTCTCGTGCGGCCGGTCGTCCCGTCGACGCCCGCCGGGTGCCGCCCGTGCCGTGTGAGAGCGCTCGGACCACGGAGCTTGGCGCAACGTCGTCGCAGGTACTCTCGTAGCCACGGATTACCATTGCCGGCGATGAGCACGCGCGCCGTAGACGATGTCGCGGTCGCTCGCGCGCCGACCTACCCGATCGAATCGGTCGACAACGTCCTGCGCCTGCTGATCCTCCTCTCCGAGCGCAAGCAGATCCGGGTCTCGGAGGCCGCTTCCGAGCTCGGCACGGCGGTCTCCACCGCCCACCGGCTCCTCGCCATGTTGGTCCACCACGGTTTCGCCGCCCAGGACCCCGAGAGCAAGATGTACCGGGTCGGACAGGTGCTCCTCCGTGCAGGCCTGCTCGCGGCGCGCGACCTCGACGTGCGCACGCTCATACAGCCCTATGTCGAGCAATTGCGCGACGAGACCGGCGAGACCGCGCATGCGGCCGTGCTCCAGGGCGACCAGATGCTTTTCATCGCATGCGCGGAGAGCCCCAACGCTTTGCGCGTCGCCTCCCGCGTCGGCACGATCATGTGGGCGCACTGCACCTCGATCGGTAAGGCGTGGCTCGCCTGCGAGAGCGACGACTTCCTCCGCGGCCTGTACCCCTCCCCCACGCTCCCCGCGCTGACCGACAGGTCGATCACCTCGCGCGCCGCGCTCATGACCGAGCTCGGTGCCGTCCGGCGTGCAGGCTTCGCCCGCAACGACGGCGAGAGCGAGCCCGGCGTCGGTTCCGTGAGCGCCGCGCTCCGACGGCGCGACGGGCGCCCCGTGGTCTCGATCAGCGTCTCTCTCCCGCTCGTCCGGATGCCCGATCGACGGTGGGACGAGCTCGTCGAGTCCCTGCTCAAGACCAAGGCCGCAGCCGAAGCCTCGCTCCCCTGAGCGTCGCGAGGCCTGCGTCGGCTTGCACGCGGACGCCCCGACGCTGCCAGCCTTGACACGTCGACGGCCAGCTCCTTAAGGTGGCTGGGAAAGAAACCGTTTCTGTAACCGCGCCTCCGACGACGCCGAGCTGACGCGGGCAACAGACAGAGGAGCACGGGTGACCGCAGAGCCGCGCGAGCCGGGAGACACGACGTACTGGATCTCGGAGCACGACGTCGTCTCGGTGCTCGACCTGGCCGACGCGGTCGGGGCCATCCGTTCGGGCTTCACCCAGGAGGGCACCGGCGTCGGCGCCGAGCTCGAGAAGACGATGCTCGGGTACGGCGACCACGCCACGCTCCACGCGCTGGGCGCCGCGCTCACCGGAGTCCAGCTGGCGGGCGTCAAGACGTGGACCCACACCCCCGGTGGCGCCGATCCGGTGCTCTGCATGTTCGACACCGTCACGGGCCACCTCGTCGCGTGCATCGAGGCGTTCGCGCTCGGGCAGCTCCGCACGGCGGGGACCGCAGCGCTCGCCACCGACCTCCTCGCAGCGCCGAACGCCTCGGTCCTCGCGGTGATCGGGACCGGCAAGCAGGCCTTGCCGCAGGTCGCTGCCGTCGCCCAGGTCCGCGGCCTCACCGAAGTGCGGGCCTACAGCCGCTCCGAGGAGCGACGGGAGGCGTTCGCCACGAAGGTCGGCGACGCGATCGGGGTGCCGTGCCGCGCCACTTCGTCGGCAAGGGAGGCCGCGGACGGCGCCGACGTCGTCACGCTCGTGACGCGCGCGACCAAGCCAGTCCTCCTGGGCGACATGGTCGCTCCCGGCATGCACGTGAACGCCATCGGTGCGATCGACCTCGAGCGTCGGGAGTTCGAGCCCGAGATCCTGTCGCACTGCGCTGCGGTGGTCACCGACAGCCTCGCCCAGGCGAAGCGGCTGTCGAGCGAGCTCCGGGAGCACTTCGGCGTCGCGTCGGACGACGAGGACGACACGAGCCCGTGGCGGCACGTGCAGTCCCTCGGCGCAGTCGTTGCCCGAAGAGCACGGGCGAGGGGGCCGGGTGACGTGACCCTGTTCAAGGGGATGGGGTCGGGGATCGAGGACGTGGCGCTCGGCGTCGCGGTCCTCGAGCGGCTGGGGATCGGCCGTGCCGGCGGGCAGGAGGTGGGTCGGACTGCAGGCGATGCCCGGACCTCGGTGGCGGCGATTGGCCGACCGGGACGGGCGGCGGTGCGGCTGCGCCCGAGATCCCTCGTCTAGCCGTGAACGAATATCGAGATAGAGGAAGGGCGTAGAGGCCGTGGCGGATCAACTCGAGCACGTGGGGCAACGGGGCGACGACGAGTGGCCCAACGGTCCCGACGACGGGGCCGGGGAGGGGACCGGGGACGGGGAGGGGACCGGGGACGGGGAGGGGACCGACGAGACGCCTGCGCCCATCCGGGCGCGTTTCGTCGACCCGGAGGCCACTCCGCCGGCCATCGAAGAAGGGGCGTGGCCACCGCTCGTCATCCGCGCGGAGGAGCTCCAGGCGCAGATCGACCGGCTCTCCGCGCTGCCGCGGCCGCCGGACGGGCGACGCAGCACGTGCATCGTCCACCCCCTCGCCGAGGAGCCGGGGCTCGGACTCGCACCCGGCGTCCGCGTCACGCTCGAGGTGCTCCTCCCCGGCGAGCGCACGGCCGCCATCCGGCACAACTCGTCCCAGGTCGGCTTCTGCATCGGCGGGTCGGGGTTCGCGACGGTCGCCGGTGAGAAGATCGCGTTCGCGCAGTACGACGTGTGGCACGTGCCCGCGCTCACCACGTACTTCCACGAGAACGACGGCGCAGAGCGACAGGTGAGGCTCACGTACTCCAACGCGCCACTGCTCGAGAAGATCCGGGTGCACTTCGTGGACGCGCACCCGCCAGAGGAGCCGGCCGGCAGAGCGTACGGGTCCGACGAGATCGCCGAGCACCCGATCGCCCACGTCTTCGAGATGCGCGAGGGCGGGCCCATGCTCATGTCCTACGAGCGCCTCATCAACCCCGAGGTGGTCGAGCAGCGTCCGCTGCACTGGCCGTGGCAAGAGGTGAAGCAGCAGCTCGACAAGCTCACTGCGCTCGGCCCGAGCTACCGGGGTCGCCGCCTCTACCTGCTCTACAACCCCGCAACCGGCCGGACGAACGGGACGAGCAACAGCTTCTTCGCGACCATGACCGTCCGGCCGCCAGGCATCGTCGACCGACCCCACCGCCACGCGTCGGCCGCCATCAACTACTTCTTCTCGGGGAGCGGGTGGAGCAGGATCGGCGGGAAGCGCTACGAGTGGTCGGCGGGTGATCTCATGCT
>Ga0307373_10004976_pt1 | contig 22029 bp, 18 predicted proteins | sample OX2MG_FD_202534 | JGI IMG/M metagenome (GOLD analysis project Ga0307373, IMG submission 202534) | Soil microbial communities from Risofladan, Vaasa, Finland - OX-2 | ecosystem: Environmental > Terrestrial > Soil > Coastal area > Acid sulfate soil | place: Finland: Risofladan, Vaasa | collected... | reverse complement strand
TGTAACTTCACCCGTAACCTTGCCGCGCCTGGAAGCATAACTTTGCCGCTCTCATGCTCAATAAGTAGAGCTTAGAGACGAGTGAATTCTGGCTTTTGGAGCCATAACATTGCCGAAAGTGCAAATTGGAAGATAACCATTGCCGAAAGGACCGTTTCAGTGAAGTGTCATCCAACATCGTCAGATGACCTTTCACGGCGCATCTCAGGCGGTGTGAGTATCGAGCTGTTAGGTCGTATACGATGGCTGGAGAATGAGAGTGCTCCGTCTGGTTCGGAAGGAAGTGGAGATCATGATTCTGCTTGAGAAGCAGCTTCCTCTTTTTGGAAGGAATACGTTGCCAAACGGCAGGATTATGGGTAAAGTGACAAGGGATGCTGATTGACCAGATCGAGGTAGGACCAGGATACGTGCAAAAATCTATCATAAGCTCATAAGACCTCTTCACAGGCCAATCGAGGCTGTGATAGTCGAAGCAAAAACTCACTTAATATATGCACGAAAGATACAACAAAACCGCTTTTAGGACACTGCTTGGATGGCTTCATGAGCCACATATGAGCATATTTGTATGCTATGATAGTTTTTTGGACACCATCCCGCTTGTTATGTAAAGAGGGGCAATCAAGAAACAAGCAAAGGGAGAAGGCCGACGCACCTTCTCAAGAGGCTCTGGCGGAACAAAAAGAGGCAGCAGAGAGCTGCAAAAGTTATCAAGGAAAAAGTTCTTTGAGGAGTTCTTGTTACACAAGAGTATCGGCAAACTCCATCTCCCTCCAGACCACCCATTTAGGCTGGTTGCTTGTGTGCCAACAGCCATCAGTATTCAGTTGTTACGAAACCGGAATCCTCGGCAAGTGGATATCCTGCATCACAGCCCAGACGATGGTCAGACAACTGATTTCTGTCGTGAACGCATCAATCTGATCAGTTCGCTGCCGCACATTGCTAAAGAAGCTTTCAATGGCATTGGTGGTACGAATATAGCGATGCATCACCTGCGGGAAGGCATAAAACGTCAAGAGATGTTCTTCATCTTCGGTCAGGCTGCGGATGGCTTCGGGATACTGCTTCTGGTATTTGGCTTTGAAGGCCGCTAAATTCAGCAGCGCGTCTTCTTTCTTCTCCTGCTTCCAAATTCCTGCGAGTTCGGCACTGACCTCCTTGCGCTCGCGATGAGGAATGGCATTCATGACATTGCGTTGTTTATGGACGATACAACGTTGGCGCAGTGTCGCGGTAAACAGAGAACCGACTGCTGCGTCGTCCGTCCATCATGCCCATCCGTCACGATCAGATCGATCTCAGTCACTCCACGGTTACGCAGATCTTGCAAGAGACAGCTCCACCCATCTTTGTCTTCCTCTGCACAAGCCCGCAAAGCCAGCACATCTTTGTTCCCTTCCAGGTCCACACCAAGGGCAGTTAAGATGATCGTGGAGTCCGTTTGGGTTCCATGACGAACGCGAAAATGGATACCATCCAGGTACAGGATGCGGTAGTGACTCAAAAGTGGACGCACTCGCAAGATTTCATATTGTTCGGTCAAGGTTTGGTTGAGACGACTCACGGCGCTGGAACTGGGAGTGGCTCCCATCAGTTTCTCAGCGACGCTTCCTACTTTGTGGGTGCTTGTACCGCTGACAAACATTTCTGTCAACGCTTCTGCGACCTCTGGTTCATAGCGGCCATATCGCTCAAACACTTGCGTATGGAATTGCCCCTCACGATCTCTAGGCACAGAAAGATTCTCGATACGTCCGGTGCTGGTGATGAGATCACGTTGGTAATAGCCATTGCGGTAGCCTTTTCGGTTGGGCGTGCATTCTCCCCATTGCGCTCCTACACACTGATCAAGCTCTTCACACATAACTTTTTCAATCAGCACACGTACTGCGCTCACCGCAAGGGCACGCAGGTGCTGACGAAATTCCTGCTCTTCAGGCATTTTTCCCTCTGCTGACTCTCCTTTTGTGAGATCTGGCTGGGATATGGTACGCTTCTTAGGTACAGGCATAGTTTCCTCCTTGTTTTGATGGAAGAATGTAACTGTTACACTCAATGCCTGTATTTCTACCTCAAATTGGGGTTATAACATTTTTTCGTACAGTTTTCGGCTCTTCCGCACTTTGCGTGATCGGAGGGACATGCGGACGCAGACATGAGAGCATTCGCTGTCGGCATTTGAGAGGTCGTTCTCTCTGCTGGCATCTCTCAGCGTTTTTGAAGCATAGCAGGCGAAATGGGAAGCTGAGGCGGTAATGCGGCTGGCGGATCAAGAACCCGGGAGCACAGTCGTCCACGACGTCAACGTTTGGCAAACCAGGTGCGTCGTTGTGGAGAGACATCAAGCAGCATGAAGCACGCGTTGCCGCAGCAGATCAATTATTCGGAATGCTCCCTACGGTCTCAGTCCGAATAATGCATGTTATTGGGAATAGTGCGCTCCACTTCTATTCCGAATAACTTACAATTTGGCCCTCCCATATCCTTGTCTCTTGATCAGCTTGAGGCGAGTAATCTGGCCTTCGGTCTGCCCCTGAGAACGAACTGTCAACTACACCTGATAACTCGAATGGTGAGCATTTCTTTACCATCACCCATCCCTTTGTAGTGCGCTGGCTTTAGAGCATCCTTTATCACTCTCCTGTTTCTATACGGCAGAGGTTTCTTTGATCTCTTGCCAGAAAAGAGCAAGAGCATTGAACGGGCCTGTGAGGGCACTTCAGCCAAAGGTGCATCTCGTTGAGCATCCCGTGGGGAAAACTTAGGTTGCCCTCCACTCTTTGATAACAATAGTTGATGAGCCACTTGTGACGAGGGGATCATTTCTCGCAACCGTTGTTGCCTTCTCCAAGGAAACTGCGTGAATCAGATAAGCACCTCCCGATGAATCTGCGAAAGGACCAGACAGCTCTAAGCATCCCTCATCACGTAGCTGACCTAAATACTCGTGATGAGAAGGAATATTTTTTGGGTCAAATTTTTCCGTTCTCGTTGTGATAATCAAGAACCTTGCCAATGCTTTACTCCTTAGAAATACCAAGGGCTATCAAACTGCCAGGTACAATTCGTCCGAAATGAACCTTACCCTACTACATAAATTGCCGATTTCTTATTCATGAGTCTACGGAGAATAGAATAGTCTCTATGGCTTTGCTACTGGATGGTAAAGCAGTTGCCTCCCTGTGGCTGGCCTGTAACCAAGAGAATATACACTCGATATCATCGAGGTTTGGTACATCGCCCACTGGGAAACGGGGGACCACGTAGCTTGCTGTGTGGTCCCCCGGTAATAAGTGATAGTCAGTAAGCAGGTGCCGAAATCTATTAGGCTCGCTATTGATTAACAGGGCTGCTGAGTCAATCGCCGCCAAGAAATCCCGAACCGCTTCTGCTTTCGAATTGAGCACCGATGCATGGAAAGCCAGTACAGGTGGCGGGACAACTATTCGAGTATCATCAATGATATTAAAGGCACCTGCATCAACTGCTGAGGAGGCCATCGGTTCGGGTAATGTAGCATAATCCAGTTCCCCCTTAAGTAAAAGATTTAAGCGAGCTTCGATGTCAGGAATATCAACAATAGTGAGATCGCCCATTGTCAAACCGAGTACGTTCATAAAATGAAATGTTACATATTCCACAACTGTATGCCGAGATATGCCAAGCCGAAAAGGTTCAGAATTTCTTCTAGGATGAATTAGTAATCCTGGCCTAGCCAAGAGACGAAAAAGAGTATGATCTTGGCTCGATCGAAGCAGAACCCTGGTTGCTTTCAGGTCAGAGCCATCAAGGTAAGCTAGTACTACACTCACTAGATTCATCATATAACAATCATACTTTTCTTGCCCCGCTGCTTCGTCTCGAAGGGAGGCTCCTCGTATAACTTCAAGTTCTACCGATATGCCCTTATCGGAAAAGAGTTCTTCTGAAGATGCCACAAGCAATGGCAGGATTTTTTCTGTGGGCAAGAGTGCTGCGCGTATCTGATAATTGGAAATACTACTCATAAGCTGACTCCATCTCCTTGCGCTTTATCTAAAGTCAGGCGTTTACTACCTAAAGAGAACGCCCCTGAATTCAGGCGCTAAATTTATCGACAACCTCTAGTACAGCATCTATTACATCTTTACAATCCTCATCGCTCATGCGAGCGTGCAAAGGTAAGGCGAGAACGCGTTGATATTGCGCAAAAGCAATAGGTAGTTCTTCTGGGAAATAGTTGTATTTTTCACGGTAATAGGGATGCATGTGTATTGGTTTATAATATACCCCGTTCCCAATATTTCGCTTCTTAAGTTCCAGGGCAAAGCCAGCACGGTCAATGATCAATCGGTCAAGGTTTAGTCTTACAACATAGAGATACCATCCATGTTCTACATCTTCTCGTATGGTAGGCGCTTGTAGGGCTGGTAACTGGGTAAATGCTTGTTGATATTTCCCTGCGATGCTTTGACGTCGCTGCTGCAGCCCAGCTAATTTGCGCAATTGTTGCAAACCGACCGCAGCTTCAATATCCGTCATATTATATTTGAAACCTGGAAAAACAATGTCGTAGTCCAACGCTACAGATGGTGTTATAGGGTCCCATGTCGCTTTCATACCATGGCGACTGATGATTCTAGCTCGCTCTATCAATTCTGCTTTACCAGTTAAGGCACCTCCCTCAATCGTGGTCATATTCTTGGAAGTATAGAAACTGAAGGCTGTCAGATGACCAATAGTGCCAATACGTTTTCCCCTGTACCACGCCATCACGGCATGAGCTGCATCCTCTAAAACATAGATGCCGTACTTGTCGGCTAAAGCCATGATGCTCTCCATCTCACAGGGGTGCCCAGCATAATGCATAGGAATTATAGCTTTGGTGCGAGGTGTGATAGCCTCGGCAATTTTACTTGGATTGATGTTCATGGTATCAGGCTCTACGTCTACCAGGACCGGTCGGGCACCCACATGTTCAATCACGTTGACAGTAGCAGGGAATGTCAATGGAGTAGTGATCACTTCGGCATCAGGACCAATACCAAGAACCACCAATCCCAAATGTAGTGCAGATGTACAGGAGTTTAAGGCGAGGACGGCTTCAGCCCCAATTTCAGTGCGGAATGCATCCTCAAACTTCGCAGTAACAGGGCCAGTTGTTAGGGAGTTTGAGAGGAGTACACTTATGACAGACTGAATCTCTTCTTCTCCCACAGTATAGCCAAGCGCAGGCAAGAAAGTTTGACGTGTCATTGATTTCCCCCCAGGTTTGCGAGTATACGTAGACATTCGGCTTCAAGCATGGCGACATCTTCTCGTCCACCCCCTATCGCGACATAGCCTGTATAGCCGAAATCCTCGTCAACAGGAGTTGCCATGCAGATGATAATACCTCGTGGTTGACCATTAATTGGAAAGTAAAGGTCTATCAGTGCTTGACGAAGCCCTGCATATACCCCGTGGAAGTCACTTGGCAAACTGGCGTGATCGTTAGAGGAGAGATAGAGATCCTCACGGTCATACAGCTTGCTGAGCTTACGCCATATCTCAAAGGCGTACACAGGGCTGGTACGCCTTGCGTTCATCTCTGTACAATAGAGATAACCGTCATTTCCTACAATTAGATCGACATCAAACCATCCTCGATATCCTAACTTGGCTGCTTCTGCGCCACATTCTACAGCGATTTCCACCATCGCATTTTCAATCTCTTTGGGAAGCGAGCCATATCCTATCTCGACTCCCCAGTATTTCGTAGAATCTGCAATCCGCATTCTGCTTAAAAACTGAACTGCCGTGCGATCGTCAGATGTGATGAGAGCATTGACGGTTGGGATTAGAGGTTCTCCCAGGTATTCGATTGGCTGGATAAACTCTTCGACTACGAACGTGCCACCAGTGATGAGCCCTCCATAGGCACTTTCTAGCTGAGCCAGCTTATGAGTAGGTGTTTCACTTTTCTCATCTACAGAGAAGACACAAGAGCCCCAGCCACCAAATGAGCGGTTAGGTTTGAGAATAGAACTCTTCCCACGCCTCAGAAAGAAATCGACCACTCCCAATGCCTCTTCGCGGTCAGCGCAGATGTACCCTTCGGGAATCCGAATGTGGGACTTCCTTTTATTGATCGAGTGCAAAAGTTGACGAAAGCCGCTCTTGGACCCGACAAAGTTGGCGGCCCATTGCACCTCGAATTGAGGCAATTCAACCCAATTAGCGATTAACTTCTCTGCGTCTAAGTGGCTCTTTAGTCGGAATACATCTGGCGTTGATCCCCAAGTAATCACCTGTGGGCAATCGGAAGCTCTAATTGTTTCCGCCAGGACTTGATAGCAGTTGCTATCAAGTAAAATATCATTGCATAGGCTCTGACTGTATGACTTGGGATGCAGGACTACTATATCATGCAGGTATAGCAGCGCCTTTATGTCTCTTACGAATTGGGCATTCATTTCCTTTGGAACAATTACAAGAGCGGACCCTCTTGCCCAGAAGAGCGCGAGATTCACCTCACTAAAGTCGGTTTCTTTCAACTGAAGGGAAGTTTCGCCGGGTAAATGACTGTCCAATGAGGCAAAGAACTCGCGGTTGTTTGCAAGAATGATAGTCTCTACGGGTTGAGCGTTCATTCTATATAGCCTCCCTTGCTTCCGCCCCATCGGATAGAAGTATATCCGTCAACTAGTTGGTCTAGAATTCTTAGTTTGTTTGCCTGCCACCAGTTTTCGCTGAGGAATTCGGTGGCTATTCTTTCATAGAATGTAGCGACACGCTCCTGTGGAGTCAAAGGATCTGGAGTCAACATCCGTTCTCTCCATTCGGAACGGCACTCGCAGGTTGAACGACGTAATATCTCTATTACGCTGAAATCACGTGTGGCACGATATTTGTGCAGGAGTGAGAGAACCGACTCATAGCAACCTGGGCACGTGTAGAGTACCTCTGGAATATCCACAGAGAGAGGAGCAGCGTACCAGGAGATCGATACTCTGTGGCAGACTTCGGGGCCAAGAGCATAGATGACCTCTATAAGAGACCACAAGGATGGTGCATGGTATAATCCTCGTTCCCACAGCCAATGCAGGAGCGTCCACTTCTTCACGTTTGAGGGAAAAACTATGCACATATAGGTGCCGTTCCCCAGAGCCCAGCTCACTGATTGAATGGTGCTGTCCAGCGCTTCGCGCTCTGTCAGAAATGGAGCGCCCAACAAAATGTTAGCGAAAGGGCGTATTCCATGATTGTACAAGCGATCAGCCGCAGACTTGAAATTATCAAGATCAATGGTCTTTCCTAAACAGTTGTGTAGGATCCACGGATTGGCAGATTCCAAGCCCATGTTAAGATTTGTTCTTTTCTTGTTCAGGATCATTGCGCACTCTGAAAGCACCTCATCGAGAAGAAATTCTGGACGGCTCTCGCAAGCAAAGATTATACAATCGGTTGCATCTGCAAGCTCTAGGATACGTCGTCTGGCTTCAGGTGGTACCTCGAAAGGATCGAAAAAGCTGCCCGAGGGAGAAATATATAATGCCTCGTAGTGACTGCTTTCTGCCAGAGCCTTCTGCACAAAGTCTACGATGCGATCGGCATTTACATGTTCGGCAACGCCATAGTTGCACATCGTACACTCTCCTCGCCTGTCGTACCTGCAGCCAAAGGTGCGGAACCAGATAAGCGTCAACTCCAGTATGAGGTTGGGCTCGTCATTTAATGTAATTGCTGCTTTTCTGATCAAGTAGCCCAATCCCGGCTGGACCATTGGGCGAGTTCTACGGATCAGAGCATTCGTCCGTAGGAGAAGAATATTTTTCTCTGGCATCGCTTCGCCTTTCATAACTTATGCTCAGACTTGCCACGTTCAATGCGTGTGATTAAAGCCTTGTAGAGATCCTGAGCTTCTTCATAAGATCGACCAACTATAACAAAGCCCAGCTTTGGTTCACCGACAAAGTACTGAAGGGAGCTGACGATGGAAAGAACTATGCCGCATTTCTGCCCATCCAGGGGGAAAAGTAGATCCGTCAGCATCGATCGCAAAGCTTCGTAGTTCACTCCGAATAGGCTTCTACTGTGGAATCGCTCTGCTGTGAGTATTGTGAACGAATTGAGGAATCCATCCCCAAGTAGGAACTGTCCTAATTCAAGAGCATACGTAATGCTTGTACGCCTGACATTCATCTCGACGCATACTGGTTCGAGCGAATCGTCTACGACGAAATCAAGGTCACAGTGCCCGCGGTAACCGCTTTCGAAGACTGATTGGCCTATGATGTGCGCTATCCCCGTTAGTTTTTTTTCAAGGTCGGGCGGAAAGAGAGAGGGAGCTATGATCGAACCAATATAGTGCTGGGATCCCTCGATTCGTTGGCCGACTATACACTGAATCTGGCAACCTGCATCGTTTATCCTCATTTGCACTGTTGGTGATCGAATTATCTCATCTGCTATCGTGCAAATATACTCTTCGATTACCACCTGACCTGTCTGCCAGATGCAATTGTCGCGGCATTGTCCCTCAAAATCGAATTGGACAAAGTCAGGATTATCCTTCAAGGTATTGTCGTAAACTAAGACCCCGTAACCCCCCAGGCTATTCTCAGACTTCACAACGATCCCATGCGGCATGTAACGCAACAAGCCTGGCAGTGCGTGCGAGGCTAAAGTCTTTGAGGCGAAGCTCACTGCAGAAGTTACCCTGACCTGAGGATGGTCGCGCCTCAACTGCATACACAGTTCTCGGAAGCCTACCTTGGAGTCGAATTGTCGAACTGTCCATAGGCTTTCACGTTCTGGAAATTCTGAGAGAGAGACCTCGGCCCCCTTGGAATTCAAGGCTTCTACCAGGGTGTAAAGCTCTGGGGTTGCTCCCCATGCAATAATCTCGGGAGAACTCGAAGCCTTGATAGTTTCAACCACCATATTGAAGAGGCTATGATCATCTAGAATATCACGGCAAATTGATTCGGTTGCTCGTTGTGGGCTCACTACACGTACATTTTGGTATCTCATCTGCTCTAGAGTGTGGGATACAAAATTGATGTTGGGGAAGAAAGGATGGATTATCAGTTTATTATCACCACCCCAAAAGAGCGCCATGTCGGATTCGGCGTGGTCAATCCACTTCCAAGCTTTCACTTCCCACGCATCAAAGTAAGGGAAAAGCCACTGATAGTACTCGTGAATGTTGGCAATCACGATAGTATTAACCGGGTGTATCTTTATCTGCTCGCGGTCCATCTTTCAATCCTGTAAGGTAGTGGCGGCTACTAGACGCGCTAATTGTCTGTTGAGTCCCTCTTCAGAAAGGCTCCAAGCAAAGTAAGTAATTGATGGGTTTGCCAAGAGGGACGAACTGGCTGTGGTCAACATTACCCCGCTGGGACCTGGTTCGGCGGGTCCAATGCGGGCCCTAATTTTGCCGTAATCAGCTAGCTTTGGATCAATGGTTTGATTTGAAGCATACGCGATCATGCTTTGACCAACATCAATGCGCTGAAGAATCTCCCATATATATGTCACGCCGGTGCGCCGCGTATTTATTTCGACGCAGTAGATTGCGTCGTCAGTAGTTCGCACCATATCGACATCGAACCATCCCCGATAACCCAGCTGAGCTAATTCTTGGCCAATAATTGATACAATCTTTCTAATACGGGCCATAACCTCGGGAGAGTAGGTATGTGGGCCTACCTCAAGGCCAAGATAATCAAGGTGAGTACCCAGTACTTGCCGACCGCAGATGAGCATTTGCACTTGACCGTCGGGAGTGATAAGCGCATCGACCGTTGGTGAATCCATCACGTCTAAGTATTCTTCCGCGACGATAGAACCGGTTCTCCAGATTCCCGAATTTCTCGTAAGTGTGTTGAAAAGCGATGGGGCAGCAGAAACATAGGACTGGCGGTCGAGTTTCATATTACCCCAACCTCCAACGCCTTTATCTGCTTTCAGTAAGATCGAATCAGAAGCGCGCATGAGTTCTACTGCCGCTGAAGCCAGCTCGTCATCAGTTGAACACACATATCCCACCGGTATTCTGACCTCAGGATAAGCTTGCGCCAGTTTAGAAGCGATCTCTCTGAAACCAGATTTAGAATCGAGTTTCTGTGCTAGGTCCGCATTTTGATTGGATGGTAACTCTGGTGCTGAAACGGGAATGCCTAGCTCAATCAGTCGTTCCAATAGTGTATAGAGTTGAGGCGTAGCTCCCCAAGCTATGATTTCCACTGACTCGCTTTCCTGTAAGGTTTTAGTAAGGGTCTGCCACAAGTTGGCATCGGATTGGATGTCTTTACAGATAGATTGCGTAGTACTTGCAGGTGAGACCACGCAAAGATTCCGGTACTCCATAGCAGACTTCACATCGGCAACGAATCGCGGGTCTACACGATGTGGTGTTACGACTAATTTGTCCTCTCCCCCCCAGAAGATTGCTTGTTCGGCCAGTATCAAGTCTTCATTACGCCAGCGAGCCAACTCCGGCCCTCGAAAAGCATAATCGAGCGCTGCACAATACTCCCGGTTATTAGCGATGACCAGCCGAAGTGTCATGATATCCTCCCTAATGAGCGATGAGGGTATTTTCTCGAAGTGTACTTTCTAGTCGCTCCTTTGCCTCGCATACAACTGAATAATTAGGGCCCGCAACCACGTATCCCAGGTAGGGTTGATCCCTCTTCAGCGAAGTGACAATAGTCGGTAGGCAACTGCACCCAGGCGTAGGTGGGTGTGATTGAAAAGCATCAAATACCGGGTGGATATCTTTGTAGGATAAGGGATGGTCGACTGAGAGATAAAAGTGATCGTTGGCCAGAGCATACGTAATAGCTGGGTCGCGTGCCCGAAGACTCTCTAGCAACTCGAAGACGTGGCTGGGGCTTGTGCGTCGAGCGTTGATTTCTGAAAGATAGAGTTTATCATTGGCATCCACTATGAAATCAACGTCGAACCAGCCTCGGTAACCCAGTTTCGCCATGGCGGTACCTACAGTCTCGCCAATTAAAATCAATTCCTTCTCGCGAGATGCTCTGAAAAGCGCTTCTCCAACAACTACTCCCTGGTAGAACTGGTCTTCCATGAGCATCCCCCCAACTCCGATGGTCTTAATTTTCCCATCAGGCAGTATAACTGCATCATATGTGGGGTGATTGAGAGAACTGCCAGGGATTGAATCTATATATTCCTCAACGATAAGAGGCCCAGTCTGGAAAACGGCAGTGTGAATCTCGTGGTCCGCTTCTATCCAATGAACGATGTCCTGGTGAATCGCCTCTATACCTACCTGTAACATGTCTGTCCGGTAGATCAAAACACCAAATCCCCCGACCCCCTGATGAGCCTTGATGACGAAGCCTCTTCCTTGGCGGATAAAATGCGATACTACCTCCAGGGCTTGCTCGACAGTGAAACAAGTAAAACCCCTTGGCACTCGAATGAAGTAATGCTCTTGACCAAGTTGCATGCAGAGTTCTCGAAACCCTGTTTTCGAGTCCAGGTAATCAGCTGTCCAGAAGCTGGTTAGTGGGGGCAGTTCAGGTGCGAATATGTCTCTATGATCTTGTAGACGCTCTTTTAGAGCGTACATCTCAGTTGTAGCACCCCAGCTGATAAGCGCATGTGTACTCGCCTGCCCAAGCAGCCCATCTAGAGCAGTCATTAGCTGATTGTCAGCTAGGATGTCGTTACAGATACTTTCAGTAAAATATTGTGGTGTTAGCATATGAACATTCTGCCATTTCAACCAATGGAGAACATTCTCGACCCAAAGTGTATCATATGGCAGAGGTGAAATTACAATTTTATTATCACCGCACCAAAAGAGCGCCATATCGCATATATCTACTCCTGCGAGTCTCCAAAGCTCGCGTTCTTCAGGTGTATAGCGATCATTGAGGATTCGTGCGTTAAACTCGATAATATTAGCTATAACTATGGATTTCATTTGAGCTTACCCCGCACCTGGCTTGCAATTTGACGCCTCTTTGGATCTACTTCCCATTCTTCGAGAAAAGCCGCTACCTCACCCGGTGAGGTTTTTGCTATTTCGTAAATGGCCTTAACAACTGCTTGGTAGACATAAGGGCGTGAATCAGACGTGATCTTCCCTAGTATCAAAAGAGATTCCCTAGGGTGAGTCCGTGCGATTCTGCCCGTGAGAGCCATGGCAACAGCCCACAGTACCTGCTCATTGCTCATATCTGACCAGCGCTGAAGGTATTGGAGAAGTAGGTCGGGATGATTCGCACAGATGTATTTCAGGGCAAAAGGCATGTTTTTCCTTACGTACTCAGTCTTGTCTGGAAGCACTTTTTCCAGAGTATCGAGCATAAGACTCATGTTTTGCGTCCTTTGCTTGGCAGGTTGGCGTGTCATCACTACATAACCGCGACGAAGGTTCACCTTTGAGCTACTTGCCCAAGGAGCAATATCGGGGAAGATAGTGTCGAATGCATCAACAAGCGCGTCACGGATACCAAATGTCACGGCTTCGCGGACAGGCCAATAAGAATCATCGGCAAGAGTTGTCGCTAGACTACAAACCTCGGACCAACGTAGAGTCGCGCACCAACTCATGCAGTAACCTGCTAGCATACGGGCTTCACCCGTTCGGTGGCTTCCTAGTCGATGAATCAATTTAAGTGAGTCTTCTGGAGACCCTTGATAAAAATTGTTCACGCGATCAGCTAGGATGCGTAACTCGGACACTTTTGCCTCACTGAGCCACTGCTCCAATTGGTGCTCAGTTGCCTCCAGCATCTGCCGAGGACCTACACTTGACGTAGATACAATCATGTTCCTTAAACACTCCTATCTGTACTCGTTATAAGAGACCGCACCGTCGGAAATTGTCGTTGATCAACGAAGCGTGGTGTCTTTCCTGTTTCTGTCTGGAGTAGATCATTCTCCTGAACAAAATCAATTGTAATGGCTGCAGTGAATCCAGCACTCGCTGAGAAGTCGAGAGATGCCTCTGCTAATGCCTTCTGAATCCGAAGACTTAGGCCTTCACTATCATTAGCAGTTCTGTCAGTCACGATTAAGATGTGTAACTCATCCTGGCGATCAAGCCAGATAGAATCCACAGTTACTTCCCTGATAACAATTTGGTAGTCAGTAACCTCAGGAAAGTGCTTCAAAACCTCATCGACCTGATGAGGCCAGAGCTTCTCGCCTGCCTCAAGCACAATTGCTTCATCGAGTCTACCAAAAATCCTGACAGAAAGCTTTGTTGGGAATCCTTCAACAGCGCGGGAATGCCATGAAACGAGGTCTCCAGTTCGATAGCGGATGAGGGGCATTCCCTCGTGTGTTAAAGTAGTGATTACTAATTCTCCTTGTTCACCCTCTTCGACTGGTTGATCACTTGTGAGTGAGATTACTTCAAATAAAAATTCATCTGTCCAAAGGTGAATATCCTTATGCTGTTCCGACTCGCAGCCTATAGTACCATTTTCTGTAGAACCGTAGCAGCTAAAGATATGCTCTGCTCCCCATTGATGCTGGAGATGAGACCGTAGATTGGTTGACACGGTTTCGCCAGCTAGTAATAGCCCTTTAATTTTTAAAGATCGGGCGAGATTAATTCCCTTTTCAGCAGCTAGATCAGCCAGACGTCGTCCATATGATGGTGAGGTCGCAATATATGTAACGCCAGTCGCTAGCATCATCTCTAAAATGTGTAAAGCACTCGGGCCTTTCCCGACTGGCAAGACAGTTGCGCCAAGCTTCTGGGCACTGATAGTAAAATCGGTTCCGATCAACCAAATGCCAAATCCGTGTGCTACAGCTAAGACGTCGTTGGCTGTAAAGCCGCACAGCTTCAGGCTAGCAGCTGTCCTCTCATAAGTCCGCTCTAAATCGGATGGGGTAAAGAATGAGTATTTAGGCTTGCCGGTTGTTCCACTGCTGGCATATATTGTCACCCCTTGAGCAGCGCGAAAATAAGGAGAGAGCCGTACAACATCATCGGGATTTGTAAATGGAAGCTGGCGTAGGTCTTCTGCCATTGTAATGGATTCTGGCTCTATCCCTAGATTGTCAAACATTGTCCTGTAATATGGTGATCGCGAGTAAGCAAACCGAATCGCAGCGGGTAAGCAACCATCTAGTGCAGACATGAATTCGCTCTCTTCCTAATACAAAAGCCTGGTTGACATCATATTTTCTCCATCAGAAGACTTGACTTCCAAATAACTGCTTGGATAGAAACTGAAGCTCGATTTTATAGGGTTGGGGCACTCGATAGTTGTCCGTGTTGTAGAATGTTTTAGAGACGTTATCCATGTGCACTACTCCCTTGTGGGTTAGAACGACTCGATCTCCTTTATCCTCTATCAGTCCCCAATCTGACAACTGCTTTATCTGAGGGCTAAAAACTGAGTCTAATGGGACGCCAAATCTCGCTTCAAAATCGGATTTGAGAATAGTTAGATGCTTGACACCAAGCACCATAAAGCGCGTCATTTCATCTGACATGGTTAAGCGGCGTCCTATCAAAATAGGGAAATGGTTTGCTTCAATTTCAGCTATGTATTCCGGCACAGTGTGTATAGTCCAATAGACGTGTCCATTTGCATAACCGGCACCGCCTGCTCCCATTGCCAGATACTCAATCTGGGGAGATCCCCGGTGCAGATTCTCATATATCGATTGTTTTCCAAGTCTAGCAAAATCGTAGCCGGAACTACTACAAGAGCCGTAATGAGAATAGCCATATAGAGGCAAGATCTCGAAACATAATTCAGCCATGGCCAGTTCGGTTTTCTGATCACCTTGGGTAGGTACGCGACCCGCCCGTATAATTCTTGCAAGCTGCCCGGAAGGATCTAAAAGCATACGGTACAAGCTCAAATGATCGGCATCTACTTCTGAAGCAAGTTTTAAATCCTCTTCCCACATCTCTACCGTCTGTCCAGGGAGCAGGAACATCAGATCAAAGGCAACATTGTCAAAGCCCGCTAAACGAGCGTTCGATAGAGCATCGTATGCCTGCTCTCTTGTGTGGTATGATCCTATGCGCTGGAGTAGTTCACCATTGAAGGATTGGATACCGAAACTGACTCGATTTACCCCTAGTGAGCGAAGTCCCCTCAGATACTCGAGAGTGGCTGTTGTGGGATGCATCTCGACGCAGATTTCGGCATTTCCCAGATTGAAGCTTTCGGCGATTATCTCCAATACCTCTTCGAATTGAACGAGAGACATCATGGAAGGAGTACCCCCTCCGAAGTAGATGAAAGGAACTGGAAGCTTACCCACGCCTTCGAGCTGCATATACATCTGTACCTCTTTCACCAATGCGCGAGCGAAACGATCGACCCACTCTTTCTCTACTCGGAATTTGTTATAATTGCAGAAAGGACAGATCTGTGAGCAGAAAGGTACATGAATATATATTCCCAACTTCTCTCTAGAGGTAAGCTGAGTATTAGTCCATAATTCATCGGCAGAAAGAGGTGATATGGAAACGGGATAGTAAGTTACATATTCGCAATCTCGGTCCGGATATTCTCGCCACCAGGTCGACATCGTTATCTCGCTTTCTCTTTCTGCTTCTTGCTAGCAAACGGTTGCCATTCAGCTCTTATACTATCCCGGATATTCTCGTACTTCTCACCGCGGTCTATAGCTTCTTTAATTGCCGGGCTAAAGACCTGCTCATAGAAATCGTGCCCTATCCGCACTACGATTTCGATATCGAACATTTGATCTGTCTGTGGTTCCCCTTTGTAAGTTAGCCAGTTTCTTTCACCCCATTTATGATCTTTAAGCTGGGCCCGGTCAGTCCACATACGGGCGGCTACGACCTTAGCAAGCCATATACCATAACCCTTTGCCTCATCGGCAGGTATACCTGAGATGATCTTTTCAATTCGGCTATACTCTGCAAATACATGAAAGCGACGAATATTTATATTTGACTGAATCACAGGTAAATTCCTTTCAGTTAAAAGAAGCGTCAGAAATAAAGAGTAAACAAAACAAGGAGTTGGATGTAGCTTGCGTCGGAGAACTGAAAGATGCCATTAAACGCTCCTAAGTAAACCAGATTGATGGACAGCAACAAACAGGACAATCTAATTGTACTCAACGGTAGTTAGATTGTCAATGGTCTATTATTTTCAACGAAATGAAATTTTAATCAAGCGAGTGAAATAACTTTGGTACTTCGGGTAATGAATAGTAACTTTACTTCGAAAACAGCAGCCGAGGCCGCAAGCATGATTGGCCCCAGATGCCCATTATAGCGAATTTATAAACCCAAGGATTTTGTGGAGGTCATAGTTCTTATTGTGATAGAATAAGTTCAGTAGTGTTCGATAATTGATGCCTTCATTAACGATGATGTGGAGGATAATCCATTTTCAAGGAGAGAGCAATGCTACCCGATGATGTACTGCAGGAAGCACGAACTTGGTTTCCCATATTAGGAAACAAAACTTATCTTAATAGCCACGCTAAGGGAGCGCTATCAAAACAAGTAGCATCAGCAATCCAAACATATGTAGAGAGTTGGAATGATTTTGGCTCCCCTTGGGATTTGTGGCTTGGGAAAATTGAGCAGATTCGTGGAACCTTTGCCCGGTTAATAAAAGCAGATTTTGATGAGATAGCTATTACGTTCTGTGTGTCAACCGCTATGAGTACGATTGCAAGTTGCTTAGATTTTCGTGGTCGCGATAAAGTGATTATAGCCAGCGATGAATTCCCTACTCTGATTCACTTATGGCTCGCTCAGAAAGCTCGAGGTGCTAAAGTTGAATTTGTAGAGAAACAGCCTGGGTTAAGTCTTCTCGAGGCATACGAGCGAGTTATCGATGAGCATACAGCCATCGTTATTGCACATCATATTCATCATATAACAGGTGCGCTACTAGATATCCAGAAACTTGCGGAATATTGCCATCAGCATGGTGCCTATTTGTGTGTAGATGCATATCAATCAGTCGGGGTCATTGATCTTGATGTTAAAAAACTTGACATTGATTTCCTAATTACTGGTACTATGAAATACCTACTGGGATCAGCAGGAGGGGTTGCCTACCTCTATGTGAAGAGAAAACTTATATCATCTTTTGAACCGCTCTATACTGGCTGGTTCTCTCAGGTGGATCCTTTTCAGACTTCTCAAGATCACCTGGACTATGCTCAATCTGCCCGTAGATTTGAATCAGGGTTGCAACCTATATGCAGTGTTTATGCTGCATTAGCTGGTCTTGAAATCATTAATAGAATCGGCATCTTGCGTATTGAAGATCATGTCAGAGATCTTTCAAAGCATTTTCTTGAGATTATAGAGCAATCCAACGTTAAGATCTTAACCGATGCGCCATCAGTATATCCTGGCCCGATGTTCGCTATACAAACGCTACAAGATGACAATATAGTACAAGCTATGTCAAAGGCAAATATCGTTGCTGCGGGCTGGAAAAATACGGTTCGCTTTTCTTTCCATTTTTACAACACTATTGAAGAGGTCGAATGGTTTGCACGCATGCTACTGATCTCGGCAAAGGGAAGTTAAGTGTGCTAAGCTATTTTAGCAAATTCGTGACCCTACAGGAGTACTAACAGAAAGAAAGTGGCTAATACCTTGAAGAGGTTATCTGAAGATGCTCAGAGCGACTTTCGACCATTCCCATACGAGAGTACCCGATTTCTGCTGCGAACTCTGGCGACGGTCCTCGCGATGTGTACGCTGGGAAGTACGCTTTTTCTCGTCGCTGCATGTAGTACACAAAACACTATCGTGACTCCTTCGCCTGGTGTCTGGAAGATCGTTCATAGCCCGAATCCTGGCTCAGCGCAAAACAACCTGAGTGCGATCGCGGCTACCTCTGCCACCGATGCCTGGGTCGTGGGTAGCTTTTCCAATAATCAGTTCAATCTGGGTGCAAAGGCCCTGATCGAGCATTGGAATGGCTCCATGTGGCGTGTTGTCGCCAGTCCCACTGCTCTTCTGGGTGATAGTATACTCAATGGAGCCGCGGCCATTTCGCCTACCAATGCCTGGGCTGTTGGGGTCACATTTACTGAGAGCAATAGCGATAGAAAGCAACCATTGATCGAACATTGGAACGGCTCCATCTGGACGATTGTTGCCAGCCCCACCGTTGCCAACGGGGCTATACTCACCGCGAATACTGCCCTTTCTGCTACCGACATCTGGGTAGTCGGAACTGGCAATAGCCATGGGCAAACGCTACCGACACACACTCTCATCCTCCATTGGGATGGCAAGGGATGGAAAGCGATTCACCACCCCGATCCTGGCAGCGGATTTGATGTGTTCACAGGAGTCGCCGCCATTTCACCCAACGATGTCTGGGCTATCGGGCTCTTTTCAAACGAAAATAACGGCATTGAAATAGGTGAAGAGCTGTTCGAACACTGGAATGGCACGTCCTGGACGGTGATTCCCAGTCCGCATCCTGGCACACAAGGGAACACACTGTCCACCATAGCTGCTGTCTCTCCCAATAATGTGTGGACAGTTGGCAATACCAACAACGGCAATTCCGTGACAGATGTGCTCATTGAACAGTGGAATGGCACGGTCTGGAGGACGATCCCTGGTCAGAATCCTGGGACAGAAAGCAATTTCTTGAGTGCCATTGTCGCTCTCTCAGCTCACGATATCTGGACAATGGGTTCCTCGAGTAACGCCGCTTCAAATAACACTTCCAGTCAGCAAGCGCAGCCTTTGATCGAACATTGGGATGGCACCTCCTGGAGTACGGTCGCAAGCCCAAACATCGGGACAACCATTTGGTGGGCTCTCCCGCACTTTGCGTGATCGGGAAAATGTGGTAGAATGAAAAAGAACAATCGTTCTCCCATCATTTCTTCTCAAGGATCAGAATCTCGTACCAAATGACTCACCCACTTTTGCCTGATCTTCCAGGCTTTTCCATTGAACAAGTGACGCTTGTCGATGGCATCATTCGTGTGCTGGCGCGATCGCAAACCACAAGGAGTGCTTGCCCTGAGTGCGCTCACCTTTCCTCACGTATCCATAGTCACTACCAGCGCAAGCTGGCCGATTTGCCCTGGAGCGGACGCATCGTGCATCTCGTCGTGCAAGTCTGCCGCTTCTTCTGCACGTATCTGGGCTGCCCTCGCAAGACGTTCGCAGAACCCATTCCCGAGCTTGCTGTGCGCTATGCACGTAGAACCACCCGACTCAAAGAGGTGTTGGAGCGTATTGGTCTGTTTCTGGGAGGAGAGCCAGCCTCGCGTCTCACGACGATCCTGGGGATGACCTGTAGCCCAGACACAGATCTCGCGTTTGCTCCGCCGTCTCCCTGATGATCCTATCAAGCCTCCTCGTGTGGTGAGTGTAGATGATTGGGCCTGGCGTCGTGGGTCTCGCTATGGGACCATCATCTGTGATCTGGAACGGCACCGTCGGCTCGATGTCTTGCCTGATCGGGATGCCGCTTCGGTGATAGCCTGGCTCAAGCGCTATCCTTCTATCGAGATTATCAGTCGTGACCGAGGAGGAGAGTACGCGGAAGCAGCCCGCATCGGTGCTTCTCAGGCTGTTCAGGTGGCTGATCGCTTCCAGCTTTTGCCAGAACCTTCATGAGGCCATCGACCAGGCCGTTCGTCGCCGTTTCTCCGATATTCACCAGTTCCTGGCCCCTTCTCAAGCGGTGGTCATGGGCGAAGATCTCCCACTCAAACGCGATGATGCGGCAAAGGCTGCCACGCAGAAGCGAAGAATGGCCCGGCATGAACGCGTGAAGGTGCTTCACGAGCAAGGGTACAGTCTGGCTCAGATTGCTGCCTACCTGGGGATGAAACACGAAACCGTGCAAAAATACCTGATGGAACCACCCCGCCCGCCTGTTTACAAGTCGCAACAGGGCAAACTTGCCAGACACAAATCGTCTATCCAGCAGCGATTCTTTCAAGATGGCTGTCGCAATTCGCTACAAATTTTTCGGGAACTGCAACAGCAGGGCTATGCCGGGGGTTCAACGATTGTCGTCAACTATGTCACCCAACTACGACAATTGATTGGAGAACCGTCAACAGCTGGCCCGGTGATGCGGACGCGGCCAACGCCGTTGAAAGCAGCTCTCCCTTCCCCACGAGAGATCGCCTGGTGGCTCTGTTTGCCGACGAAGAGGCTCACCCAAAAACAACAAGAAGACCTCCAGATGCTGCTTGAGGCTGATAGTGAACTCAGTGAACTCTCCCACCTCACGCAAACCTTCTTTGGTTTGATGAGAGACCACTCTTCCGGAGAGCTGACACCGTGGATGGAAAGCGCATTGCAGAGCAAGATCCCAGAGATCCGAAGCTTTGCCCGTGGACTCGGACGAGATGAAGCAGCCGTTCGTGCAGGCCTGGATCTTCCCTGGTCCTAGGGGCAGACCGAAGGCCAGATTACTCGCCTCAAGCTGATCAAGAGACAAGGATATGGGAGGGCCAAATTGTAAGTTATTCGGAATAGAAGTGGAGCGCACTATTCCCAATAACATGCATTATTCGGACTGAGACCGTAGGGAGCATTCCGAATAATTGATCTGCTGCGGCAACGCGTGCTTCATGCTGCTTGATGTCTCTCCACAACGACGCACCTGGTTTGCCAAACGTTGACGTCGTGGACGACTGTGCTCCCGGGTTCTTGATCCGCCAGCCGCATTACCGCCTCAGCTTCCCATTTCGCCTGCTATGCTTCAAAAACGCTGAGAGATGCCAGCAGAGAGAACGACCTCTCAAATGCCGACAGCGAATGCTTTCATGTCTGCGTCCGCATGTCCCTCCGATCACGCAAAGTGCGGGAGAGCCGAATTTGGCAAGGAAAACTGTTATGACCCCTTGTCGTCGCTACCCCACCTGCTGTTGAGCAACCAGGAGCATCTCGTCGAACATCTGGCGGTACTGGCACAGGCGCTGGAGCAGCAGACAATGTATTCGTTGCATATGGTCCCTGATAGTACGATTTGGTGCCTGGTCTCAGCTATCCGTTCACAGATAACGCGCTTCCCTTCGCTCTTCGAGAGGTCTGGATTCCGGCTCACAACGACGAACACTGCGTCTCCCTCTGCCTGCATCGCCTCCTCCTAAACCGCACAGCAATCAGCCTGGCTTACGGGACGAGCAGAGGTTTCCTGAAACTATCGGTGACGCACAACTCGCGATCAGGTTTGCAATGGGAGCAGTTCAGCCTATTCAATGGGGACACGCATTCCAGGACACACGGCGTTGTTCACCTTCGAGGCGGTCTTTCGCCAGGAGTTGCAGGACCAATGTTTTCATCGTCTGAAAAATGCTGGGCGACAGCGCTTGCACTCCTCCCGGTCCGAGCTGTGCTATACGCGGTTCCCAGAGAGCGAGGTCCTGCTCATCCACCACATCCACAAAGCGAATCGCTCCGAGGCTTTCGACAACGAGCCAGGTGTTGTCCACCCACTGCGCTCCCGGCCACGGTGTCCAGAGCAGGGCCGAGGACGGCAGCCGCCGTGCTTCCGGCAGGACCAGGCGTGTCCCGTTCTCGATCCAGTGGAGTTCCTCACTTGAGGAAACGACAATCCCCTTGCGTTCTCCCACCAGCGCACACATATACGGGTCGCTCTCCGGATCCAGCTGCAGCCAGCACCACCAGGCTGGCTCATCGACGGCCATCTTCTCCGGCAACCAGCTCCGCAATTGTCCATGAAAGGCGCGAGCCAGCAGCAGCGCAGCGACATTCTGCGGATCGGGACATTCATCGCCCAGGTAGCGCACGACCCCGCTTTGGCGCCAGACATAGAGCGTTTGCCGCCGCACTTCCGCATCCCCCGGTGTATCACGTGAAAGCGCACGGGCAAACCAGGTCGTATACAAATCCCCCTGCTCAATCGCAGCGGCCACCCTGTGGTACACATCACGCCTGACCTCTCCGAAAGCGCGAGCATCGGGACACTCCTCCAGCTCTTGCCGACGCTTCCAATACAGATTCTGGCGGTAGGACTCCAGGTGCCGCACAAATGACGCCGGCAATGGTGCAAAGGAGGGAAGCATGCGCAAGGCCTGATTCGACATACA
>Ga0307373_10004975_pt1 | contig 22040 bp, 19 predicted proteins | sample OX2MG_FD_202534 | JGI IMG/M metagenome (GOLD analysis project Ga0307373, IMG submission 202534) | Soil microbial communities from Risofladan, Vaasa, Finland - OX-2 | ecosystem: Environmental > Terrestrial > Soil > Coastal area > Acid sulfate soil | place: Finland: Risofladan, Vaasa | collected... | reverse complement strand
TAGGTTGTCGCGTACACGAACATCAGGTAGAAGCCGACCGCGTCGAGCGCCTTGTATCCGGTGACTTGCAGGATCGTGCGCCAATGTGCGCGCAGCACCGCGCCAATCGACGGCGGCGCCGCGTGCGGCAAGACAGCACCGGCGCGCAGCTCGCGGCGCATCAGGTAGCCCGCGGATCCGATCGAGATTCCCGCCAGAAATGGAATCCGCCATCCCCACAGATGCAGCGCCGCGGCAGGCATCAACGCCGCCACCAATCCTCCCACCGCGGACCCGAGCATCACGCCGCCGAATGCGCCGGCGGCGCCGAACGCGCCCGTCATCCCGCGCCGATTGCCCGGCGCGCGCTCGACCATGTACACGACCGAGGTCGTGTACTCGCCGCCGACCGAGAGTCCCTGAACCAGGCGCAGGATCACCATGATCACGGTCGCGGTAACGCCGATCTGGTTGTAGGTCGGGAGCAAGCCGATCAGGAAAGTGGGCACCGCCATCGCCAGCACCGAGAGCGTGAGCGCGCGTTCGCGTCCCTCGCGGTCGCCCAGATGGCCGAACAGCAGCGCTCCGAACGGGAGCATCAGAAACCCCGCCGCGAAGACTGCGAACGCCTCCATCAGCGAGGTCGTGCGGCTATGCGAGGGAAAAAAGTTCTGCCCGATCGATTCCGCAAAAAATCCGTAAACCGAGAAGTCGTACCATTCGAGAACATTGCCGGCCATCCCGGCAATAATTATTCTGCGCTGCGACCGCGCCTTCCCAATTTCCTCCACGAGCGATCTCCCCCTCGCCGCGAACGCGATAGCGGCGCCGGCCAAGGATAGCGTTCGCCGCCGCGCCCGTCACGCCGCTCCGCGCGCGCGGAGCGGCTCACGACTCGATCGTCGGAGGGCGCATCTGTCTGTCACTTAACGGTTCCCGATTGCTGTCTTTCTTCGCGCGCGTGGCTGCGCCGCGAAGAATCCCGGACTGGCCGCGGCTTAATGCTATGCGCTTGACAACATATGCTACTTAGCGCATAGTCCATGCTGGGAGCGGTTGTGATGGTCGAGGTTGAGGGAACCGGCGAGTTTGAGGCCTGGTTTTTGGCACTGGACAATCGTGATGCAGCGGCGGTGGCCCGCGTGGTTGGCCTCCTGGAGGAAAAGGGGGTGGCTCTCGGCTTTCCGTACTGCAGCGAAATCAAGGGCTCGTGGGCGCTCCGCGAGCTTAGAGTTCAATCGGGCGGCCGTCCGTTGCGCGTCTTCTACGCGTTCGATCAGATGCGCCGGGCGGTACTGCTCCTGGGCGGGGACAAGGCCGGAGATGACCGATTCTACAAAACATTTGTTCCGCGCGCCGAGCGGGTATGGGCGGAGTACGTTGTCGCCCTCGAGAAAAAAGCGAGGAAGAGAAAATGAAAACCAAGCCGTGGCGTGAAATCCGGGCGCGGAAGTTCTCGCCGCAAAAGCTCAAAGAGATCGATCGCGCGGTCCAAGCTAAACTGCTCGATATGGACCTCAGGGAACTCCGTGAGGCCGCAGGCAAGACACAGGAGGAATTGGCGGAGGCGCTCAATAAAGCGCAGTCGGAGATATCGCGGATTGAAAGCCGGACCGACTTTCGGCTTTCGACTTTGCGGAGATACGTCGCGGCGCTCGGCGGCGAACTCGAAGTCGTCGCCAGTTTTGGTAACCGCCGCGTCCGTCTGCGCGCAGCGTAGCTGATCCTTTGCCCTATTCGCACTCAACGAGCGCGGGCAGTTGGTCTCGTACCACCAATTTAAGCGCATCTCCAATCCAGCTTGGAAGTAGGCAATCGCTGGCGGTTGAGACCTGTAAACAACGGGACATCATTTGCTCTCTTAGCGGAGGCCGTAGTACCTTAAACAGTTCAACCGAAAGGAGGGCAAATGGAAGGGAAAATCCACATCCGTCTTGAGAACCTCGAAGTCGACTACGAGGGTTCTGAGGAATTCATCAGGCAAGAACTGCCGAAGATTCTTGATAGGATAGTCAAGTTTCGAGAAGTTGCGAACAGTTCACCCGCGATGGGAAGCGGAGCGCAGGTTCCGAAAGACGGAAAGACTTCGCTACCAAAATCGGTGACTACCAAAACCATAGCGGCCAAGTTGCAATGCAAGACGGGGACGGAATTGATCATTGCGGCGGCGGCAAAGATCTCAATCGCTGATCGCACAGATAGATTTTCGCGCAACGATCTGACTAGAGAACTGAAGAGCGCAGCCGGATATTTTAAAACTAGTTACGCTAGCAATTTGACAAACTACCTCTCCACTCTCGTCAAGGAACAAAAGCTTCATGAAATTTCAACTGATACGTACTCTCTTCCGGAAATTGTAAAGGCCGAGTTGGAAAAGAAGCTTGCTTAATCGTGTCATCCTCCAGGATCTACTGTCGAGTAATCTAAAGCAGGCGGATAAGCTTCTGCTGATCCTTGCTTACAACTCAGGCGTTCCGAAGCAGGTGACAGCGATTCGGAAGATTGCCAAAGAATTTGGCCTCTTGAAGGCGAAAAAGTGGAATATCTCGGCAATCTTGCGTAGCGCCAGCGCGCACGCCGTCAGAAGTGCGAATGGATGGGAACTCAACAGTGCCGGAAAGAATCACGCTTCTAATCTTGTCAGCTCGATCTCGACCCCTCCGACGAAGACAGCAGTAAAGTTGCGCGACGAACTTGCGAAGATCAAGTACGCTGAAACGCGGTCATTCATGTCAGAGGCGCTCGAATGCTACGAACGGAGCCTTTATCGGGCCGCTGTTGTCCTAAGCTGGGTCGGGGCCATATCAATACTCTATTCTGAAATTATTCATCATCACGTCGCGGCCTTCAACGCCGAAGCGATAAGACGCGATGCGAAATGGCGCCCGGCGAAAGATGCGGACGGTCTGGCGCGTATGAAGGAACACGATTTTCTCGATGTGATCGAGGCTCTCTCGCTGATAGGCAAGAGCGTCAAAGAGGAGTTGCAGGGTTGCCTGAAGCTGCGGAATGGCTGCGGCCATCCCAACAGCTTGAAGATCGATGAGAATCGCGTAGCTGCGCACATCGAGATTCTCATCTTGAACATTTTCAACAAGTTTACCTGATCGCTCGACTCTTGGTAACGTGGGCAATTCCAAAATCACTATCGAACGACTTCGATTGAACGCGCTCGCTCGCCCTATTTCGCCTGGAGATTAAACGCGATTCGCGATGGTGTTTCCTGAAGCGCCGCTGCGCTCGCGAGTGGGAGCCAGCAGCCCGTGCAGCGTCGAGTGTGGTGGTCGCGTTCTCGTGCTTTCATCCCCGCGCGCGGGGCCGCACTCTATAAACTAGTTCGATCGTTTTGACAAGACTGAACTGTTCAGCCTTATGTTCTTCGCCGATTTGCTTAAAATTGGACGCATGGAACGGAAACCACGATACCTCGACGGACCGATGCGTCCGATTACACCCGCGATCGAGCGCCCGCCGATCTCCGAACGAACGCCTGCCACCAACCGGCGCAACGAGCAACGTTGGACCGGTCCGCGCACCGCACGCGGCGACGCGCGCGCTCTCTCTCGATCCCGAAACTCAAGGCCAGGCGGGACGCCGCGCAACTCTGCCGCATGTATCGCCGCCGCGGCGCGGAGGCCGCCGCCGGCAAGGCTGAAAAATCGCGTCGGACCCAACCTTCAAACCAAATTCCGCAGAATCGACACCGGTGATTTATCGGGCACCCGACCGAAATTTGCCGAACGAACCCACCGCGTTCCGGCTCTCCGGCTCCGCGCGGCCAGACGAGTGCGCGCATGGCGACGCGCGTGCGGCTGGTCCTTTTTTCGACGGCCGGCGCCGCGCGTCAATGCAAAATCAGACCGGCCGAGGCTTCCGGTTTTCAGCGAACCATCAAGGATGCGCGCTCTGCGCGTTGCACTTTGCTACTGGTGTTTGGATCGACTACGATTTGTCAGTTGAATGCATCCCTCTGATCGTTCGTCAGCCAGGATTCGGGAGCGGACATCCCGCCGACGGCGATTCGGACCAGAGAAAAAATCCAGACAGGAGACAGAGTCCCCATGGCAGCATCACCGTCTATCGAATCCGCGGCGCGCGGAGCGAAAAATCCCGCGGCGCTCGAATTTCTTAAGAGCGGCCCAAAGAAGCTCCTGATCGGCGGCAAATGGGTCGCCGCGAAATCCGGCAAGACCTTCGAAACCCTCAATCCCGCCAACGAGGAAGTCCTCGCCATAGTCGCCGAAGGCGACAAGGCCGACGTCGATGAAGCCGTCAAACACGCGCGCAAGGCGCTCGAAAACGGCAAGTGGGCCACGATGGGGCCGCATCAACGCACGCGCTGCCTGCTCAAGATCGCCGACCTGATCGAGCAGCACGCCGACGAACTGGCCGAACTCGAGACGCTCGACAACGGCAAGGCGATCTTCGAGTCCAAGAATATCGATATCCCCGGCGCCGCCGAGACGTTTCGCTACTACGCGGGATGGTCGTCGAAGATCTACGGCGAGACCAATCCTTCCGATCCCGACATGTTCAGCTTCACGCTGCGCGAGCCGGTCGGCGTATGCGGCCAAATCATCCCGTGGAACTTCCCGCTGTTGATGGCAAGCTGGAAGATCGCGCCCGCGCTCGCCTGCGGAAACGTCGTGATCCTCAAACCCGCCGAGCAGACTCCGCTCAGCGCGCTGCGCCTGGGCGAGTTGATCCTTGAAGCCGGACTCCCCGAAAGCGTCGTGCAGATCATCACCGGCTTCGGACCCGGCGCCGGCAGCTCGATCGCCGAGCATCCCGATATCGACAAGGTCGCGTTCACCGGATCGACGGAAGTCGGCAAGCTGATCCTGAAAGCCTCGGCCGGAAATCTCAAACACGTTTCGCTCGAACTCGGCGGCAAGTCGCCCAATATCATTTTCCCCGACGCCGACATGCCGGCCGCCGCGTTCGGCTCGATGCTCGGCATCTTCATGAACCAGGGCCAGGTATGCTGCGCCGGCTCGCGCGTGTTCGTGCAGGAATCGATGTACGATCAGTTCACCGAAACGCTCTCGCAGATGGCGCAGGGGCTGACCCTCGGCAATCCGCTCGACCCGGGCACCCGGATGGGACCGCTCGTTTCCAAGGAGCAGCACGACCGAGTGCTCGGCTATCTGAAGATTGGCAAGGAAGAAGGCGCCAAGGCGAAGACCGGCGGCGCGGCTGGACCGCAGGAGCGCGGCTACTTCGTGCAGCCCACGGTTTTCACCGGCGTGAAGAACTCGATGAAAATCGCGCGCGAGGAAATCTTCGGACCCGTCGCCGCGGCGATTCCCTTCAAGGACGAAGCCGACGTCGTCTTCCAGGGCAACGACACCAGCTACGGATTGGCCGCCGCCGTGTGGACCAAAGACCTAAGCCGCGCGCACAAAGTCGCGCGCGCGCTCAAGGCCGGCACGGTATGGATCAACACCTACGGGATGATCGATCCGATGGGCTCGTTCGGGGGCTACAAGCAGTCGGGTTTCGGGCGCGAACTGGGCAAGCATGCGCTCGAACTCTACACCCAGATAAAGCAGGTCTATACCAAGCTCTAATCGGGAAATCCGGTTGGCGAGAAGGGCGTCCGTGCCGGGCGCCCTTCTTTTTTGACAATTTAATTAGATATGTTATGCTCTGGCACGGTTTGTTGGATGATAAGCAGCCCTGTTGACGCGCTTTCGTTACTGATCGCATCGCGTTATAAATGCTCGTGTCATTTTTTGACGCTAAACGCCTCGAACGCCGTAAATTTGCAGCGGATAACTTGAGCGCCTGGAAGGTATAGCGGATCTCATCACGATGGCGACGGAGAAAGACGACGATCTTATCGAAGCGATGATCTCGTCGCGCATCTCGCGCCGCGTGCAAAGCGCCGTCGCCTCGGCCGTCAAGGAATCGGTCGCGCTCGACAGCGAGGTTCCCGAGTCCTTCCGCGTCGATCCGGAGCCTCCCGCGTCGCCGCACACCCGCCCAGCGCCGCCGAAAGCTCCGAAGGTCCAGGATATCGAAGGACGCCTCGAGGTGCGGCCTATTGGCACCGCGCAGGGCTTCAGAGAATTGCACGTCCTGCACAAGCGCACCTGGGACATGCTCAACGTGCATCAGAAGCGCGTCACGATGATTCTGTGGCCGCTGGCGTTTCATTTCGGGCTCTACCAGGTGAAGCCGGGGCAGGAGAAAAAGCGCCCGCCCCTGGTCGCGGCGTTCTGGGCGCGATGCCTTGCCGACGCGCCGCTGACTTTGGGACATCTATATCCGCCGCAGATTTTCAAAGGGCTGTACTCCGAAGACATCTGGGAGTTCGGCGGGATGGTTGTCGATCCGACGTTTCAGGGCAAAGGCCTGATGCGCGCGCTGTCCGACACGGCGAAGCTGTTTCTGTTTTCGCGCCGCCCGAAACTGATCATCACCAACCCGGTCGAGCCGCTCTACGAGCTCTACAAGCAACTCGGTCTCAAGACGGTCGGCAAGGCGCCGGTCAAATATCCCTATGTCGATAACGCGAACGTCTGGCTGATGTACGGCGACTTCGACGAGCTGGCCAAGCCCTACTTTATGTAGGAAAACATGTCTCTCCAGTTGGAGACGGTTCCCCGCTCCTGATCCAGGCGGAGGTTATCGAGGCGTGGCGCGGGCGGGCGCTACGGCTGCTTGCCCGCGGGCTTGCTCGCTCCCGCTCCAGAAGCCATCGCACCGGCACCCTGCAGGATTCGCGAGCCGACGCTCATGAGCGCGTCGGTCACGCCCGGGAACAGCGACGCCAGCTTTTCAGCCACCGCCGCTCCCGGAGGAACGTCAACTTCCGTAAGGCCAAATGCCGCCGCCGCCAGAATCGCCCACGTGACCCACCTGACCGGCATCGCCATCATCGTGGGCATCCCCTTGAGCGACTCCGCGTGCATCTGCGCAACCCGCGCCATCGGCGTGTCGATCACCCCCGGCATCACCAGCGAGACGTGGATCCCCGTGCCGAACAGCTCGACGCGCAGTGCCTCGGTCAGGCCGACCAGCGCGAACTTGGTCGCGCTGTAACCGCCGAGCGGACTGACTCCGCGCCGCCCGGCCAGCGAGGCTACGTTGACGATATTGCCCGCCTTCTTGCGCCGCATGATCGGCAACACCGCATGCATCGCGTTGACCGCGCCGTACAGGTTGGTCGCCATCATGCGCTCGAGATCTTCGGGACGCAGTTGCTCGACAGCGTCGGGAATCAGGACTCCGGCCGAGTTGATCAGGATGTCGATTGTGCCGAACGCGTCGCGCGCCTGCTCGATTGCCCAGAAGACCCGCGCGCGATCGGTCACGTCGCATTGCAGCGCGAGCGCCTTGCCTCCCGCCTTGATGATCCTGCCCGCCAGTTCCTCGAGCGGCGCGGTGCGCCGCGCCAGCAGCGCGACGTTGGCGCCCTGCTCGCCGAAGGCGAGCGCGCAATCGGCGCCGATTCCGCTCGAGGCGCCGGTCACGACGATCGATTTGCCGCGAAAGTATCCGCTCAGTGGTCCCTTCGATGAGCGTTCGGTCATGATTGCTCTCCTCGGCCGGAAAAGGCTGGCGCGTGGCGCCCGGATGCGTTCTGGCATTATTGTGCGCCGATGCCACCGGCTGCGGCAAACGCGCATGGCGCGCTCGCCGCGCCTTGTCGCGCAATCGCGCGATGGTTACCTTCAAGCAATGCGGGATGCTGCCATCGTGGTGTGGGAGGTTAATGCCGGATGACGCCAGGAACTGTGCTCAAAGAGATCGCCGCGGTCGGGGCGCTGCTCGCGTCGTATCCGCTCGACCGGGTCGCGCGCAATGCGCCGGAGATCGTGTTTGCCGCGCGCGACGAGCCGGTCATCCTGATTCACGGCTACGGCGGCGGCCGCTCGAACCTGCTCGCGCTGGCGTCTTATCTGCGCCTTGCCGGGATGGATAACATTACCTACTTCGAGTATCCACGCCGGCAGACGATCACCGAATCGGCGCTGCGGCTCTCCGCGATGGTCACTGAAGTCGCGGGGCCCACCGGCGGCGCGCATCTGGTTGGACACAGCCTGGGCGGAACTATCGCGCGGCTGTACACGATGACCGCGCGGCGCGGCGCGGTGCGATCGCTGGTCACGCTCGGCTCGCCGTACCTGTTCGGCCACTGGGCGCAGCGCGAGCTCGCGATCTTTGGCGACGAGGATCCGATCGTCCCCGCGCCGACCGGAATATTAGCCGAGAGCATGCCATTCGGACGCCGCGTCGTGCTCGCGGGAGCGGGTCATCTGGTGCTGCCGTTTCTGCCCGAGGCGCTGCGGATGGTCGCGACCGAGCTGCGCGCAAATCGCGTCGCGGCGGCGGCGTGAGTCCATCTGGCGAAACGATTCGATCGGCGATCGTGCTGGCGGGCGGACGAAGCTCCCGGATGGGCCAGCGCAAGGCCGATTTACACTTTGGCGCTTCGACGCTGCTCGAGCGGATCGTCGCCGAACTCGGAAAGGTCTTCGACGACATCGTAATCGTCGCGGCGCCTGCCGCCGCGCAAGCGCCGCTCGCCGCGCCCGCGAGAGCGACAATCATCCGCGACGATCTCGAGTACGAGGGTCCGGTGCTCGCGCTCGCGCGCGGGCTCGACGCGGCTCGCGCCGATGCGGTGTTCGCGTGCTCGTGCGATCTTCCGATGCTCGAGGCGCGGGTCGCCGCGTCAATTCTCGCGATGCTCGGGGAATACGACTCGGTGATTCCAATCGTTGGCGGGCGGCTCCAGCCGCTACACGCCGTTTATCGCCGCAGATGTGCCGATGCGTTGCGGGCGATGCGTGCGCGCGGCGAAAACCGGCTCGGCGCGATCGCCGACGCGGTGGCGACGCGGCGCATCGGCGAGGAAGAACTTCGCGCGCTCGATCCCGAGCTCGAGAGCTTCATCAACCTGAACACGCCCGAGGATTACGCGCGCGCAATCCGCTTGATGCGATGAGGCGCCGCGGTATTGCCGCGCGAGGCACCGGATACCGTAATTGATTACGGCATTGCCGGCTGGTATCGGTTATGAAGTGAACGCAGAGAAAAAGATTACCGTGCACGTGCGTTCCGATCTGCTGGCGAATGCGCGCAAAGCCTTGGGTGCAGGTATCAGCGGCACGGTCCGTAGGGGACTGGAGCTGCTGGCAGCCAGCGAAGCGTACGACAGGCTGCTCGCGATGCGCGGCAAAGTGAAATTTTCGATCGCACTGAGCAAGCTGCGTGAAGATCGACGATGACCGCGCTCGACACCAGCTCCATGATCGCTTTTCTCTCGGGAGAGCGTGGTGCGGATGTGAACGCAGTCGAAGCTGCACTTGCGCTGCGGCAAGCCGTGTTCCCGCCGGTGGTAGTGACAGAGCTGCTCAGCGATCCCGCGACTTACCACGAGCTTGCGGACCTGATTCGCGCGGTTCCGATGCTCGAAGTGTTCGATGGGTACTGGGAACGTGCCGGCGAGCTTCGCGCGAGGCTGCTACGCGCAGCGCTTAAGGCGCGGCTGGCCGACGCGCTGATCGCGCAGTCCTGCATCGACAATCAGATAGCCCTTGTGACGCGCGACCGCGATTTCCGAAACTTCGCGCGTTTCGCCGGCCTGCGCCTGATGCGATAAGGCGGGCGGCTTACTTCGGCTGCCAGCGCAGGATCGGGCGGCGCGCGGCTTCGGCTTCATCGACGCGTGAGAGCTTGAGCGAATGCGGCGCGGTCTTGACCAGCTCGGGATCGCTCAGCGCCTCGGCGTAGATACGCTCCATCGTGGCGACGAACGCGTCGAGCACTTCCTTGGTTTCGGTCTCGGTCGGCTCGATCATCAGCGCGCCGTGCACGATTAGCGGAAAATAGATGGTCGGCGGATGCACGCCGAAATCGAGCAGGCGTTTGGCGATCTCAAGGGTCGAGACACCGCTGCGCTTTTCGAGGTCGTGTTCGAGCACGCACTCGTGCATCGAGGGTTCCGCCGACGCCGCCGGATAATGCTCCGCGAGCCGCTTGCGCAGATAGTTCGCGCTCAGGATCGCAAGGCGGCTCGCCTGCGCCAGCCCGTTGCCGCCGAGCGCGAGAATATAAGTGTATGCCCGCACCAGCATCCCGAAGTTCCCGTGGAACGAACGCATCCGCCCGATCGAATCCGGCCGCGCGCTGTCGAGCGTCCATCCATCGGCGGATTTCCTAAGGCGCGGCACCGGCAGGAACGGCTCGAGGTCGCGCCGCACGCCGATAGGTCCCGCGCCCGGGCCGCCGCCGCCGTGCGGAGTCGAGAAAGTTTTGTGGAGATTTAGCTGCACGATATCGGCGCCCATGTGGCCCGGCTTGGCTACGCCCATCAGGGCGTTCAGATTCGCACCGTCCATGTAGAGCAGGGCGCCCTTGTCGTGCAGCGCGTCGGCAATCTCGGCGATCTGCGGCTCGAAAATTCCCAGCGTGTTCGGGTTGGTGACCATCATCGCCGCCGTGTCGCTATCGACGAGGCGGCGCACTTCCGACGCTTCGATAAAGTCGCGCGCATTCGACTTCGCGACCACGACTTCATATCCCGCCAGCGTGCAGCTGGCCGGATTGGTGCCGTGCGCGGTGTCGGGGATGATCACCTTGCGCCGCGACTCGCCGCGCTTGCGGTGGTACGCGCGCGCACACAAGAGCCCCGTCAACTCGCCCTGCGCGCCGGCCGCCGGATGCAGCGATATCGCGTCCATCCCGGTGATCTCGGCCAGCGCGGCCTCGAGGCGCGCCATCAGTTCGAGCGCGCCCTGCGCCAGGTGAGCAGGCGCGAGCGGATGCAGGTTGGCAAAGCCGCCGAGCGCCGCCATCTCGTCGTTGAGGACGGGATTGTATTTCATCGTGCACGAGCCGAGCGGATAGAACTGGAGCGCCTGCGCGAAGTTGAGTTGCGACAGGCGCAGAAAATGGCGCATCACCTGCGGCTCGCTGAGCTCGGGAAATCCGCGCAGGTCGTCGCGGCAGAGTTCGGGGCCGAGAATTTCGGCGCCCGAGCGCGCGCCCGCCGCTCGCGGCGGCAAGTCGGCGCCGCTGCGCCCGTCCGACGATAGCTCGAAGATGAGCGGCGTGCCGACGGGCAGGGTCTCAGGATCGCGGGCGGCCGTTTCATGATTCGCGGCGATTCGCGAAATTTTTCCGGCGCTCGCCATCAGCGTTGCTCCCCCGCGGCTTGCGCGATCGAATCGGCCAGCGCGGCGAACTCGGCGGGCTGGTTCATTTCGGTCACCGCGATAAGCAGGCCGTCGGGAAGCTCGGGGTAATCGGGCGCCAGCGCGACGCCCGCGAGGATCCGTTTGCGCTCGGCTGCTTGCAGAACGACCGCGGGCCGCGGCACCGCGATTGTGAATTCATTGAAGAACTCACCGCTGAAGCGGCGCTTGATTGCGCGCGCCGCCAGCGCGTCCGCGGCCGCGTGGGCCAATTCTACATTTCGCTCGGCCAGCTCGCGCAGTCCCTTCCTGCCCATTTGCGAGAGATACACCGCGGCGGCGAGCGCGCACAGCGAATGATTGGTGCAGATGTTCGAGGTCGCGCGTTCGCGGCGGATGTGCTGTTCGCGAGTCGAAAGCGTCAGGCAGAACGCGCGCCGTCCGTCGCGATCGCGAGTCTGTCCAACCAGCCGCCCCGGCATCTGGCGCAGATGCGCGGTGTGCGCGGCCATGAAACCGAGACCCGGTCCGCCGAACTGGAGCGCAAGGCCGAAACTCTGTCCCTCGCCAACGGCGATATCGGCGCCGAGCTCGCCGGGCGGCTTGAGCAATCCCAGCGCGAGACCCTCGGCCGTGGCGGAGATCATCATCGCCCCGGCGCGATGCGTTATTGCGGCGGCGGCGCGCAGGGGCTCGATCACGCCGAAAGCGTTCGGGTAGCCGAACACCGTGCACAGCAGCGCGTCTCCGGCGAGCGCTTCGAGGCCCGACAGATCGGTCACGCCGGATTGGTTGTCGAAGGGAAGCTCGACAGTCTCAATCCCGTCGAGCGCGCTCAGATAGGTGCGGATCGTCGCACGGTAGTCGGGCCACAACGCGCGCGAGAGCGCGACGACACGCCGCTTCGGCATCACCCGCCTGGCCATCAGAACCGCCTCGGCGGCGGCCGACGCGCCGTCGTACATACTGGCGTTCGCAACGTCCATCGCGGTGAGCTGAGTGATGAGCGTCTGGAACTCGAAGATCGCCTGCGTGGTGCCCTGACTGGCCTCGGCCTGATAGGGCGTGTAGCTGGTCGCAAATTCAGCGCGCGCCGTAATCGCGCGGACGGCGGCGGGAACGTAATGGCGGTAGTAGCCCGCGCCAAGAAAGCTCGCGTAGCCTGCCGCGCCGGCGTTCATCGCGGCCAGCGCGGAAAGCTCGGCGGCGACTTCGGCCTCGCCGCGGCCGGGCGCGAGGTTGATCGCGGCCGACGCGCGCAGGCGTTCGGGCACATGCGCGATCAGGGCGTCAAGGTTTTCGGCGCCGATCGTCTCCAGCATCGCGGCGATATCCGCCTCGGTCTGCGGCATGAATCTCATCGAGATGATCCTGTTTCCTTTTTCATATTGCCGGTCAGCGGTTTGCGGCGGGCCGGCGGTAAAATGGCAGCGGCACGATCGTGGCCGCCGCTCTGCGATTGCGTATCTCGACCTCGAGCGCCGTGGTGGCCGCGGCGTCGGGATGAATCTCGCCGATCCCGCGATAGCCCATCGCGATTGGGCGCTCGAGCGTCGGCGCGAACGTGCCGCTCGTGACTACGCCCACCTCGCGCCCCGCGCAAAAGAGCTTGTATCCCTGGCGCGCGATGCTGCGCGCGTCGTCGGTGCGCAGCCCGATCAGGCGCTTGGCTGGTCCGCGCCGGCGTTGCGCGCGCAGGGCGGCGGCGCCAACGAAATCGCGCTTGAGCTTTACGAACGTGTCGAGCCCGGCTTCGAGCGGCGACGTTGCGCGATCGAGTTCATGCCCGTAAAGCGGAAGACCCGCTTCGAGCCTGAGCGTATCGCGCGCGCCCAGGCCGCAAGCCATCGCGCCGGCGGTGCGGCCCGCCGCGAGCAGCGCATCGAACAGGTGGGCAGCATCGCCAGGCGCGGTGAAGAACTCGAAACCGTCTTCTCCGGTGTAACCGGTGCGCGCGGCGACGCATCGTGCGCCGGCGACGGCGCCCTGGGCGACGCCGAAGCGCGGCACCTGCGCGAGCGGAAAATCGGCGAGTGCGGCGGCGAGCGCGGCGGCGCGCGGTCCCTGAATTGCGACCAGCGCGGTTTCATCGCTGAGATCGCGAAACTCCGCGCCCGTCGAGTTCAGCGCGATGATCGCCTCGCGATCGGCCGCGATATTCGAAGCGTTGACACACAGCATGTAATGCTCGTCGCCGAGTCGATAGACGATCAGGTCGTCGATCGTGCCGCCGTCTTCGGCGCACATGATCGTGTATTGCGCCTGGCCGATACGCAGGCGCGCGGCGGAATTGGTGAACGCGCGCTCGAGCAGTTCGAGCGCGCGCGGTCCGCGAACCTCGAACTCGCCCATGTGGCTCAAGTCGAAAATCCCCGCCGCCGCGCGCACCGCGCGATGCTCTTCGATGATCCCGGCGTAGCTGACCGGCATCTCGAAACCACCGAAAACCGTCATCCGCGCGTGGAGTCTCTGGTGGAGGGGAAAAAGGGCGGTGCGCATCGGCGCATTCATCTGGCGATAATTTAACAGAGCGCATCGCCGCCAACGAGACAACCCGCGCGGGTCTGCCCACAGCGAAATGCATTATCCACAGCGGCTTGCCCCGTTTTGCTTCGTGCTATATTCGAGTGAATCGCGATGGCCACGATAATCATGGACGGGCGCGCGCTGCGGGCGCATCTGATGCCCGAGCTCCGGCGGCATGCCGAGGAGCTTCGGGAGCGCCATCGCGTGGTTCCGGCGCTGGCGACAATCCTGGTCGGCGACGATCCCGCGTCACGCCAATACGTCCGCAACAAGCTCAAGATGGCGAGCGAGCTGGGCTTTGCCGCGCGCATCATCAAAATTCCCGGCGCCGACGCGACCACCGCCGGCATGCTCGAAGTTATTGACGGTATCAACCGCGACCCGCGCACCACTGGCGTGCTGATTCAGCTTCCGGTGCCCGACGGCGTCGATCGGTTCCGGCTCTTCGACGCGATTGCTCCGCTCAAAGATCTCGACGCGGTTGGCGCCACCAGCGTCAGCGGCTTTTACCGCGGCGAGTGGGGGAACTTTTTGCCCTGCACTCCGCGCGGCGTGCTTACGATGCTTGATTACTACGCGGTACCGGTCGATGGCGCGCGGGCGGTGGTGATCGGGCGCAGCGACATCGCGGGCAAGCCGGCCGCGCTGATCCTTGGCGGGCGGCTGCGCAACGCGACCGTGACCTGGTGCCATCGCCATACCAAAAATATCGAGGCGATCTGCCGCGAGGCGGATATTCTCGTCTCCTGCGTGGGCGCCGAAGTCGGGCGCGAGTTTCTAATCACCGCCGACATGGTGAAGCCGGGCGCATGCGTGATCGATGTTGGGTTTCGGCGCGTCGGGCCGGGCAAGTTCGCCGGCGACGTGGATTTCGAAGCGGTCAAGGAAGTCGCCGGATGGATCACGCTCAATCCGGGCGGGACCGGACCGATGACGGTGGTGGCGCTGATGCAGAATCTGATCGACGCGGCGCGCTATCAGCTCGGACTCGAACGCGCGGCGTATTCGATCTGAATCCTGCCACCCCGCGGCTTTGATCCGGCGGCGGAATTCGCCTAGCTTGGCGCTTGCCTGCGCGCACGGCTGGAATTGGTGATGGACCCTACTCCTCCCCGGAAGAAAACCGACTCGCAACCCGAAGCGCATCGCACGCTTAGCGAGGTTATTATCGGCCCCGCGCGCGACGTGCGCGACCCCGGAATCTTCCACTCGCTTTCGTTGATCGCGTTCCTGGCGTGGGTGGGGCTCGGCTCGGACGGGCTGAGTTCGTCGTGCTACGGACCGGAGGAAGCGTTTCTCGCCCTCGGACCGCATCAGTACCTGGCGATTTTTCTCGCCCTGATGACGGCGCTGACCGTGTTCGTGATTTCCGCGTCGTACTCGCAGACGATCGATCTGTTCCCGACCGGAGGCGGCGGCTACCTGGTCGCGACCAAGCTGCTCGGAGGCTACGCCGGCGTGGTCTCGGGAAGCGCGCTGGTGATCGACTACGTGCTGACGATCTCGGTGTCGATCGCGAGCGGCGCCGACGCGATCTTCAGCTTTCTGCCGCCGCATATTCTGTGGCTCAAGTTCTGGGTCTGCATAATCGTGGTCATCTTGATGGTCGCGATGAATCTGCGCGGGGTCAAGGAATCGGTGATTTCGCTGGTTCCGATCTTCCTCGCGTTCGTGTTCATGCACCTGTGGCTGGTCGGGTTCGCGCTGCTCAGCCGGGCCGCGCAGTTTCCCGCGATCCTCCACGGCGCGATCGAGCAGACCCGCCACGGCTTCGACGCGCTGGGGTTCATCGCGATGGCGGCGATATTCTTCCGCGCTTACAGCATGGGTGCGGGGACCTATACCGGAATCGAGGCGGTCAGCAACGGACTGCCGATTCTGCGCGAGCCGCGCACCGTGACCGGCAAGCGCACGATGCTGTACATGGCGTTCTCGCTGGCGTTTATCGCCGGCGGAATACTTATCGCCTACCTGCTCGAGAACGTTGAACCGCAGCACGGAATGACGCTCAACGCCGTGATGTTCGACCATATCGCGTCGGGCTGGAAGCTCGGCGGCTTCAGCGTCGGCGCGCCGATTATCACGTTCGCGCTCGTGACCGAGGGCGCGTTGCTGTTCGTGGCCGCGCAAACCGGCTTTATCGACGGACCGCGCGTGCTGGCCACGATGGCGACCGACCGCTGGCTGCCGCGGCGCTTCGCCAACCTTAGCGGACGCCTGGTCACGCAGGACGGCGTGATCGCGATGGGTGTGGCGGCGGTGTTGATCCTGTCGGGCACCGGCGCGCGGGTCGGAATTCTGGTGATCCTGTATGCGATCAACGTGTTCGTGACCTTCACGCTCTCGCAGCTCGGGATGAGCGTGCACTGGTGGCGGACACGGGGCAGCGAGCCGCGCTGGCGCAGGCGGCTATTCATCAACGGGCTTGGATGCCTGTTCACGTTCTCGATCCTGCTGCTGACGCTGACGCTCAAGTTCGACGAGGGCGGATGGGTCACAGTGGCGATAACCGGCGCGATGATCACGATTTGCTATGCGGTGCATCGCCACTACGACGGGGTCCAGCGCGCGGTCGCTCGGCTCGAGGCGGACGTCCTTCCGCAACTCTATCAGATCGAGAAGAAGACGCCGGCGCCGTACGATCCGGATGCGCCCACCGCGGCGCTGCTGGTCGACGGATTCAACGGTCTGGGGCTGGCGACGCTGATGATGGTGACGCGCCTGTTTCGCGATCAATTCCACAACGTGGTGTTTCTTTCAGTGGGCGAGGTTGACTCCGCATTGCTCAAAGGTCCGGAAGAGGTCAAGGCGCTCGAAACTCGAATCGCGGAAGACTTGCAGGAGTATTGCCGCTTTGCCGGCGACCTGGGGTTGCATCCCGAGCTGCGCGCGGCAATCGGACCCGACGTGGTGCTCGAGTTGCGCCGCCTGTGCGTCGAGGTCGCGCACGAGTTTACCCGGGTGGTGTACTTTGCCGGCAAGCTGATCTTCACCGACGAACTCGACCGGTTCAGCGAACGCTTTCTGCACAATCATACTTCGCGCGAAATCCAGAGCTGGCTTCAGCTCTACGGGCTGAGCCTGGTGATCCTGCCAATCCGCGTCGGCGGCCCGGTGCTCGACCTGCCCATCCCGGCGCCCGCCGCGCCCGAGCCGGCCTAGCCCCCGCGCGGCGGCGCGACCCGCGTGATCCGATAGATTGCCATCCGCTCGCCGCGCAGCCTGAGCGTTGAATTGAAATTCTTTGGGTCGGGCAATTCGGCGCGCGCGCCGGCCGGATCCATCCAGGTGATGAGCCACGCGGCGCCCTGGCGCGAAGCCGCGCGTTCGATCGACGCGCGCGCGGCGGCGGGATCGTAGGCCGGGATCGTGAGGCGCGGATTCGGGCCGGCGAAATAGTAGTTGAATGGAACCGCGTAGTAGCCGCGCGGGAAACCCAGGTTGGGAACGCTTAGCGCCGCGCCGGCGGAGACGAAACCGGACTCGAAGAAGATCGGATCGGCGGGACGCTTCGCCTGCGCGATCATCCTTGCGACAGCGCCCCACGGCTGAATTACCGGACGAACCGCGAGCGCCGCCGCCAGCATCACACTGGTAACGGCAACGACGGCGAGATTGCGCACCCGCGAACCCGCGATCGCGAGCAATCCCGCGCACAACACCGAGAGCATCGCAAACGCGGGCGACACGTAGCGGATCTGAAACATCGGCCGCACCGCGATCGAGCCGGCGGAAAACAACAGAATTGGAATCGTGATCCAGAGTATGGAAAATCGAACCGGTTCGTCCGCGCCGGTTTCAATCTCGCGGCCGAAGGTCAACCACAGCGCGAGCGCGGCGGCTCCGGCCGCGGCAATGATCCTGGCCGCGAGCGAATAGTGATAGGCCGGCCCAATCCAATCGAGCCAGTGCCCCGCAATCAGCACCCGGCTCTGCGCGATCGCGATTGGCAGATAGGGCGCGAAGAGCACAACCGCTCCACCGAGCGCGAGCCACGGCGCCAGGCGGCGGCGGCCGCGGACGAAATCCCGAGCCAGGATCGCGGCTTCGGCGGCGATAATCGCGGCGCCGCCAAGATGGGTATAGATCACCGCCGCGCCGGTGATCGCGCAGGCGATCGTCCAGCCGGCGTTTGCGCGATCGCGCGTGCGGCGAAAGGCGTACAGATGCCCAAGCGCCAGCGCGATCAGCATCGTGTACATCCGCGCCCGGAAGGAAAACACCGCCGCCAGCGGATTGAACGCCCACATCGCCGCCGCGCCGGCTCCCGCCGCGTCGTCGAACAGGTCGCGTCCGAGCGCGAAGATCATCGCGAGCGCCGCAAGCCCGAAAATCACCGAGGGTGCGCGCAGCGCCGCCTCGCGCGCGCCGAAGATCAGCGTCCAGTAGTGCAGGACGATGTAGTACAGAAGCTGCTTGCCGGGATCGTCCACGATCGGGATGCGGACGATCGCACCGACGTCCGGGCGCGATGCCGCGAAGGCGCTGTAGGCCTCGCTTGCGCCGAGCGGGTCTCTGCCCAGGTGGAACGAATAGAAAATCGCGGCGGCGGCGAATATCGCGCCGAAAATCGCAACCGGCTGCGCCAGCGCGCCAGGCCGTCCGCGCGCTGGATCTTTTTCCGCCGCCATCCCCACCTCTCTGCGTGCGCAATATACCGCAAAGCCCGCGCGCGGTCTTTATGTGGATTGCCGCGCTTGACTGGACCGCATCGGACTGGCCTTACTGGCCGAAGTTATGTCGGAATTCTTGGAGTCGGTTCCCGAGATCGGCGCTAAACCGGGGACCGCGATCACGCTGCCCCCGATTTCGCGGATGCGCGCCGAGGTGTGGTCGCTCGCCTGGCCGGTGATCATCTCGTTCGCACTCGATTCGATTCTCGGTCTGGCCGCGATGCTGATGGTGGGGCGGCTCGGCGCCGAGGCGGTTGGCGCGGTCGGGCTGGCGACGCAGATCCTCGGCGCGGTGCGCGCTGGAATAGCGGCGGTGGGTACGGGCACCGTAGCGCTGGTCGCGCGCTATATCGGCGCCAACGATCGCGACAATGCCGAGGAGGTTCTCAAGCAATCGGTGGTCTGGGGCGTGCTCGTCTCGACCGTGATCGCGATCCCGGTGATCGTTTTCGCCGGGCCGCTGATGACGCTGTTCCAGGTCAAAGGCCAGATGGCAGCGATGGGGGCGCGCTATCTGCAAGTCGTGATGCTCGCCGAGCCGTTCCAGGGTGTGTTCCTGATGTGCGCGTCGGCGCTGCGCGGCGCGGGCGACACGCGCACGCCGCTGTGGATCGGCGGGATCATCGACGTTCTCGCGATCGTGCTGAACTACGTGCTGATCTTCGGGCGCTTCGGCTTTCCGGCGCTGGGGGTTGACGGCTCCGCGGTGGCGACGCTTATCGCAATCGCGATCGGCGGGCTGCTGTTCTTCTGGGCGCTGTCGCTGGACGGGATGGTGCTGAATTTCCGCTGGCATCGGCTGTGGCCCGACCGCGCGCTCGGCTGGCGGATTTTGCGGGTCGGCAATCCCGCCGCGATCGAGCAACTAGTCATCCAGTTTGGATTCGTCGCATACGTTGCTTTTGTCGCCAGCTACGGCGACAAGGAAGTCGCGGCGTATTTCATCGGGGTGCGAATCCTGGCGCTGTCGTTTTTGCCCGGATTCGGATTCTCGAACGCGTCGGCGACGCTCGTGGGACAGGGGCTTGGCGCGGGCGATCCGGAGTTCTCGCGCAAGGCCGGATGGATCTCGACGCAGTTGTCGATCGTGCTGATGTCCGCGATGGGCCTGCTGTTCATCGTTTTTGCGCGGCCGATCGCCCGGCTGTTCATCGACGACCCTACGGTTATCGATTACACCGTTGCCTTCATGTACGCGCTGGGCGCGGCGCAGCCGCTGATGGCGATCGACTGGACGATCACGGGCGCGCTGCGCGGCGCGGGCGATTCGCAGTTTCCGCTTTACGGGTCGCTGGCGGGGTTTTACGGGATGCGCCTGTTCCTGACCATCCTGATCGCGTGGCATCACGGGCCGATCATCTGGATCTGGTGGTCGCTGCTGGCGGATTACATCGTGCGCTCGACGATGAAGACGTTGCGCTTTCGCGGCGGCAAGTGGGCGACGATCCAGGTTTGAGTTTTTCGCCTCGCCGGCGGCGCGTGAACTCCGCCCTGTTCGCATCCGCGTCGGGCGCGTCTTTACGCGCATCCCCGCACGCGCAATCCTTGGGCCCGTGAGTGAGCCGGAGCATAGCCAGGAGATTGTCGAGGGAACGCTCGACCATCTGCTTTACGTAAACGACTCGACCGGCTACGGAGTCGCGGTCGTCAAGGCCTATGCGGGCGCGGGCGACACGCGGACGATCACGATGGTCGGGAACCTTGCGGGGCTCGAAATCGGTTCGGGAATTCGCGCGCACGGTGCGTTCGAGAAGCATCCGCGTTACGGCGAGCAGTTCCATGTGACGGATTTCGAGACCGTGCGGCCGGCCAGCGTCAACGCGCTCGAACTTTATCTGTCCAAGGAAATCCCCGGCGTCGGCCCCGAACTGGCGCATCGAATCGCGGCGCACTTCGGCGAAAGCCTGCCCGAGATTCTGGACAACACTCCGCACCGGGTGCGCGAGGTAAACGGCGTTGGCCCCGTTGTCGCGGCGCGAATTGTCGCCGCGTGGCGCGACGCCTCGGGACTTCGCGAGCTGACCGTGTTCCTGCGCGGGCACGGAATCGGCGCCGCGCACGCGCGGCGCATCCACAAGCAGTACGGCAAGGATTCGCTCGAAGTCGTGCGCCGCGACCCGTACCTGCTGGCGCGGACGATTCATGGAATAGGATTTCGCACCGCCGACTCGATCGCAGAAAAACTCGGCGTCCCGCGCAACTCGGTTCAGCGCGCGCGTGCCGCGATCATCTATCTGCTCGAACGCATGAGCGACGACGGCCACGTCTATGCGCCGCGCGAGTACCTGGAAGAGCAGTTCGCCGCCGGGCTCGAGATGGACGCCGAGCTGGTGGGGCAGGCGCTGGATCTGCTCGTCGCCGCGGGCGAGGTCTTCGTCGAGCCGGCCGGCGATCACACGGCGGTGTACCTGGCGCGCCTGCACGAGGCCGAGGTGACCGTCGCCGAGCGGCTGCGCGCGCTGACGGCAGGCCGTCCGATGAGCGCGGCGGTGGCCGAGCGCGCGCTCAAGACGGCATCGACCGCCGACGGTATAACGCTCTCGTTCGAGCAGGTCCGGGCGATCAAGACCGCGCTGTCGAGCGCGGTCACCGTTATCACCGGTGGCCCCGGCACCGGCAAGACCACCATTCTGCGCCAGCTTCTGCTCGCGCTCAGCGACGCGGGGCTCAAGCCCACTCTGGCCGCTCCCACAGGCAGGGCGGCAAAGCGGCTCCAGGAGGCGACGGGCCGCGAGGCGAAGACGATTCATCGGGTGCTCGAGTACGCGCCCGAAACGGGAGGCTTTGTGCGCGGCAAGGAATTTCCGCTGCGCACGAATTATCTGATCGTCGATGAAGCCTCGATGATGGATATCGAACTCGCCGCGAGCCTGGTCTCGGCGCTGCTGCCCAACTGCTCGCTCTTGCTGGTGGGCGACCGCGATCAACTTCCGTCGGTCGGACCGGGCAGCGTTCTGAAGGACGTGATCGCCTCGGGCCTGGTGCCGGTCGTCGAGCTGCGCGAGGTTTACCGGCAGGCGCGCGAGAGCCAGATCGTCGCCAACGCGCACAAGCTCAATCGCGGATGGTTCCCGGACATCTCGAATGCGCCCGAGGGCGATTTCTTTTTCTTCGAGCGCGCCGCACCCGAAGAAGTTCTGGCGACGATCAAGCAGCTCGTGCAGCAGCGGCTCGTCGGCCGTTTCGGAATCAAGGATCCGCGCGAAATCCAGGTGCTGACGCCGATGAATCGCGGACCGCTCGGCACGCATACGCTCAACCGCGAGCTGCAAGCGCTCCTCAATCCCGCCGGACGCGAGCTGCGCGCCGGAGACCGGCTGCTGCGCGAGGGCGACCGCGTAATCCAGCTCCGGAACAATTACGACAAGGGCGTGTTCAACGGATCGATTGGCCGCATCATGACGGTCGATCCGCAAAAGGGGCGGGTGACGGTCGCCTTCGAGGAAACGCACGCCGAGTACGACCAGGCCGAGCTCGATGAGATCGGCCTTGCGTACGCGATCTCCGTGCACAAGAGCCAGGGCAGCCAGTATCCCGCCGTGATCATGCCGATTCATCCGCAGCACTACCTGATGCTGCGGCGCAACCTGCTCTATACGGCGATCACGCGCGCCGAGCGCGTCTGCGTATTGGTCGGGACCAAAGCCGCGTTGCAGCAGGCGGTAAGAAACCAGGACGAACGCAAGCGGCTGAGCCGCCTCGCCGAGCGGCTGCG
>Ga0307373_10004974_pt1 | contig 22041 bp, 16 predicted proteins | sample OX2MG_FD_202534 | JGI IMG/M metagenome (GOLD analysis project Ga0307373, IMG submission 202534) | Soil microbial communities from Risofladan, Vaasa, Finland - OX-2 | ecosystem: Environmental > Terrestrial > Soil > Coastal area > Acid sulfate soil | place: Finland: Risofladan, Vaasa | collected... | reverse complement strand
AACTAGATCAACCAAGCTTCGCCTGGCGCACCAAAAAGATGGAGGGCAAAAAAATCAGAAAAGTCGTCCGGTTCCTATCTTTTTGCCTCCCATTTTTCTGCCCTCAATCCGTGTTCGATCGGTGTTTCATACGTGGCTAACAGGACGATTGAGTTCATTTTTCATCGTCAGCCAAGGGGAGCTGTGTGCCAACCTGGCTTAGGAATTGTGTGCCGACGTGCTGGATTTCGAGAAAACCGGCCTGTTCGCGGGCCGGCTTGTAGACTTGAAACGCCTTGAGAATTCCCAGCGTGGCGGCGCTTTCCAGCGGCCCGATGAAACCCGTATCGCGGTCGAGAAAATAGGACTGTCCCGCCCAAAAAGCCATCTGCTCGGCCGTCAGGAAATAGCAGCCGGCGTGCGGGTTCAACGCCGGACGGAACCGCACCGGCGCGCCGAACGCTTCGGCCGTGATCTCCGGCGAGGCCGCCACGTCGCGCACTTGGGCCGTCACCCTCGGCCGCAGGTCGCCGTCGACGTAGACCTTGCGGGCGACCACGTAGCCCGCCACTTCGTAACGGTTCGGCTGCAATAGACACTCGCGCCCCGCCAGGCGGTCGAACCAAGCCAGCTTGTGGAAGAACCAGGGGTCGAGCAGGATCAGGTCGTCTTCGAGGTAGGCGTAATAATCGTACCGTCCCAAGGCGTCGCGCAGCACGGCCTGGCACTCGAACCCCAACAAGAGCGGTTCGACCTGCATTGCATGATGTGTGTAGAGTTGCGCTGGCACGGGTAACTGGTCCAGCAGGTGCCGGCCTCGCGTCGTGCAGACGACGAGGTCGATTTCGTGCGACAGATCCTGGTTGGCGGGGATCGCGGCGCGGCGGGCAATGTGCAGCATGCGTTGCTCACGGCCGAAGATGTTCCAGAGCGCCGACAGGCACGCCGCCACGGCTTGCTTGCGAACCTGCGGTTCCTGCGCCAGCGAACAGAACCGCCCGCCAGGCTCGTGATGATAGTAGTGCGGAATCGCGAATAGGATCTTCATGGGACCGATCGCAAGGATACCGCCTAGAGTAGTAGCCAACGTCAGCAACCACCGGGCAAGCGGCAAGCCGGTGGCATGGCATACTCGCCACCATTTACGCGGGTCGTTGAATGTTTTACCACGCCGTCCAGCCGCCATCCACCGTGACCACCGCCCCGGTCATATAGGCCGACGCCGCTGAGAGCATGAACAGCACCGCCCCCTGGTAGTCTTCCGGCGTCGCCATCCGGCCCAACGGAGTTCGGCTGCAATAGTTCTCGACGAACTCGGCGCTTTGCCGGTCGAACACGCCGCCGGGCACGAGGCAGTTGACGCGGATGTTCGCTTCGCGCCAATGGACCGCCAGATAGCGCGTGAGGTTGATCACGCCCGCCTTGGCCGCGGCGTAGGCCACCGGCGAATTGACGCCGGAGCCGCCATAGATTCGCGGGTCGGGCGAGACGACGCCATAGGTCGAGGCCAGGTTCACGATCGCTCCGCCGCCGTGCCGGAGCATGGAGCGGCCGAACGTCTGGCAAGCGAGATGGACCCCCGTCAGGTTGACTTCGAGCACCTGGTCCCAAGCCGCTCGCGGGTAGTCTTCGACGCGTGAAGAGTAAAAGCCGCCTCCTCGGAACTGCGCCGAATTGACGAGTAATCGCGGCGGGCCGAAATCGGCCGTGATCCGTTCGACCGCGCGCTCCAAGTCGTCCGCTTGTGTCGCATCGGTGGGTAAAGCGATCGCGCATCGGCCAGCGACCGACAGTTCCGAAGCAAGTGCTTCGGCCGCCTGCGAGTCGAGGTCGACGATCGCCACCTTCGTCCCCGCTTCAGCCAAGGCCCGGCACAAGGCCCTGCCGATGCGCCCCGCGCCCCCGACGACTGCGGCCACCTGGCCGTCGAGCCCGAACAGACGCGACAGGATGTCGAAAGGTTTTGAATGTTCCACAACGGTGTCTTACCATGAAAAAGACAGTAACGGAACTCGTCAAACGTGGGGTAGGTTTCCAAGGGTGCCATGAAAAAAACGAGTAGCGGAACTCGTGAGAGTTCCGATGGGCACTACGGCAGGTTGGAAACCTGCCCCACGGTCTGCCCCAGCGCAAGGCGCAACGCCTCAACACCCGCTCCCAGCGCCACCGGCGGCGGCCGGCCGCCGGCCAATGCCGTCAAGGCGCCGCGGAGCATCTCCAAATACATGTCGTTCAAGTCGTATCCTGCTCCCTGCCACAGCGTTTCCGCCGGACGGTGGCCCGCGACCAATTCCAGCCGCGCGGTCTCGAATTGCATCCGTAACGTCGCCTCGCTACCAACGAACTCGAACCCCCGGCTGCGATCGCGGCGGCAAAGGCTGAATACGGCATTCGCCAAGGTATTGCCGGGGTAACAGACCGTGACCATCGCCGTGTCGTCCGCATCGATCCCCAGCGCGCCGCTGTTGGCCGTCCGGCGGCTGACGGATTCCGCCGTGCCCAGGCACCAGTTGAAGTAATCAAGCTCGTGGTCCAGTGTCGGCAACGCACCGCCTCCCAAGTCGCGCCGAGCGGCGTAACTCTGCCGGTAGTCCTCCCCAGGGTGCCAGTCCGGCAGATACCCCTCGAACCATGCCTTGGCATACGACACACGGCCGATCCGGCCGGCGAGAACCAACTCACGCGCAAGACGGTACGCGGGATGATAGCGTAACGAGTAAGCCATTCCGGCCCATACGCCGCCGCTGGCCGCCGCGGTCGACAACTGCTCGGCGGCCGCCAGGTCGTCGGAAATCGGCTTCTCGATGAGTACAGGTACGCCGGCGGCCACGTATTCCAGTGCCGTATCGACGTGGCAACTCGTCGGGTTACAGACGATCGCCAGATCGACCCCGGCGGCCATAGCCGCCTCATTCGAATGCACCACCGCGACATCGATCGATGGGGACGGCGCCGCGTTAGCGACCACCTGTCGTCGAACCGCAAGTCGTCGCGTGACCCCGAGTTCGCCCAGGTTGTCGTAATGCCGCCGGCCGATCGAGCCGTACCCGACGACGGCGACGCGGAACGATGAAAAAGATCGTGTGTGTACATCGTGCAGTGGCATCCCCGTATCTCCCGCTTGTCCCCCAATCCCCCCTCAAGAAAACGACCCGTTCGGGTTGCCCTTTTCGTACCTTTTCGTTTCGGCCGATGGAGTAGGCCCGCGCCACGGCCAATTCCGCTGGGCCGCGGGCGAACAACCCTTATTGACCCCTCGTATTCGAAGCTATAAACTACTTGACAGGAAAATGTTACGCAGTTTCCAAGGGCTGCCGCGTCGGCATACGGTGTCCGGGTCGCCGTGGCCGCTTTTGGCGGTCTTGCCCAAGGCCCGTACGCGGCCTGGTTCATGGGCTAGTAAGACCTGGCTTTGCACGGTGCTGGATTGACTCGCTATGGAAGTGCTCGAACGTATCTGGGAGATTCTCGGTGTCCTCTTCGGTGGCATCGCGCGCATCTTCGAGCGCGGGATCACGTCGGTCTTCGGATCGTCGAACGCTCGATATATCAAGAAGTTACAGCCCAGGGTCGACGCGATCAATGCGCTCGAACCGAAATACAAGGCCATGAGCGACGAGCAGCTCCGCGGCCAGACCGCCGAGTTTCGCAAGCGGCTCGGCGGCGGCGAACCGCTCGACGACGTGCTGGTCGAGGCCTTCGCCGTCTGCCGCGAGGCCGGACGCCGTTGGGTGGGCTTGCGTCACTACGATGTGCAGCTCATGGGTGGCATGGTTCTGCATTCAGGGGCCATCGCCGAAATGGTCACCGGCGAGGGAAAAACGCTCGTCGCCACACTACCGGCGTACCTCAACGGCCTGGAAGGCAAGGGGGTCCATGTCGTCACGGTGAATCCCTACCTGGCGCGCCGCGACATGGAATGGATGGGGCCGATCTACATGGGCCTGGGGCTCACCGTGGGGGCCATTTACCCCGACATGGATCCCGAGCTGCGGCAGAAGGCCTACGACTGCGACATCACTTACGGCACGAACAACGAGTTCGGCTTCGATTACCTGCGCGACAACATGAAGCCCTCCGCCAAGGGCGATGACCGCTATCCGAAGCGGTCGCAGCAGTGCCAGAAGAAACTTCACTACGCGATCATCGACGAGGTGGACAACATCCTCATCGATGAGGCGCGCACGCCTTTGATCATATCCGGCCCCGCCCACGACGACGTGACCCGTTATCCCAAGGCCGACAAGATCGCGCGGCAGTTGAAGAAGGACCTGCACTTCGAGGTCAAGGAAAAGGAGCACACCGCCCATCTCACGGACGAGGGCGTGCGCGAGGCCGAGCGGCTGGCCGGCGTCGAGAGCTTCTACACGGCCGGCAACATGGACTGGCCGCACCTGATCGACAACGCGCTGAAGGCCCACCATCTGTACAAGCTCGACGTGAATTACGTCGTCGACGGCGACGAGGTGATCATCGTCGACGAGTTCACGGGCCGCTTGATGCCCGGCCGCAACTGGAGCGACGGGTTGCACCAGGCCGTCGAGGCCAAGGAAGGCCTGAATGTCAAGGCGGAAAACCAAACCTACGCCACGATCACTTTGCAGAACTTTTTCAAGCTCTACGCAAAGATCAGCGGCATGACCGGCACGGCCATGACCGAGGCCTCCGAGTTCTGGAAAATCTACAAGCTGGACGTGCTCGCCATCCCCACGAACCGCGAAATGCGGCGGCTCAATTCGCCCGACGTGATCTACCGCACCGAGCGAGAGAAATTCGAGGCGATCGTCGACGAGATCGAGCGGCTGCACAAGTGGGACCAGATCGAATTGGCCGACGGCACCCATCTGACGGGCACGATCACCAAAGAGCAAGAGGGCCGCTTCGAGCTGCAGCCGGTCGATACGAAGGAGCGGCAGTGGCTCGAGGAGGCGAAGATCAAGCACTTGGAGCGGCGCGGCCGGCCGATTCTGGTCGGCACCGTGTCGATCGAAAAGAGCGAGCGGCTCAGCGCCATGCTCGGCCGCCGCGGAGTGAAGCACGAGGTGCTCAACGCCAAGCACCACCAGCGCGAGGCCGAGATCGTGGCCCAGGCCGGCCGCAAGAATTCCGTCACGATCGCGACCAACATGGCCGGCCGCGGCACCGACATCATCCTGGGCGGCAATCCGGAGACGATGGCCTGGGCCTTGCTCCAGAACAAGTACGAAACGCGGCTCGACGTGCCCCAGGACGAATGGAGCGCCCTGGTCAAGGAAATCGAAGAGCGCGAAAAAATGAAGGAGGAAGGGCAGGAGGTCAAGACGCTGGGCGGCCTGCACATTATCGGCACCGAGCGGCACGAAGCCCGCCGCATCGATCTCCAGTTGCGCGGCCGCTGCGGGCGTCAGGGCGATCCCGGCTCCAGCCGCTTCTTCCTTTCGCTGGAAGACGACCTGATGCGGATCTTCGCGGGCGAGTGGGTCAAGAACGTACTCACCCGGCTGGGGATGCAGGAGGGGGAGGCAATCGAAAGCTCGATGGTCACCCGCCGCATCGAGGGCGCCCAGAAGAAGGTCGAGGAGCGCAATTTCGAAACCCGCAAGAGCCTGTTGGAATACGACGAGGTGATGGACGAGCAGCGCAAGCGGGTCTACGGTTTCCGCCAGGAGATCCTCGATGGCGTCAACTGCAAGACGAAGATCATGCACATGATCGACCGGCAGATCGAGCAGTACCTCGACGACTTCCTGGCCAAGGACTATGGCACCACGACCTTCGCCAAGTGGGTCGGCGGCGAATTGAGCGTCGAGCTTGACGCCGCCGATTTTCGTGGTCTCGATTTCGACGCCGCCCAACGATTGGCCAAGGACGAGGCCCAGCGGATGGCCGAAGGCCAGGTGCTCGAGGCGATCGACGAAAACCTCCCCGACGACGCCGAGGACGACGAGTGGAACTGGGAGGCGCTGGCCAAGCTGGCCAACACGCGCTGGGGACTCAACCTCCGCGACCGCGACCTGAAGAAGGTCGGCCGCGACCACGTCGGCGAGTTGCTCATCGAAAAATCGCGCGAGGCGCTCGAAAAGTCCGACCTGGCCGAAGGCGCCCGCTTTCTCGATCCCGACTACGGCCTGCGCACCGCCTGCGGCTGGGTCCATTACAAGTTCAATATCGAGCTCGTGCCCGACGAGGTCAGGAGCCTTGAACCCGGCGCCTTCAAGCAACTGGTCCGCCAGAAAGCCGAGACGGCCTACGACGAGCGGGAAATCGAGTACCCGGTGCTTGCCGGGCTGTACCATTTCACGACCCGTGACGCCTCGGGGGCCAAGCGTTACGACCGCGAAAGGCTCGTGGCCTGGGCCCGCGAGCGGTTCCATGTCGAGTTGGATCTCGAAGACCTGCGCAACAAGCAGCGTGACGAGATCCGCGCCATGCTCATCGACCATAGCCGCGAGCACCAGCGGCAGGCCAAACAGGCGCTCGTCGAGGTGCATGAGCGCGTCGACAAGCTGTTCGGATCCGGCGACGTCGAAACGGCTGAGAGGACCACCTTGGCCCAGGCCGGCGGCGCCAACGGCGCCGTCGCCTCGCTGACCGGGTGGCTCGAGCAGACGCTCGATTACCGTGTTTCGCCCGGCGAGCTCGCCGAGCTCGACCGCGAAGAGCTGGAAAGCAAGTTGTCGGCCGCGGTCGAGGACCGCTTCAGGCCCGAGATCCGCCGCATGGAGCGGGAGTTGGTCTTGCAACTTCTCGACACCGCCTGGAAAGACCACTTGCTGGCGATGGACCATCTCCGCAGCAGCGTCGGGCTGCGCGGCTACGCCCAGGTCGACCCGAAGGTCGAGTACAAGCGTGAGGGGATGCGGACTTTCGAATTGATGTGGACCGGCGTGGGCGAGAAGGTCACCGACCTGATCTTCCGCATGGAGCAGCTCGACGAGGGGTTCGTCGGCTCGACCTGGGTCGACAGCACGGCGACGCACGATTCGCCACCTCCTTCGACCAGCCAGATGGGCCGCGAGCAGGAGCAGGCCATCGACGGCTCGGACACGGCCCAGAAGCGCGAGCCAATCCGCAAGCACGGCCCGCAGGTCGGCCGCAACGACCCCTGTCCCTGCGGCAGCGGGAAGAAGTACAAGAATTGCCACATGCGTTCCGGCGGCACGCCCGCCCAAGCGTAAGGAAAGTTTGGCGATCCCGAGTTCCCTTGTTCCCACGCTCTGCGTGGGAACGGCTCTTCGGACGCTCCGCGTCCTTGGTCGCGGCCAACGAGATTGGTGTCATAGAATCCAAATCCGATGTGGACCGAATGGCGGCCGAAACGGCCAACGATGAGGCGGCGATGGTTCGCCGTGTGATATGCCCGACGACAGCGACATGAACGCGGATCGGGCCAGGGCAATCCTTGAACTGAAGTTCAGCCAGCAAGACATTGCGAGGATGAACTGGTTAACCCTCAAGAACAAGGATGGCGAATTGACACCGGCCGAGCAAGACGAAATCGCCGGCTACATGCGAGTTGGACATTTTCTGGAGTTAATGCAGTCGAAGGCGCGCCAGTTTCTAAGAGGTCAAAATGAAAATGGTTGACGTCGCTTATGCGAAAGTCGCTCGAGGAGTTCGTGCGACGGAGGGCGTTCCGTCGGAGCGAGTAATGTCACCTTTCCAGCGACTCGACCCCCATCCCGTTTGAAATCGACCACATCATTTCTCGCAGGCACGGAGGCAAGACGGTCGCTGACGACTTGGCGCTTTCGTGCTATTTCTGCAACAGCTTCAAATGACCAATGACCAATGACATCCTGACAACTGACCAATGACCAATGACAACTGACCAATGACGCCATGCCGTACCTCCTTAACCTCATCTACCTCTTTCTGATCGTCCTCGCCTCGCCGTGGCTCATCTACCGCGCCGTGCGGCAGGGAAAGTACCGAGAGGGGTTCGCTGAAAAGCTGCTCGGCCGCGTGCCAACCCGCGTTGGCAACCGCCCCTGCGTCTGGTTCCATGCGGTGAGCGTGGGCGAGGTCAACCTCCTTGGGCCGCTGGTACACGAGATCCGCCGCGGCCGGCCCCATTGGGAGTGCGTCGTCTCGACGACCACGATGACGGGCTACGCGGTGGCCAGAAAAAAATATCCGGCGTTGACGGTTTTCTACTGCCCGCTCGATTTCAGTTGGGCCGTCCGAGCGGCGGTGCGGCGAGTCCGCCCAGGGCTGCTTGTGCTGGCCGAATTGGAACTATGGCCCAACCTGGTCCGCGCCGCCGGCGAAGTCGGCGCGCGGGTGGCGATCGTCAACGGCCGGCTTAGCGAGCGCAGCCACCGTGGCTACCGGCGGCTGCGCCCGCTCGTGGCCCCGGTCCTGCGGCGGGTCAGCTTGTTGGCGGTGCAGAACGACGAGTACGCCAAGCGATTTCTCGCCCTGGGCGCCCGGCCCGAGACGGTGCGCGTGACCGGCTCGATCAAGTACGACGGCGCCCAGACCGACCGGCACAACCAGGCGACGGCGAGGCTCCGCGATCTGGCCGGCATTCGAGGCGACGACGTCGTGTTCCTGGCCGGAAGCACGCAAGAGGGCGAGGAAGCCGCGGCGCTGGCCGCCTATCAGTCGCTTCGTGGCGAGTTTCCCAAGCTACGGCTGATCATCGTTCCGCGCCACCCCGAGCGCTTCGCCGCGGTCGCGCAACTGCTCGACCGTTCGGGCGCCGCTTGGCGGCGCCGTAGCGGCCTGGAAACCGAAGGGCCCAACGAGGATGCGAGAATCCTGCTGGTCGACACGGTGGGCGAATTGGGCGCCTGGTGGGGCACGGCGGCGATCGCCTTCGTCGGCGGCAGTCTTGGCAGCCGCGGCGGGCAGAACATGATCGAACCGGCGGCCTACGGCGCCGCCGTTTCGTTCGGCCCCAACACCCGCAACTTCCGCGACATCGTTGCCGCGCTGTTGGCCCATGAGGCGGCGGTCGTCGTCCGCGACGGGCGCGAGCTCACGGCCTTTGTCCGCCGTTGCCTGGCAGACCCCAACGCTGCGCGGTCGATAGGCCGCGCCGCGCGGCAATTCGTCGCCGGCCAACTCGGCGCGACGGCCCGCACGCTCGACCTGCTCGCTCCCCTGGTCGAAGCTGCGCCAGGCCGCCAGGCCGCCGCCTGACCGCAGGGCGGCTCTGGCCGACGCTACTTCTCGACCGCAGCCTCGGCTTCCTCCACGATGGCTTTGATTTCGGAGTCGAGCACCTCGTCGCCCGGGGAAGCGAGCCACCTGCGGCGGATGATCCCATTGTGGTCGATCAGGTAGAGCGTCGGCCAACGCTGGACGTTCCACTCGTCGGCGATCGACTTCCGGCCTTCCCCACGCTGGTTCTTGAAGGACCGCCAGCTTACCTGCTGCTCCTTGTTCATTTGCTCCATGTCGGCGTCGGACTCATCGCCGTTCACTCCGACCAGCGCAAAGGGCCTGCCAGCGAAACGTTTCATGGGCGACCGCTGGTGTGGAAACATGCCGATACATTGGGCCGACCAGTGTGCCCAGAAGTGGAGCAAGACCACCTTCCCGCGAAAATCGCCGAGCTTGAATCGCGAACCGTCGAGGTCTTCTCCGGTCAATTCGGGCACGATCTGCCCGACTGCCAGGTGGTGCAGCTCGAACAGCGCAGCGCTTGCCCAATCGCTAGCCCTTCGGCCGAAAACATCGACGTCAGGGCACTCTTCAAGCGCCTCATTCAGGGCTGCTTCAGCCTCTTTGCGGTCCGTCTTTCGCTTGTCGGCACCCACGCCGGCTTCATTCGAGCGCGAAACCAGCATTTGGCCCAAGCCCAAGAGCGCCAACGTCTTGGCCTCCGTGGATTCTGACATCCTGGCCACGGCTTGCGCGAGTCTCTCGGCGCCAGGCGCACCTTGCGTGGCGAGTCGGAAGCAGATTGCGCCGAGATCCTCGTGATTCAGGTGGTGGATTATCAACACGTCGATCGCTTTGGCGGCATGTTCCGGAGAGCTGATCATCCACCGCAGGGCTGGAAAAACGGCCTCGTCGCTGGGGTGCTTCTCGACGATTTTGGCGAATTTGGCTATGACCTCGGATCGCAGTTCCTGGTATTTCCTGTCAAGCTCCTGCCGCTTTTCGATATCCCCCTCCGTCTGATTCCCGCGGCTGAGCTCCTGTTGTTTTTCGACAAACTCTTCTTGCAGCGCCCTGATTTGGTCGGCGACGCTCTCTTCCGCGCGCCGCTCGAGGGGTGGCGAGAGCTTGGCGTGCGATTTCTGGTTCGGATCTTTGAATACCCAAAGCAGGGACACCCCCGTGAAAAGGACACACACGGTGATGCCGAAACACTGGGCAAAGGGCCTTGCCATGCCGCCAGTTTGACGCACGGCCGGTGGTAGGGCAAGCCCGCCCAGGTCGCCTGTCCAGCTCGCCCGCGCTTGACACCCCAAGTCCAATCAGGGATGAATGACGCATGATCCGCCTGGCCACCTCCGACGACCTGCCGACGATTTGCCGCCTGATCCGCCGATTGGCGGAATTCGAACAGCTTAGTCACGAAGCCGTCTTCGACGAAGGACGATTGCGGGAACACCTGTTCGGCTCGCGGCCCTTTGCCGAGGTGTTGTTGGCCGAGGAGGCCGCACAGGTCGTCGGCTTCGCGCTCTTCTACCACAACTACTCGACGTTCGTCGGCAAGCCCGGCATTTACCTGGAAGACTTGTTCGTCGAACCGGAGCACAGGGGCCGGGGACACGGCAAGGCCCTGCTCAAGGCAGTGGCGCGCCTGGCCGTCGAGCGCGACTGTGGGCGAATGGAATGGTCGGTGCTCAATTGGAACGAGCCGGCGATTCGGTTTTATCAATCGCTCGGCGCCGAACCGATGAACGAATGGACGTTGTTTCGTCTCTCCGGCGCGGCGCTGGAGACCGCGGGGGCCGCGGCCGGGGTGGGTTAATCGCCTTCGGTTTCACCGGCGATTCGCCGGTAGATTTCGATCGCCTGCTGGAACGCTTTTTCAGCCTCAGGCCGCTCGGCTTCGGCAATGTTCTGGGCGCGCACGCGCCATAGTTGATGGATGGCCGCCTCGCACCAACGGGCACTGGCCCGTGAAGCGCGGATCGGCGCACCGACGACAGACACATTGACGGGGTTCGTGTGAAATTGCGGAAAATGCCGCAGCGCAACCCAACTGCTTCGCTCGATCGGCACGGAACACCTCCACTCGTGTCCTTCGCCGTCGGCGGGCAATTCCTGGGACGCCACGACGCGACCATTGACCACCAACTCAACCAACCGCACCCCTCCGCGAATACGTTCGTTCGAGCGCTTGCCGTGCAGGTGAACGGTATCGCCCACCAACTTGCGGCCCGCTTCGGGCACGCGCGTACCGGTACTCACGGCCAGTGGCGTTTCCGGAGCGAACGCGACGCGGGCTGAAACCTCCACAGCGCCGACCTCGTCGAGCGCGACCGTTGCGCCCGGCGAACTGCCGTTGACTGTGAATTCCAACGGGTGAGCGTAGCCGTCGGACACGTACGACTGGCCCGCGGCGAGCGCGGCACACCAGGCGGCGAAGTCGATTCGCTCGACAGCGCCCAATTGCACGTAGACCCGCCCGGCGCCGACGGCCGTGCTGCTCATGCAGGGGAAATCGGTCTCGCCGCTGACCTTGAGCGGAAAACCGCAATTGAGCACGTGGTACCACATGTTCCACTCGGCGGTCCGTGGCGTATCCATCGCGCTGATGAAGTCGCACGCGCCCAGGGCCACGCTGACCGGCAGCTCCATCGCTCCGACGCCGCTCATCGCCGGCAATGCCAGATTCGGCAACCGATCAGCCGCGCGCTCGATACCACGCGCCAATTCCGCCTCGGTCAATCGGCCGTCGCGATCGGCGTCGAGCGCGTCGAACTCATCGGGCATCAACCCTGCTTTGGCTTCAGCCTCCCCGATTTGACCGCTGCGGTCGGAATCCAATTCGTCCAGCAACTGCCGGGCGGCGGCGGGTGGATCAACCTCCAGCCCGCTTGCCGAGTGGGCATAGCCGGTCACGGCCCCCTGGGCTTTGGCCCATTTCAACACGGGCGTGGTCCACGTCGGCCAACCTTTGGTCGCCGTTCCCTCGCTCCCTGGATACGTCTGATCGGTCAGATTCAAGAGGCAAACGTGCCCCAAAGCCTGCGACCCAAAGCCGCTTATTTCCAGGTCGTACTTCAATAGCGTCAACGGCTCGCTGATTTCATCGATCTGGGGCGAAAAGAACCGCCGCTGGAAATCGAAACATGGACCCCAAGTAAGCACGCAACCCACGTTCAAGGCTTCGCCGGCCACCTGGCGGAACATATCGCGAGGCGTGACGCCCTCGGTGGGGCTGGTGTAGTGCGAGCACCCCGCCCCGTGGATGTGATGGTCGCCGCAATAGAAGCCGTACCGCATCGGGTGGACCCAGCGACGGGCCTGCAAATCGAGCGAGAACTCGCCCTCTTCCGGCACGATGAACTCGTGTTCCAGTACGCGGTACTCGGGACCACGGCCGTATTCAACCCTGAATTTACCAGGCGGCAGCAAGACCGTTTCTCCGTCGTGACGGTAAATCTGCGGTTCGAAGAAAAGATCGGGGGCCAGGCGTCGGGCTTGGGGCGGGTAAACATGGCCCGCCCCGTCGCGAAACGTGAGCCGCAGGAAGGCTGGCCGGCCATCGTCGTCGTGGAGTTTCAAGCCTACCGGAATGGCCGGCCGGATGTCGAACAACACAGGCGTTTCGCCGCGGGAGGCGAGATCCTGATTGCCCTGGGCCACCTTGAAGCCGAGCGTCGCCTCGCGCCGTCCCGCTTCGCTTGAATAAATCAGCGCCAGGGAGTATTCGACCTCAAGGCCGCTCAGGTTTCGCGTCAAAGGCGGCTGGTCGAACATCTCCAATTGAAGGAACCTGCCTGGGTCGCCGGAGGTGTTCTCCTGGTCATTGAGAAACACTTGATCCTGACGGCCCAGGATGCCGACCACGGCGCCCGCGTAAGGCGCGCCGGCCTGCGGACTGGTGATCGAAAGTCTCGCGGTCACGGAACCCTGGTTCACGACTTTCACGACCAGTGGGGTAAACCCCGCCTGCTGGATCACGGCTGCCCCTGGCCCGCGTTCCACCTTGACCCGCGACTCCGGGTTGATCGTCACCAGGCAGACGACGTGCGAATCGACGATCCGCTGAATTCGCTCAGCGTCGCATTCCGTGGTGGCCATTCGCAGCGATTCGGTGGTCTTCGCGTCGAATGGCCGGCCGAGCATTTCGAGGGCCTGCGACAGCCGAATGATGTTGGCCGCCAACGGCTGGCCTTCGACGGCAACGGTCGGCAGGTCGTCGGCGCGCGCAGCGCGAACTGTATGTGCTCCCCACGCCAATCCGACGCCGGCCAACACGGCGACAGAAAGAGTGAAATCCCGTGCTTTCATCGCTGGAACCTCCTGGGCGCCCACGAAGCCATTGTGATGTCTCGGCGCGACGCAAGCAATCGCCGCAGTCGCGGGCCGTGCAAATTCCGGCACAGCGACGGTTCAGCCCATCCACCCGGGTGACTGAAGGTGGGACAAAGCGATGTAATGAAAGGCTGCATGTGCTGAACCAAAAACAAAAAACCAAAAACCAAAACCGGTGGGAACGCTAATCGTCGCTAATCCACGCTAATTAACTAATCAGCGGAGATTAGGGTCGATTAGTGTTCCGCTTCCGCCGCCAACCTGATCGCGTCATCCACCATGCTGCAATAGGGATCCGTGATCGAAAGCCGAAACGCTAACCCGCTGGCGACAGCTTTTGCAGCCGCGGCCACCTTCTCCAGCCAGCCGGCGGCCGAGCTCAGCTCGCGCTACGCTTGGCGCTGGCTCCTCGCGCCGAGGGCCGACAGCTTCTCACGATATAAATCGGCGTCATCGTCTGCGAAACAACAAAAGATCACCTCCCTGGGCAACTCGTGCGACTCCAGCCAATCGCAAACGGTCGCAACCGCGACCTCGCACGCTCGGTCCCGTGGGTACTCGTACACACCCGTTGAGATGCACGGGAAAGCGATCACTTCGATAACGCGCTCCTCGGCAAGTGCCAGCGATGCTCGGTAACACGAACGCAGTACCTCAGCTTCTCCGAACTGGCCGCCCTCCCAGACCGGGCCAACCGTGTGGATGACGTACCTGGCAGGCAAGAGGTAGCCGCCGGTGATCTTGGCTTCACCCGGATTACAGATTCCGAGCGTACGACACTCCTCGAACAAGCCGGGCCAGCTACGCGGTGAACGGCACCATCGACGCCGTGGCCGCCGCAGAGTGCTTCGTTGGCCGAGGTGACGATGGCATCGACGACGATCGTGGTGATGTCGCCAACGACGAGCCGTATCCGTTGCGTGGTGGAGTTCATGGCGATTCAGCCTTCAGGTCGGCCGGCCCCTGGCCCGAGACAAACACGACCCGATTGCCGCTGGCGACGATGCCCGGCGAGTATCCGGGGGCCGCGGCCGGAGTACCCGCGGGGAAAAGCGCCTCGATTTCCGATGATTGATCTTGCGCCGAGGCACTCACGCTACCGGCCGCAAGCACGATGCTTCCAGCGGCGCCCGCAACGGCGATTTCCAAGAAGTCACGTCGTCCAGCTTGCTGAGAAAAAGTCTCGACCGGGTTGCCGTCGCGTCGCGGCGTCACCAGACTTTTCTGTGTTCGGTTCATACTCATGGATCCTGATGCGGGTTGATGATCGTCGGAATCAATTCTGGGTGGTGTCCTAACGGGTGCGTTGCTGGCCGGCCGCTAGTCGGTGCCCGGTTCCTGGGCAGGCATGCCCGATTCTTTGACAGGGGTGTAACCATCCAGCAGCAGCCGCACTATTGCGTTTCGATCCCCAGGATCAAGAGTCCCAACAAGATCACGATTGGCAAAGGCAGCAGTGCCCCGATCACGGCACCAGCAATCCCCCTCCGAAACGGCAAACCGATGGCCGAACCAAATGAAGACCCTGCGACGAGAACAAGGAATGCGATCACTGAAAAATTGTCATGGAGCGCCTTGTCAAAGAACGGCGGCGGCCTGATGATCGCGACAGCGATTATCAACGATCCGAACGCAATGGCGATCGAGGCGATTTCCAAGAAAAACGTCCAAAGCGGGTAATTAAAGCGGGGGCGGCGCATGGGGGTATTCTACCACGGACCGTCGCCAAGTCAGCGCAGGTTGGCCACGGCGGAATGCTCGGTCCCGACGAAGGTGGCCGGTCGATCGCCGCGGCGGCAACGACTCGACCGCAGACACTACGCGGGCCCGCACGCAAGAAGACAGCTTGGGCCGGGCGACGATTGTAGCCAAGCCGTGGTTCGATTTCGGGTCGCCCATGCGTAGCCCGAGCCGCTCATTTCGCCAGGGATACGCAGATAAGCTCTTTGTCGTTGCGGCAGTAGATGCAACGGTTGGCGAAGGCGGGATGACTCCAGACCACGTCGCGGCCGAACGCGGTGCCCGTCGGTTCGAGCAACTTCCAACGGCCAAGCTCCTCGTACGAAGTTGGCGATAGCTTGGCGATCAACAGCTCGCCCTTCTCGTTGAACAGGAAGAAACGGTCGCCGTTTTTCACGACGAACACCGTGGCGGTGTAAACCGGCCGCGACTTGGTCTCACCGGTCACCGGCTCCCACGACTCCCACAGGCGCTCGCCCGTGTCGATCTTCACTGCACGGAATTGACCAGGCTGGTCGACGCCATAGAGGACGCCGCCCTCGGCGAACGGCGTCATGTTCATCGGGAACAGCCCGGTGTCCTTCATGTTTGTCGGCCCACGCCAAGCCAGCGAAGCGGCGGGCGTGTCAGCGGCCAGCTTCAGCCCAACCGCCGTGCCGTACACCGCGCCGGCGAACAGGTAGTCGCCGTCCTTGCGTGGGACCATAATCGCCATCCCCATCTGGGGCGCCAGCGGGAATGACCAATACAAGTTCCCCGTCTCCGGGTTGATCGCGTTCAGGGCCTCGCCGTGCCAGATGAGCAACTGCGGGACCCCGCCGGCCTGGATCAGCGTCGGTGCGGAATACCCGGTCTGTTTCGACGACAGCGACCGCCAGAGCTCCTTGCCCGTATTCTTGTCGAATGCCACCGCCGTCGTCCCGTCGCCGCCGACGATGCAGATGAGCCTTCCGCCGTGGATGAGCGGGTGGCCGCAGAAACCCCACAGCGGCGCCTCGACGCTGTAGTCTTTCGTGAAGTCCTTCGACCAGAGCACCGTCCCCTTCGCCGCGTCCAGGCAGAAAAGGTTCCCCATCGCGCCCAGCGTGTAGACCTTGCCGTCGTGTACCGTTGGAGTGCATCGCGGGCCTGCTGGGTAGGAGATCGTGTAGGGGCAATCGTAGGTGTGACTCCACAGCAGCTCACCGTTGGCCGCATCGAAACAGCTCACGCGCTCGTTGCCTTGCAGCTCACTTCGTTTGACGGGGTTTGGCATGTCGTCCCCGGCGGACTTGACGTAGTCGCTGAGGTAGACTTTGCCGCGAGCGACCGCCGGGCCGGCATATCCGCCGCCGACCGCGGTGCGCCAGAGGACCTTTGGCCCTTCAGGAGGAAGGCGGTCGATGATCCCGGTTTCAGCCCATACGGCGTCACGGCCGGGGCCCATCCACTGCGGCCAGTCGTCGGCGATGGCGATCGGCGTTAGCGCCAGGACCAAAACCAGCGTGGGGAGCGGCCTCATGAATTCGTCTCCGTGGTGCAGAGCTTACATCCATCGCCAGGGCGGTACCAGGTGCCAAGACCTGGGCCTGACGCTGTCGTGGGGCCTGGGTTGCCTGGGTGGCTCTAGCGCCGACAATGAGATCATCCTCAAGAATGCCTGGGCTGAAACGTGCTTGCGTGGTCTCGGAAAGGCAATCATGACGCGGCCTGCTTGGAAATGAGTGATGGTCCGCTCTATCTATACTACGCTTTGGGGACGCGTTTCGTCCAGAAGGCAAGAGCCGGATTAGTTTTCGGCGACTTCCTTCGCCCTCGACTCCAATTCGACCAAGAGCGCCTGATAAGCTGGATCGCCCTCCAGCGGCACCAGGGCGGGGTCGGTCTCGAGCAGCTTCAGGTCGTGAAAGTCGTCGCCGGTTGCTGTGCGCAGCGCGGCAATCGCCAACTCCGTGACCTGCTGTCGCTCCGCCGAATTGGCCGCTTTCGCGGCGCAGACCGCGTAAGCTCGGGCCGTCTGGAGCAGCAGCCCAGCGCTTTGCGGCGCGCGGCGGGCGACGTCTTCCGCCCGCTTCGCCGCCTCGATCGACTGTCCGCAGTGAGCCAGCGTCAAGGCATGGGCGGCTTGCCATGCGAGATTGGTGGGATCGAGGACCGACAGTTCCGCACGGATCGCAAGGGCCTTTTGGTAATGAGCGCCCGCCTCGTCCGAGTGCTGTTCGGCTTGCTCGATCGCTCCCATGCGCTCATGGGCCAGTGCCAGGAGCGCATAGCGGGCAATGTACTCGGTACTGTCCTTGCCGAGACGTTGGACCGCGAGCGAAACGTGCTCCAGCGATTTTGCGTACGACTCTCGCGCCTGGTCGCGTGAGCCGAGCCGCCACTGGGCGTCGCCGTAGGCCCCGTAGGTGTCGGCCAGGTCACCCTGGAAATCCCAATAGTTGGGAAACTGCTGGATCAAGGCGTTGACGATTTTCAAACACTGGCCGAAGTTTTCGTCCGTTTCCGAAGCGTCACCCGCGTGCCAGGCGACCGTTCCCAATGCGAGGTGGATTTGCGCCATGTAACCGGTGGACGAAACCTGGTCGTTTTGCGTGCCCCCTTCCTGCATCAACTTGAAGTGGGTCTTGCGGTGCGCAAGGGCGGCAACCAGACTCTTTCGGGCCTCCGCCGGACGGCCCAATTCCAGGTCGGCCATGCCGATGTGGTAATCGTAAAAGGAGAGGAGCCGCTCGTGGACCTCCGGCTTGAAAAGGTCTTTCCGTCGTGGGTGGTCGAGAATCTCTTGTTGCAGGGCGCGGGCCTCGACGAAGCACTTTCGCGCGGCGCGTGCGTCGTCGTTGAGCTCCATCTGCATCTTGCCCGTATCAAGAAGCATCACGCCCAAGTTGGCGCGCGCCTGGTCGTCGTCGGGATTTGCGGCGGCCAACCGCCGGGCGAGATCGTTCCCCTGTTCGTATTTTCGCAACGCCTCGGCGCCGTGTCCCGACTTGGCGAACACATTTCCCATGCGTTGGCAGGCGGCGATCGCCGCGCTGTTGGATACCCCGCTGGCGTCGAGGTGCTTTCCCAAAGCGTCCATGCCCTGGTACACCATCTTGAGCACGTCGCTCGTGAGCGATTGGATCTGCGGGCTTGGTACGTCGCCGCCCACGCGCTGCGACCTTTGGCGTCGCAGCAAGTCCGCGCTCAGGTTGGCCAGCAAGTCGGCCGTCAGCGTGAACGCCGTCTTGGCGACCTTGGCGTTCCCTTCCGCGACCTCGGCGTTTCGCCGCGCCTCCGCCGCGCTGTCATTGGCCCGCTCTTCGCTTCGTTTCGCTTCCGCCGCATTCCCCCTGGCAAGTTCCTCGTTCGCTTCGGCCAGAACCAGGGCCTTTTGCGTCGCACCTTTCTCCTCATTCAGCCGCACGGCCAGCGCCGAGGCCGTGGCCGCCCAGACCACGATCAGAAGGGCCACCACCGCGCTGAGCGCCGTGGTACGGGGGTTGCGTCGGCACCAGCGCCAGGCGCGTTCGGCCGGGCCGACGGGCCGAGCCCGAATCGGCTCGCCCGCCAGATAGCGGCGCAAATCCTCGGCCAGGGCGGAGGCGCCCGCGTACCTTTTTTCCGGGTCTTTTTGCAGGCACTTGAGACAGATCGTTTCCAGATCGCGTGGCAGCTTGGGATCGAGCTGCGAGAGGGGCACCGGCTCGTTTCGCATCACTTGCTGTAGCGTGTCGAGCATGCTGGCCGAACGGAACGGGGGACGGCCGGTCAGAAACTCGTAGAACATCGATCCCAAGGCGTAGACGTCGGCCAACGGACCGACATCCTTGGTCTTGCCGGAAGCCTGTTCGGGCGCCATGTAGTCGGGTGTGCCGAGGACGGTGCCGGATCGGGTTTGCGAGTTGTCCTCGTTCTCGACGCGCTTGGCCAGCCCAAAGTCGGTGATCTTGGCCGTGCCGTCGGCCGCGATCAAGATATTGCCCGGCTTGAGATCGCGATGAATGATGCCGTGCTCGTGGGCGTAGGCCATGGCGCCGGCCAGCACCGCGAGCACCTCGGCCGCCTTGCGGTGGGCGAACGGTTTGCCGTTGAGTTCCCGGGTGAGAGTGCCGCCGTCGACGAACTCCAGCGAGAAATAAGGCCGGCCCTCCTCTTCTCCAACCTCGTAGATCTGTACGATATTGGCGTGATGCAAGTGGGCCACGGCCTCGGCTTCGCTGCGGAAGCGAAGCAGGTCGTGCTCGCTGGCGTGCGCTCCGGCGAGAATCATCTTCAAGGCCACCAAACGCTTCAGACCCGGCTGGCGCGCCTTGTAGACGACCCCCATCCCGCCGCGCCCGAGCACGCCAAGAATCTCGTACCCGGCGACCTGCTTGGGCACTGCAATCGACTTGGGTTTTGCGTGGCCGGCGGAGAACTCCAGGTCCTCACTGACAACCGTCGCGTTGGGATCGGACGGCTTGCATTCGACGGTGTGTTGCGCCTGGTCGTCGGTCTTGCCCGCGCCGGGCTCGGAAGCGGGCCTGGGCTCGGAAGCAGGAATGACCCGCGGCGGCGACGGCAGGCCAAGGGCGCCGTAGAGCGTAGGCGGTACGTCTTCCGTCCCCGCCTTGAGCAGTGAGTCGGCTTCGATCGTCACGCCAGGATCGCCCCTCGCTGGGAAGTCGGTGGGAGGCGGAGACGCGGAATCGGAGAGATCATCGGACATGGACTCCTCGCCCGACGGGACGTCGACCGTTTTCGCAAAGCGCTTGGGCGAGTCGCTCATGGCACATCCCTCATCACGACGGCAGCAGACCGATGGATCGCGTGCCCCCCATTATTACACGTCACGGCAAGGCATCCAGCTTCTCCAACAACGTATCGACCGCCTCGTCCATGGCGTCACCTCGAACTCCCTTGTAGCGGATCACTCCCTCGTGATCGAGCACGTAGATCGTGGGCCAGCCCTGAACGTTCCATTGCGTGGCAATCGGTCCCTGCGTGCTGCCGCCGTCCCACCAGGAACGCCACGTAATCCCCTCGGTCTTCATCACTTCTTTCAACTCGTCGCGATCCTGGTCGCTGTTGATGCCCAACAAGACAAAGGGCTGGTTGGCCAAACGCTTGACGAGCGACCGCTCGTGTGGGTACATCACCCGGCAAGGGCCTCACCAATTGCCCCAGAAATCGAGGACCACGATCTTTCCGGCCGCGAAGGCGCCGGAGCTCGCATTCTCAGTGGCGGTGCCCGTACTGCCTGTTGGCAGGTTTGCAGGCGGCGTGGCGCTCGAACCGCAGCCGGCCACCGTCACGGCGAAGAAAAAGAACATCATCGACGAAATCGCGCGTTTCATCTTTCGGCCTCGGAATGTCACACTATGTCACAGCGTCCAGCCATCGCGGTACTCCCGGTGCAGAAGCTTGTTTGCCTCGGGGGCGTTGGTGAACTGGAACTTCTCGGCATCCCAGTTGAGCTTCTTGTCCACGCGCAGCGCGATGTTGCCGAGCAACACCAATTCAGTCAGCGGGCCGGCGTAATCGAAATTCGAGCCTGCCGGCCCGCCGCCTCGGCAGGCTTGAAGCCACTCCTGCCTGTGGCCGATCGAACGCGGGAGCGTTGGCAATGGTTCCTTGTAGGCGGCCATCTTCTCAGGCGGAATGATGCGAGCTCCGTTGGCGCCGTGCGAACCACAGAGGATCTTTCCCTTGGTGCCGACGTACAGCGTCCCGCCGAACTTGTCTCCGATCGGCTGATCGTCGGGGAGCTCTTCCGGCCTCGGGGGTAAGAGGCCGCCGTCGTACCACGTCAGCGTCAGTGGGGGCATGTTCCCCCGTCGCGGAAAACGGTACGTGACCAGCGAGGCCCGCGGGTAAGTCTCCGTGTTCTTCGGCTTGTCCCAGGTCAGACCCGATGGGACGAACATCGATTGCGTCGCCTCGACGCTCTTCGGCGCGCCGAGCTTGAGCGACCACACCACGTGGTCCAGAATGTGGCACCCCATGTCGCCCAGGCCGCCGGTCCCAAAATCCCACCAGCCGCGCCAGGTGGCCGGCAGGTAGGCCGGATGGTACGGGCGAAACGGTGCCGGTCCAAGCCAAAGGTCCCACGCCAGCGTATCCGGCACGGGTGGAGTCTCTTTCGGGCGGTTGATGCCCTGGGGCCAAACCGGGTGCGGCGTCCAGGAATGCACTTCGTAGACGTCGCCGATCGCGCCGGCCCAGATCCATTCACAGAGCCTGCGAATGCTCTCCGTGGCATGCCCCTGGTTGCCCATCTGGGTAGCCACTCCGGCGCCACGCGCCGCCTCGGTCAGCTTGCGGGCCTCGTGCATCGTGTGGGCAAGCGGTTTTTCGCAATAAACGTGCTTGCCGGCATTGATGGCAGCCATCGTGGCCACGGCATGCACGTGGTCGGGCGTGGCCACGACGACCGCGTCAAGATCCTTCTCCTGGCTCAGCATTTCGCGAAAGTCCGTGTAACGCCGTGCTTGTGGGTACCGCGCGAAAGTGCCCGCCGCTTGCTTGGCATCCACGTCGCACAGCGCGACGATCTGCTCGCCTTCCATTTCGCGCAGATCGGCCGCCCCCATTCCGCCGACGCCGATGCCGGCGATGTTCAATTTGTCGCTCGGTGCCCTGAACCCTCGGCCTCCCAAAACGTGCCGCGGAACGACCGTCAGCGTGGAAGCGGCGGCTGCCAGTGCCAGAAACTCTCGACGGTTTGGGGTATCCATCTTGCATCTCCTTGTCGCAGAATGTCGCAAAGTGATTATAAAGCGCGCTGCTAACGCAGTGCAAACCCTCGCGAACCGATCGACGCGGGAGCGGAGCGAGGAAAACCGACCTCCGCCATCCCCACCGCAGTGAGCAAGCTGCGTAGCAGCGGCCGCCAAAACCGCGCCACCCTCCGCCCCGCGTGCGACGTCGTCGAAGCCTTTTGTAGGGGGA
>Ga0307373_10004973_pt1 | contig 22042 bp, 17 predicted proteins | sample OX2MG_FD_202534 | JGI IMG/M metagenome (GOLD analysis project Ga0307373, IMG submission 202534) | Soil microbial communities from Risofladan, Vaasa, Finland - OX-2 | ecosystem: Environmental > Terrestrial > Soil > Coastal area > Acid sulfate soil | place: Finland: Risofladan, Vaasa | collected... | reverse complement strand
CGTCCGCGGGGCTCCCGAACCCCCGCGGCTCCCGGGACCGGCCTGGATCAACCCGCCCGCCGACCTGGAGGCGTCGGCCCAATGATTCCCGACTCGATCTGCCTCAAAGGGGTTGACACGGACCGCCCACCGGCCGCCGGGCTCGCCCACGGACGAGACGTGCGCTCGAGCCGCCGTGATCGACGGGTTGGCGCCGGGTCACGCTGGGGTGGGGGGGCCCACGACACGGCCCGACGTGGGCGACGGCGGCCACCGCAGGGGCCAGGCCGGCCCCACCGGGCTCGCCCGTCGAGGGCCACTTATCAACGACACCCGCGACAGCGCGATGAACCCCGCAGTGTCGATGCGGCTCACCCTGGCGAGGTGGAGCCACACCGGCGACGGCTGGAGGAGCTCGCCGTCGGGGATCGGCTGGCGGTGGACCAGCAGCAGTTCGGGGAACCTGCCACCCCGCGCGTCGTCGACGCGGCCAGCGCGGTCGGCGGGAACAGGCCGATCGGGATCGGACCCGCCACGGTGAGCCCGTGCCCGGCCGTGGCGGCGGCACAGCCCTCGTCTCGCGTCGACCGCCTCAGCGGCAGCGGAGCTGTCGGCTCGCGGTCGCGGGTCTGCCCCGTCCGCTGCCGGCCCCCACCCCCGCACCCGCTTACTTTCACTCGGCCATTGACACGGCGCGCTCATGGCCACGTGGGTCGACCACCGGCGCGAGGGGTGGGAGGGGTCCCGCCCCGGGACCCCGAGATGCTGAAGCGGATGCCAGCCGCGTCGGAGTCCCCCTACGGGGTGACGCTCACGCCGCGACCGCCCCAAGCCGGAGCAGGTCGGGGCCGTCGCCGCCACGACCTCGGCCGGGGCCAGGGCGTCGTGGGGCGGCCCGACCGACAGCGTGGGTCCAGCCGGGCTGCCGCGCTGGTCATCCCAGACGACACCGACGCCGTGCCCCGCCGGCATGCCCTCGAGGGGTGCCCCCGTCTCTCCCGCGGCCAGCTGGCGGGCGTGCCGCCGCCGCTCAGGTGGACGTCCGCCAGCCTCCCGAGCAGTGGCTCCGCCGGCTCGGGCGGGTGCGGGGAGTCCCCGGGCAGGGACGCGTCCGCTCGGCCGTCTCGCTCTGCGGATCGGCTGCCCCATCGACTCGTTGGCACGATCCGCCTCGTCGTCATCCGGTCCCCTCGATGCTTTCCGTGCGACCCGAGCACCCGTCCACATCGGACTTGCCTTTGCTCTCCCGCCCCTCCGCGCGGAGCGCGGGGTCGAGGCGGTCAGACGGCGAGCGCATGCCTGCTAAGGCGTGCCCGACCGGTCCGTCACTCGGGATCGGCGAGTAGGGCCGGGCGGCTCCCAGCGGTGGGGCGCCGGGGACCCCAGGGCCTCCGGTCCAGCCACCAGCGCTGGACCCGGCGACCCGTCCCGCAGGCACCCGCTCGCCCACCCCTCTGTGATGCGCGGGACAGGGGGGGGTGAGCCGCCAGCGGGCAGGATCACGCCGCGAGTTGGACGTCTCCCACCTGCTCCATGCTCCGGTGGCGCGATCCCCCCGACCGCAACAGCAGGAACGCCCCAGCGGCCGCGGCGAGGGCGACCGCAGCGCCGATCTCGAGCGCCAGCTGCAGTCCGCTGGTGAACGAGGTGAGGGAGGCCGCCGTGATCGCGTGCGAGACGGCCGCGGTGGTGCCGGCGACGCGGGGAGCCAGGCCTTCGGCGACCGTGGCAGTGGCGGGTTGGAGCCGATGGGCAAGGCCCCCGGGTACCCCGGCCCTGATCAGCTGGTGCTGGTAGACCGATGCAACCCGGCTGGCCACGACGGTGCCGAGCACGGTCGTGCCCAGCACGCCCCCCACCTGGAAGGCGGTGGCCTGGAGCCCGGCGGCGACGCCGGCGAGGTGGCGGGGTGCGCTCCCCACCACCGCCTGCGAGCCGCCGGTCTGGACCGCGCCGAAAGCGATGCCGATGAGCGGAAGCCAGGCTCCGATGGCGAGATACGCGGAGTGGGGCTCCAGCCGCGAGAGTCCGATGAGAGCGATCGCGACCAGGACGAACCCAACTGTGAGCGGGAGCCGGGGACCGATCCGGCCCACGATCCACCCCCCGACCGGGGCGCTCACCATCAGGACGCCGGTGAGCGGAAGCAGGCTGATCCCGGCAGTGATCGGGGAGTCGCCGTGGATCCGCTGGAGGTAGAGGGTGAGGTAGAAGATGACGCCGAAGAGGGCAAAGACGGCCGCCACCAGGACCGCGAGTCCCGCGCTCAACTGCCTAGAGCGGAAGATCGCGAGCGGAATGAGGGGAGTCCGCGCCACCCGCTGCCAGGCGGTGAAGACGGCGAGCAGGACGACCGCCGCGGCCAGGAAGCCGACGACGGTCGAATTGCCCCAGCCGGCGGTCTCGGCGTCGATCAGCGCCCAGATCAGGCTGAAGAGCCCGCCGGAGAGCAGGACCACCCCCAGCAGGTCGATCGACCGGCCGGTGCCGAGGTCACGGGATTCACGGATGACCCACCCGCCGACGAGCAAGGAGATGATGCCCACCGGGACGTTGACGAAGAAGATCGACGACCAGGACACCGACTCGACCAGAGCGCCGCCGATGATCGGGCCCGAGGCGGTGGCGATCGCGGACGCTCCGCCCCAGATCCCCACCGCCTGCGCCAGCCGCTCGGGCGGGAAGGTGGCGCGCAGGATCGCCAGGGTCTGGGGGAAAAGGAGGGCGCCGAAGCAGCCCTGGACGGCGCGGAAGGCTATCAGCTCGGCCAGCGAGCCCGAGAGACCGCAGGCGAGCGAGGCGAGCGCAAAGCCGGCGGTCCCGATCAGGAAGATGCGCTTGCGCCCGAATCGGTCGCCCAGCCGCCCCCCCGTGATCAGCCCCCCGGCGAGGGCCAGCAGATACGCCGAGGTCACCCACTGCAGCTCACCCAAGCTGGCGTTGAAGTGGCGGCCGATGGTGGGATTCGCCACCGAGACGATGGTGTTGTCGAGGACCACCATCACCAGCCCGAACGTGACGGCGACCAGGGTGAGGGCGGGGTGGCCGAATCCGCGACGCGGCGATCGGATCCTGCCGGTCTCCCGGTTCGCCTGTGGGTCGCCCAGCGCAGCGAGCTGGCGGTCTGTCATGCGATGGCTCCTCGTGGAGGTGGCGGCGGTATAATCGGAGACGCGGCTCCGCTTGTCAAGAATACGGAGGGTCGGCTCCGCTTGTCAAGCTGCCAAGGGGGACAGAGGTGAGCGACCAGGGGGCGCGGCGTCCACGGGCGGACGCGCGGCGGAATCGCGAGCGGGTGCTCGAGGCGGCGGAGCAGATCTTCGCCACGGTGGGGCTGCAGGCGCACACCGACGACATCGCCCGCGAGGCGGGCGTGGGGGTGGGCACCGTCTACCGCCACTTCCCCACCAAGCACCAGCTGGTGGAGGCGGTGATCGCGCGCCGCACCGAGTCGCTGCTGACGGCGGCCCGGGCCGCGATCCGGGACCCCGATCCCGGCGAGGCGTTCCGGCGCATCTTCGCCCGTGGGGCCGACCTGCTCGGCCGCAATCGCGCGATCGCCGAGGATGTCGCCGAGGGCATCAGCCTGCCCGCCCTCCCGCCCGGGATCAAAGAGGAGCTGTTCGGGGCCATGAGCGACCTCGCCGTCCGCGCCCAGGCGGCGGGTCAGCTGCGAGCCGACGTCTGCCCCGCGGACGTGGTGATGCTGGTGTCCTGCGTCGCCCACAGCGTCGAGCTGACCCAGCGGCTCGACCCGGGCCTGCGCCGGCGCTTCCTCGCCCTGATCCTGGATGGTCTTCGACCCGATGCCGCCACTCCCCTCCCCGGCCGCCGTCTCGACCTCAGCGACCTCCATCGACTGGCGGCCCACCCCCGCGGCAGCTGACCTCGGGACGCACGTCCCCACCGAGCGGCGCAACGGGGTCGACCCGACGGCTGCGCGCCACCCGTCGCAGCGGGACCGGGTGCCCGATGGGGCGCGGAGGGGCTCCCCTACCCGCAGCGCGGAGGACCCGGCCCGGTTCGCCGGGTGTCGCTCCCAGCCGTCAGCTCTCCGGCACGCCCCGCGTCACCCGGGTACGCGGCACCGAGGCCCCAGCGGTGCCGCCGGCCGATCCCGGCGCCGGCGCAACCGGGGCGACCCGGCCCGCGGCACCCCCCGGCGGGTCCCCAGCGCCCGGATGGCCCGGGCGAGAGGCTGGCGCGAGCCGGTTGAGCCCTCCGGGGTGCGCGGGTCCCAGGGGCCGCGCCCGGGTGGATAGACTCAGGTCCAGCCCATGTGCCGTGTCTGCCTGAAGCGACCCGAGATCCCCGAGGAGCGCTACGGCCGCTGCGAGGCCTGCGCCAAGGCCGGTCGGGTCCCCGTCCGGCTGCAGATCCGCACGCTGCCGGAGCCCTGGCGGGTGCGTGCCGGGGAGCTCTCCCCCCGAGCGCTGCGCGAGCGTGCCGGAGCTGGGCTGGCCGCCTTCAGCGGCCAGCCCAGCCCCAAGGGCCACCTGGTCCACAACCAGTGCGAGCTGATCCTGGTCGGGTCCCGGGTGGAGCAGATCCGAGCGGCCCCCGGTCTGGCCCGGTTCCCCGAGCAGCTGCTGGCCGCCCTCCGCGAGGCGGCCGGCCGCTCCGACGCCAGCTGGTAGCCGGGCGCCGGGTGGGTCAGCCCCGCTCCGCGGTTGTGTCCACCAGCTCAGCTTCTCGCTGGGCATCGTCCCCACCCCCGGTGCCCTCCGGGGCTCGCACGGCGCGCAGCACCAGCCGATCCTGGTCGGCCTCGACCGCCACCGTGTCCCCCTCTCCGAAGCGCCCCTCCAGGATCGCGGTCGCCAGGGGATCGGCGAGGCGCCGCTGGATCAGGCGCTTCAGCGGACGGGCCCCGAAGGCGGGGTCGTAGCCCGCCTCGGCGAGCCACCCTTGCGCCGCCGGGCTGACCTCCAAGCCGATCCCGCGGGCCCGGAGCCGGGCCTGCAGCTGGGCCAGCTGGATCCCCACGATCTCACCGATCTCGTCCGCGCTGAGACGGTGGAAGAGCACAACCTCATCCACCCGGTTGAGGAACTCGGGGCGAAAGTGCCGGTGCAGTTCCGCCCACACCTGCTCGCGCACCGCCTCCTCGGCCGGGGCGTCGGCGTCGGCCGGGAGCGCCGCGATCAGCGGACTGCCCAGGTTGCTGGTCATGATCACGACCGCGTTGCGGAAGTCCACCGTGCGGCCCTTGCCGTCGGTGAGGCGCCCATCCTCCAGGATCTGGAGGAGGATGTTGAAGACGTCGGGGTGGGCCTTCTCGATCTCATCGAGCAGCAGGACCGCGTAGGGGCGGCGGCGCACGGCCTCGGTCAGCTGGCCGCCCTCGTCGTGGCCGACGTAGCCGGGTGGCGCCCCCACCAGGCGGGCCACCGCGTGCTTCTCCATGTACTCGCTCATGTCGAGCCGCACCAGCGCGCGTTCGCTGTCGAAGAGGAACTGGGCGAGCGAGCGGGCCAGCTCGGTCTTGCCGACCCCGGTGGGGCCGAGGAAGATGAAGGACCCGATGGGACGGTTGGGGTCACCCAGACCGGCCCGTCCCCGGCGGACGGCGTCGGCGAGGACCCGGACGGCCTGATCCTGGCCCACCACCCGCTCGTGCAGCCGCTGCTCCATCTCCAGCAGCTTGCGGACCTCGCCCTCCAGCATCCGGCTGACCGGAACGCTGGTCCAGCGGGACACCACCTGGGCGATGTCCTCCTCGTCGACCTCCTCCTTCAGCAGCGGCTGCCCGGCCTGCAACGCCAGCAGCCGCTGCTGCTGGGAGTCGAGCCGCTGGCGCAGCTCGGGGAGCGCGCCATAGCGAAGCTCGGCCGCCTTGCCGAACTCGGCGGCGCGCTCCGCCTGCTCCGCTGCGAAGCCGGTGCGCTCCAGCTGCTGCTTGGTGGACCGGATCTCGGCGATCGCCGCCTGCTCCTGCTGCCAGCGGGCGCGCAGCCCGTCGGCGCGGGCCCGCAGGTCGGCGAGCTCGCGCTCGATCGCCTGCCGGCGCTCGGCCGAACCCCGGTCGGACTCGCGCCGCAGCGCCTCGCGCTCGACCTCGAGCCGGCTCACCTGCCGCTGCGCGGTGTCCAGTTCCACCGGCATCGAGTCAATCTCCATCCGCAGACGGGCGGCGGCCTCGTCGACGCAGTCGATCGCCTTGTCGGGCAGGAACCGGTCGGGGATGTAGCGCTGGGAGAGGGTTGCGGCCGCCACCAAGGCGCCGTCGGTGATGCGCACTCCGTGGTGCACCTCGTACCGCTCCTTCAGCCCGCGCAGGATGCTGATCGCGTCCTCCACTGACGGCTCCCCCACCATCACCGGCTGGAAGCGACGCTCGAGCGCGGGGTCCTTCTCGATGTAGGTGCGGTACTCGTCATAGGTGGTGGCACCGATGGCACGCAGCTCGCCCCGCGCCAAGGCCGGCTTCAACATGTTGCTGGCGTCCATCGCCCCCTGGGCGGCGCCGGCACCCACCAGGGTGTGCAGCTCATCGATGAACAGCACCACTCGCCCCTCGCAGGCGACCACCTCCTTGAGCAGCGCCTTCAGCCGATCCTCGAATTCGCCTCGGTACTTGGTGCCGGCGATGAGGGCGCCCAGGTCGAGCGCCGCCACCACCCGGTCGCGGAGCGACTCGGGCACGTCACCGTGGGCGATCCGCAGCGCCAGCCCCTCCACGATGGCGGTCTTGCCGACTCCGGGCTCGCCGATCAGGACGGGGTTGTTCTTGGTACGGCGCGCCAGCACCTGCATGGTGCGCCGGATCTCATCGTCACGCCCGATGACAGGGTCGAGCTTGCCCTGGCGCGCGAGCTGGGTGAGGTCGCGGGTGTACCGCTCCAACGCCTGCTGCTTCGACTCGGGATTGGCATCGGTCACCCGCTGACCCTGGCGCAGACTGGCGAGCGTGGCCAGCAGCCGGTCACGGGTGACACCTGCCCCGTGCAGCAGACCCGCCACCGGACCGCTGCGCACATCCGCCAGCGCCAGCAGGAGGTGCTCAGTGGAACAGTACTGGTCCTGCAGCTGCTCCATCTCGCGCCAGGCCGCCTCCAGACAGACGGTCAGCTCCCGCGAGGGCGACGGCTGGGCGCCCTGCTGGCGGGGCCGCTGATTGAGGTCGCGGCGAATCCGCGCCGCGATCGCGGCCGGGTCCGCCTCCACCCGCTGGAGCAGGGGGATGACCAACCCGTCCGCCTGATCCAAGAGGGCGAGCAGCAGATGCTCGGGGTCCACCTGCGGGTGTCCGTCGGCTGTCGCCAGCTCGGTCGCGACCCGCACGGCCTCCTGGCTGCGCTCGGTGAAGCGGTCGATTCGCACAGGGACTGTGTACCCCGCCGCCGGCGCGACAAATCCCGAGCGGGGCTCGGGTCGGCACCGCCGGACCGGTCGCGGGGCGGCATGCGCCGCCCGCATCATGGTCGTGGCTCACGCGCACCCCGACCAGCACGGCACCCCGCTGCCGGTAGACCCGCTCACGGCGGCCGGCACCGGTGATGGGTGACCGAACCACGGGCGTGTGCGCGCCCCCGGCCATCACCCGCGGCGGCGGCCAGGCTCCCACGCGCGCCGGCCAGCCCCGTCAGCCGCCGCGCCATCGGTGCCGGCATCCTGCGCCCGTTTGCGCTCGGCGCTCACCCGCCGCGGCGGGAGCAGGGTCCGCGCCGCCCCGCAATGAGCGGGGGAGCCGCAGCGCTGGCTCGGGACGACGGGCGGGGCAGCGGGGCTCCGCGGCGCCCCCGCGGTGACCGTCGTGCCCGCCTGGGCGTGCTCGACGAGGTCGCATCCGTCCGCCCGGGCCCTCTGGATCGGGGGCCACGCGTCGGGACGGGGTCGGACCACGACATCCGTCAGGACGGCGGGGAAGCGGGGGCACCATTCCCCTGCCCCTGGGGGGACCGTGACCGGACCGCAGTGCGGCCCTCCGGCCCGGGACCGTCCCGCCTCGCGGTCGCGCCCGGCTGACTCCCTTTCAGGTGTACGGCCGAGGTGCCGGCCTGCGCATCGCGAGCATGCCGATCGTGGTGGCTGAGCGATCCGCCCCGGCCCCGTGGGTGGGGCCGGGGCGGGCTCCCCCGGTTGCGCCCGTGTGGGGAGGGGCTCACACCTCCTTGAACTCGGCGTCGACGACATCGTCGCCGCCGGCCGGGGCCGCGGCGCCCTCGCTGCCGGTGCCGTCGGGGTCAGGCGCGGCCGCCCCGTCGGCGCCGTCCGCCCCGGGCCGGGTCCCCTGGTACACCGCCTCGCCCACCTTCTGGAGCGCGGCCGAGAGCTCCGCCTGGCCGCTCGCCATGGCCGCCGAGTCCTCGGACTTGATCGCCGCCCGCAGGGCCTCCATCTTCTGGGTGATGTCGGCCGACAGCTCGGCGGAAATCTTGTCCTGGTGGTCGCGCAGCGTCTTCTCGGCGGTGTACACAAGTCCGTCCGCGCGATTGCGCTCGGCGATCGCGTCGGCCTTGCGGCGATCCTCGTCGGCGTGCGCCTCGGCCTCCTTGACCAGGCGATCGACCTCCTCCTTCTGGAGGGTGGTCGAGCCGGTGATGGTGACCTTCTGCTCGCGACCGGTGCCGCGGTCCTTGGCGGTGACGTTGAGGATGCCGTTGGCGTCGATGTCAAAGGTGACCTCGACCTGGGGGACACCGCGCGGGGCGGGCGGGATCCCGTCCAACATGAAGCGACCCAGGGTGCGGTTGTCGCGCGCCAGCGGCCGCTCGCCCTGCAGCACCACGATCTCCACCGACGACTGGTTGTCCGCGGCGGTCGAGAAGACCTGGCTCTTGCTGGCCGGGATGGTGGTGTTGCGGTCGATCAGCTTGGTGTTCACCTCCCCCTCGGTCATGAGCCCCAGCGAGAGCGGGGTGACATCGAGCAGGAGGACGTCCTTGACCTCGCCCTTCAGCACTCCCGCCTGGATCGCGGCGCCGACAGCGACCACCTCGTCAGGGTTGACGCCCCGGTGCGGCTCCTTGCCGCCGGCGAGCACCTTCACCAGCTCCTGGATCACCGGCATGCGGGTGGATCCGCCCACCAGGATCACCTCGTCCAGCTCGCCCACGCTCATCCCGGCGTCCTTGAGCGCGCTCAGGAAGGGAGTCCGGCACCGCTCGGTGAGGTCCTGGGTGAGCTGCTCGAACTTGGCCCGCGCCAGGCGCAGGTCGAGGTGCTTGGGCCCGTTCTGGTCGGCGGTGATGAAGGGCAGGTTGATCTGGGTCTCCTGCAGCTGCGAGAGCTCGACCTTGGCCTTCTCGGCGGCCTCGGTCAACCGCTGCAGCGCCTGCCGATCCTGCTTCAGGTCGATCCCCTGCTCGCGCTTGAACTCCTCCGCCAGCCAGTCGACGATGCGCCGGTCGTAGTCGTCGCCGCCGAGGTGGGTGTCCCCGTTGGTGGACTTGACCTCGAAGACCCCCTCGCCCACCTCCAGCACCGAGACGTCGACGGTGCCGCCGCCCAGGTCGAAGACCATGATCTTCTCGTTGGCCTTCTTCTCGAGCCCGTACGCGAGCGAGGCCGCGGTGGGCTCGTTGATGATGCGGAGCACGTTGAGGCCGGCGATCTGGCCCGCGTTCTTGGTGGCCTGACGCTGGGCGTCGTTGAAGTAGGCCGGCACAGTGATCACCGCGTCGGTCACCTTCTCGCCGAGGTAGGTCTCGGCATCGGCCTTCAGCTTCTGCAGCACCATCGCCGAGATCGCCTCGGGGGTGTAGCGGGCGCCCTGAACCTCGACCTCGGCGCGCCCCTCCTTGCCCGCCACCACGTGGTAGGAGACAATGGCCCGCTCGCTGGTCACCTCATTGAACAGGCGCCCCATGAAGCGCTTGATCGAATAGATCGTGTTCTCGGGGTTGACGGCCGCCTGACGGCGGGCCAGCTGGCCCACCAGCCGCTCCCCGGCCTTGGTGAAGGCCACCACCGACGGGGTGGTCCGCCCGCCCTCGGCGTTGGCAATCACGACGGGCTCCCCCGCCTCCATCACGGCGACCACCGAATTGGTGGTTCCGAGGTCGATCCCGACGGTCTTGGCCATGAAAGTCTTGGAACCTCCCAGATCCTGCCGGAGCCGGCGCACCGATGCGGCGCCCGGGTCCCCCCACGTCCCTACCGTACCGCGCCGGGCGGACGGCGAAACCCACCGGGGCGCCGGCTCGGCCGGCCCCTGCGCGCATCGGGCGGAGGGGAGCGGCCGGGTCACCCCCGACCAGCCCCGGCGTCCGCTCCCGCTCGGCGCCGCCACCGGCTCGCTCGCGACCGATGGGGCCGCGCGGCGGGCGCGGGGACCGGGACGGGCCGCGGTGGAGCCGCGACAATGGGGCGATGGGGAGTGCGGTCCCGCGAGCGCCCGGCCCACGCGGACGCCAGCGCAGCGGGGGGGGACGGGCCTGGACCGGGATCGTCGCCGGCTCGCTCGCCCTGGTCATCTTGGTGCTGGTGCCGGCGGGGGCGCTGGCGGTCCGGGTGAGACCGCAGCGCCCGGCGGCCGGCCCCCTCCCCTGGTTGTCGGTCCGGGGAGGGGTCATCGTCGACGGGCGCGGCCGTGAGGTCCTCCTCCGCGGCTTCAACGATGATGAGCTGCTCCGGCCCGCCCAGCTCCCCTCGGCGCTGACCGCACAGGACGCGGCCCTGATCCAGGCGGAGGGCTTCGACGTGGTCCGGCTGCCGATCGCCTGGTCGCGGCTGGAGCCCCGGCCCGGGCAGCTCAGCCACAGCTACCTCAATCGGATCGTGCGGCTGGTCCGGCTCTGCGCCGCCCACCGCCTCTACACCGTCATCGACATGCACACCGAGGACTTCGGCCCCGCCTTCGGAGGCATCGGCGCACCCCGGTGGCTGCGGGTGCCGCTGGTCCCCAACCTGCAGCTCCCGGGGCTGGGGGCGGCCTGGCGACGCCACCTCTCCCCCGCCGTCAACGCCGCCCTGGCGGCGTTCTGGCTCACGCCCGGCTGGCAGAACCTCTACTGGGGGGCGCTGGCGCAGGTGGCCCGGCGGCTCCGCCCGTTCTCCGGCGTCGCCGGCTACGACCTCTACAACGAGCCCCATCCCCTGCCGATCCCGCCGGCGCTCTTCGAGACCCGGATCCTGTGGCCCTTCTACGCCCGCGGGATCGCACGGATCGCCCGCGCTGACCCCAACCACCTCTTCATCGTCGAGGGTGAGCTCTTCGGCGGGCTGCCCACCGCGATCCGTCCCCTGCACGCCCCCGATCTGGTCTACTCGCTCCACCTGTACGCCGGCAGCCTGCTTCCGCCCGCCTTCGGCGGGAGCGCCGCTCCGCTGTGGGCGGAGCTGTCGCAGGGGCTGCGGGAGTCACGCCGGTTGCCGGCCGCCTACTGGACCGGCGAGCTCGGGATCGCCCGCACCGTGCCCCGTGCCGAGAGCTGGGCCCGTGCCGAGCTGCGACTGGCCAACCGAGCCCGGGTCGGGTGGGCGTGGTGGCAGTGGGCCGACGCGGGCAGCTGGTCGGTGGATGCGGCCGGGGGCAGGGTCGCGTGGTCCTGGCTGCGGGTGCTGGCGCAGCCCTATCCCACAGCCGCCCCGGGGCACCTGCGGTCGGTCGTCTTCCGCGACGGCCAGCTCTCGGTGACCCTCGACGGGGTGCCCCCTGGGGCCGCCCCGCTCCAGCTCGCCTGGCCGGCCTGGCTGGGACCGCCCCGGGTCGACTCTCTGTGCGCCCGCCCCCAACGCGGGTGGACGTGGGCCACCGGCAGCCTCTCCCTCAGGCTGACCCGCCCCCGCTGCACGGTGACAGTCCGATCCGCCGGGGCGTCCCCCGGGAGGACGGCGGCGGTCATCGGGGGCTGAGGGCGGACGCGCGACACCGGCTGAGGACGTCCAAGGTGGCGACCGCATCCGAGCCGGCGGTGCGCACGGGGTCGCCGGTGCGCACCGCCCGGGTGAACGCGCGCACCATCTCGGCGTACGGGTCGGCCGCGGGGGCGGGGAGGAGTCGCAGTCGCCCCTGGCGCTCCAGCTGCAGCGGCAGCGCCTCGCCGACCCAGGCGGTGAAGGGGCGCGTCAGGGTGCAGACCGCGCGCGTCCCCACCAGCGTCAGCCTCTGGTGCTCGGCCGCCACGAAGCTGACCGCCACGCTCGCGCTCGCCCCCGAGGCGAATCCCAGCACCGCGGTCGCGGCGGCGTCGACGCCGTGGCGCCACTCGGCCGCCGCCACCACGCGCACCGGCTCGGCATCCAGCAGCCAGCGCACCGCCCCGACCGCGTAGCCACCCACATCGAGGAGGGCGCCTCCGCCCAGCTCGGGATCCCAGCGGATGTTGGGGGCGGGGTCGAGCGGGAAGCAGAAGGCGGCCGCGAGGTGGCGCAGCTCGCCGAGGGCGCCCGACCGCACCAGCCGCTCCAGCCGCTCCAGCCGCGGGTGATATCGGTACATCGTCGCCTCCGCCAGCACCACCTGGGCGGCGGCGCAGGCGGCCACCATCCGGCGGGCGGCCTGCGGATCGTCGGCGAGCGGCTTCTCGCAGAGCACCGCCAGGCCGCGGGCGGCGGCGGCCACGGTCCAGGGCTCGTGGAGGCGGTTGGGCAAAGGGATGTAGACGGCTTCCACCCGGGGATCGTCCAGGACCTCCGGGTAGGTCGGGACGACGTGATCCACCTGGAATCGCCGGCCCAGCCGGGCCCTCCGGACGGGATCGCGGCTCCCCAGCGCCACGATCGACCCCCCGGTCGCCCGGATCGCGGGCAGGACCGCTCGCTCGGCGATCCAGGCGGCTCCCAGGACACCCCAGCGGAGCGGCGGCGGTGCCCTCACACGTCGAGGGGGATCGGGTCGCCGCCGGCGGCGGCCGACCGCATCGCGGCCTCCATCACCGCGACGGTGCGCAGGGCGCTCGCCGGCGCCACCGCCAGCGGCTCCCCGGCGAGCAGGTGGCCGGCGAGGTTGCGATAGAAGGCGTGGGGCTGTCCCTGAGCCAGCGCCAGCCGCTGGTCATGGGTGCCGCCGCCGCCATCGGGGGTGAGCACGTGGAGGTCGCAGGGGAGGTCGGTGGGCAGGACCCGGTCGAGCACCAGCCCGCCGGTCGCGTCCCGCTCCCATAGCTCGGGGGTGCGCCACTCGCCCACCAGCGCGCCCCGAGTTCCCAGCAGGTACCACTTGGGCTTGCGGGCGGCGGCGATATCGGAGTGCATGAACTCGGCCTGGACCCCGTCGTCCATGGTCATCACCAGCCGGAGCTGGTCATGGTTGGTGACGTCGTGCCAGCAGCGCTTCTGCCCGAACGCGCTGACCTGGCGCACCCGTCCCGGCAGCAGGGTCAGCAGCCAGTCCAGGTAGTGGGCGCCCCAGTCGAAGATCACGCCCCCGCTGACGGCGGCGTCCGAGTGCCAGAATCCACAGGGGTGCTGGTGGCCTCCGACGAAGGTCTCGGCGTGGAAGATGGTGCCGAGCCGCCCACTCGCCACCACCTGCTGAACCGCCAGGAAGTCGGGATCCCAGCGTCGATTCTGGAAGACGGTGAGCACCAGACCCCGGGCTGCCGCCCGGGCGACCAGGTCGTCGGCGTCGGCACGGGTGAGACAGAAGGGCTTCTCCACCACCACGTGGCGGCCGGCGTCGAGCGCGGCCGCGGCCATCTGGTGGTGAGTGTTGGGCGGGGTCGACACCACGACGCAGGCGACCGAGTCGTCGTCCAAGAGCGCCTCCACCCGGGAGTGCGCGGCCGCAGTCGGGGCCGACGCCAGTGCCGCCGCGAGCCGGTCCGGGCTGCGGTCGCACACCGCCGCCAGCCGCAGCCCGGAGACGGCCGCGATCTGGGCAACGTGCTCCGCCGCGATCGCTCCGCAGCCGAGCAGGCCCACGCCCACGATGCCGCGCTCCTCCACCCCCGCGGCGAAGCGCAGCGCCCGGTGGAGCAGCTGCTGGACGGTGGGGTGGGCCACGGTGGCAGGACTGGCGCCGACGCCGCAGGCGAAGACGCGTCCGCGACCGACCGGGCGGCAGTAGGCGAGCGGGCGATCCTGCGAGCGCCAGCTCGCGGTCAGCACCACCTCACAGTCGGCGGCCAGGCCGCGCCACGCGGCGGTCGCCTCGCGGACGCTGATCGGCATCGCGAGCCGCCGGGTCAGGACGTGGTCGGGATGCACCGCGCGGGCGACCAGCTCGGTCTCCGGCAGGCGCCCGTCCGCGTGGCACCCGAGCAGTCCCAGCAGGGTGCGGTTGTCGCGCCAGGCCTGGGAGGTGCCATTGAGGATCACCAGGCCTCCGCCCTGCTCGAGGAAGGCGCACAGCGCCCGCTCCTGCTCGGGGGCGAGGGGCCCGCCGCCAGTGCTGGCGACCACCACGTCGACGTCGTCGAGGCGCAGCAGGCGACCGGCATCGGTGGTGCTGGTCACGTCCGCGGCATCGGTGCCGCGCAGATAGCCGATCCACGGCGCCAGCCCCGTAAGCCGCTCGGGGCTGCCGACCACCAGGGTCCGGATCACCTCGTCTCCCGTGCCACAGCTCGCCGCCCGGGCCCCTCGGCGGGCGTCCGCCCCCTTCGGCCACTGTACCCTACGGACCGGGCCGGGCGACGGCCCGGCCCGGTCCCCCTGACACGCCGGAGCGCACCGTGATCGCGAGCCTCGCCGACCTCCGTGCCGCCGCCGGGCGCGAGTTGGGAGTCAGCCGCTGGCACCAGGTGACCCAGGCTCAGATCGACCGGTTCGCGCGGGCCACCGGCGATTACCAGTGGATCCACGTCGACCCGGTCCGGGCCGCGGCGGGGCGGTTTGGAGGCACGATCGCCCACGGCTATCTCACGCTCGCGCTCAGCTCGGTGCTGCTGACCGACCTGGTCCAGGTGCGCGACCGGGGCATGGGCGTCAACTACGGCTGCAACCGGGTCCGCTTCCCCTCCCCGGTCCCGGTCGGGGCCAGGGTGCGGCTGCGCGCGCGCCTGCTCGCCACGGAGCCGGCGGGGGAGGCGCTCCAGGCGACCTTCCAGCTCACCATCGAGGTGGAGGGCCAGCCTCGGCCCGCCTGCGTCGCCGAGACGGTGGCCCGCTACTACCCCCAGCCCGGGGCCGGCGGCGCCGGGTCACCCGGCCGCTGATCCCCGGCCCCGCTCGCACCCGGCGGCTGGGCCGGGCGGCGAGCCACGTGGAGCGCCACCACCCCCAGCGTCATGCGCACCACCCGCACCCGTGGGAATCCAGCGGCCCGGAACCAGGAGGTGACGACCGCCGGCTCCGGAAACGCCGCGATCGACGCCGCCAGATAGGCATAGGCGGCGGGGTCGGGGGCGAGCCGACGCGCCACCGCCGCCAGCACGGTGCGGTTGTACCAGTCCGAGCCGCGTCGCACCCACTGGGATCCGGGACGGCTGAACTCCAGCACCACCACCCGGCCACCGGGCCGCACCACCCGGTGCAGCTCGCGCAGCGCCTGGACCGGGTCGTCGATGTTGCGCAGGCCGAACGCCATCGTGGCCAGGTCGGCCGCTGCCGTCGCCAGCGGCAGGGCGCGAGCGTCCCCGGCCAGCCAGCGGACGGCGGGGAGGCGGCGGCGGGCGCGATCCAGCATCGCCTCGGCGAAGTCCACCCCCACCACCTCACCGCGGGGGCCGACCCGACCGGCCAGGAGCTCAGCCAGCCGCCCGGTGCCGGTGCAGACGTCGCAGGCGGTGTCCCCGGGCCGGGCGCGGGCGAGCTGGGCGGCTCGCCGGCGCCAGCGCCGGTCCTCGCCGAAGCTGGCGAGGGAGTTGAAGAGGTCGTAGCGGCCAGCGATCGCGTCGAACATTCCCTGGACACGCTCGGCCTCCGGGCTCCCGGGGGTCGGGGGGACGCCCTCTCCCGGCCGCCCGGTCAGCCCCGCATCCCCCACGGCATCCCGGTCAGGCGGTGTCGGTGACCGCGGCCTCGATGGCGTGCGGGAGCTGGCGGTAGGAGGCGCAGCGACAGCCCGGCTCGGCGGGGAGCGACTCCAGCGCATCCAGCGCCACCGGGCCGAGCTCCTCCGCCCCCTCGCGGACGATCGCCCGGAGCAGCTCGAAGTCCCACTCCGGGCGCACCCCCTCGGCGTAGTTGAGGACCATCTGGACCACCCCGTAGCAGGCGCCGATCTCGCGGGCGAGGTACACCTCGGGGGCCAGCGCCTGGCCGATCACGTCGCCGCCGAGGCGGGCGAGCGCCGCCACCTCCGCCGCGGTCTCGTAGCGAGGACCCTCGACCGCCACGAACACGGCCCGGTTGAAGACCCGGGTTGCCTTCTCGGCCGCGAAGCGGCGGGCCCGCTGCCAGAGCGCCTCGCGGATGTCGGGGCAGAATGGCTCCCGCATCACCAGCACGGCGCCGGGGCTGAGGTGACCGCCGAGCTGAGCGGTCAGGTCGATGAAGTCGTGGGGAACGACGAGGTCGCGGGGATGGAAGTGCTGGGTGATGCTGCCGGCGCCCGACTCCGCCACGATCCGTCCCACCCCGGCCCGCTCCAGCGCCCAGAACAAGCTGAGCACGGTCTGGCGCCGATCGCGCAGCTGCAGGAGTGCGTGGAGCCGCGTGAAGAGGAAGGGACGCTCCTCCCCGGACGAGGTTGTGAGCAGCAGATGCTCCATCGACGGTGCCGGGCCGAAGGGCGTGTCCGGACTGACCGCCCCCAGCCGGCGCACTCGGGGATCGGCCGTCGGCGACCCGCCGGCATCCGTCCCCGATCCGCCCAGGAGGGCGTAGCCGGCGCGGGGTATGACGGCGCCGGCCGGGGTGCTGGACACTGGCTGGAGTCTATCAGCGGGTGGCGGCGATCCCGCCGTCGGCCCGGGCGCCCGCTCCCGGCCGGAGGTGCCGACGGGCTGGGGGTATGCTGGGGGCATGATCTTGGTGGTGGTGGCCCTCGTCCTGCTGCTGGTGGTTGGGCTCCCCCTGGCCGGCTTCGCGCTCGTGAGCCTCGTCGGCCTGCTCCTCTCGGGTCTGGTGATCGGCGGCCTCGGCCGTCTTCTGGTGCCCGGCCGGCAGCCGATCGGCCTGCCGGCGACCGTCCTGGTCGGCATCGTCGGCGCCCTGGTGGGCACGGTGGTGGGCCACGAGGTGCACCTGGATGGGCTGGTCACCGTGCTGCTCGAGGTGGTGGCGGCGGCGGTGCTGGTGGTGGGGGTGGCCCGCACCGGGCTGGCGCGCCGCCTCGGCCGGTCGCGGACGCGCGCGCTCCCGCGCGGTCAGTAGCCGGCAAGCGATCACCGGTCCCGTCGGGGGGGACCCGCGGGGCCGCGAGTCGCAGTCCCGGCGGCGCGCCGGGGGCGCCGGGAGCGCCGTCGTGGTGTGTCGCGGATGGGCTGATCCGGTCGAGGGTGGCGTGTCCGCGAGCGCCTTTGTCGAGGATCCCGTCGGCGGGTTTGGTCCAGAGGAAGGGCTCGGGGTGGTCGCTCCCGTGGGAGACCCCGCCGTCGATCCGGGTTTGGAGTTCGGCGACGGCGGTGCAGCTGGTGTCGGTCCAAGGTTTTGCGGCTGAGCACGAAGAGCCAGCACGCGACCAGGATGAGCCATGACGGGCGGGTCCGGGTGACCTGCACCTCCAGGTCGGGGGCGACGTGCATGCCGATCCGGCGGAAGAACCCCAGCATGTCACGGCCGGTGTGGGAGCGGCGGGTGGCGTGCCGCACCTCCCCGGAGCCAAAGTTCAGCGCGGCGCACAGGTCCAAGGTGCCGTTTGCCGTGTCGTCGATGCTTCTATGGTCTGTCAGGCGCCCGCCCCGGCACCATCGGCAGGGACGGCTGGGTGCGGTCCAGAGCCTGGACCTGGGTGTACTCATCGACGCAGAACCCCGCTGCGGCAGCCGGCGGGCTCACGTACGGGCCGACCACGTCACGCAGCGTCGACTCGACCTCGGGTCTGAGGACAGTGTGACGGGCTCCACCGTCCCCGGCCGGATCGGCCGTGCCTGCGATATCCGGCCACCGTGTCCGTGCCGATCCCGTACCGGGCCCCCATCGACCTTCTCGGCCCGCACGCAGTGCCGTCCTCGGGCAGCGTGTGCGACGTGTCCTGCACGATCGCTTCCACAACCTCGTCGCCGAGCACAACCGGGCGGCCGCGCCCCGCCCGGTTGCGCTCCACCGCAGCGGCTGCCTCAGCGGCGATCCGGCTACGCCCAAGACGGACCGACGTCGGCGCGGACCCGCACCGCCGAGCGATCTCGGCGTTCGAAACACAGTGGGTGGCCCACGCCAGCGCCTTGGCCGGGCGCACCTGTCGAGCCGGCGCGGTGTGCGAACGAGCCAGCCGCTCCAGCTTGGCCCGCTGTCCCCCCGTCATCCCCCAAGCCAAAGCCGCGCCACCATCCCAGTTACACCACACCAGATCACTCGGTAAGCGACCCACCGCCGGGTGCCCCATCGGGGGTACTCTTGCGAAATGCGACCCCTTCGGTATTCCATCAACGTCACCTTGGACGGGTGCTGCGATCATCGCGCAATCCCCGCGGACGAAGACTTGCATCGTCACGCGGTCGAGAACCTCAGCCAGGCCGATGCCCTTCTCTTTGGCCGGGTGACGTACGAAATGATGGAATCAGCGTGGCGACCGCCGGCGCCGACGGGAGCGAGACCTGAGTGGATGGAACCCTTCTCCCAGACGATCAATGCGGCAAAGAAGTACGTCGTGTCGAGCACCCTGGAGCAGGTCGATTGGAACGCGGAACTCGTGCACGGGGATCTGGGCGAGGCCGTTCAGCAACTCAAGCGAGATTCGGGTAAGGGACTGATCGTGGGAGGTGTGAAGCTCCCGCTGGCGTTGACGGAGCGGGGATTGATTGATGAGTACGAGTTCGTGGTGACTCCCAGGCTCGCGGGCCACGGGCCGACGTTGTTCGCGGGCCTATCGAAGCATGTCGATTTGAAGCTCGTGAGCCGGCGGGAGCTCGGCTCGGGGGCGGTGGCGATGCGGTACGAGCCGAGAAGGTAGCCATCGGGCTTGCTAGCCCGAACCGGCCGCATCAGGGAGCCCTGGTTCGCGGCTCGGGCGCGCCCCACCGCAGTGGTTCCGTCGGCGGCGGCCCACAACAACGCCTGGACCGGGCGCACCTCCCGAGCCGGCGCGGTGTGCCAACGAGCAAGCCCCTCCAGCTTAACCCGCCGCCCACCCGTCATCTCCAAAGCCAAAGCCGCCGCCACCATCCCACCCCCACTGCGACAGATCACTATCTCAGCGACAGACCGCCAGGCGAGGTTGGTGGTGGGGAGTCGCCCGCGCCGGGCGCGGGCGTTCCCCGCCCGGTCAGCGCCGCGTCCGGGGGAAGAGAGCCGGCTGCCCACAGGCCTCCTCGCGGAGGGCGGGGGGGGGGCCGGTCACACCGACCACGGGGCCGATCCGGGCGCCCGTCCCTGGTCGCGAGCGGCCAAAGACGGGCGCCCGGGGCTCATCGACCCGCCGCGATCCGCTCCAGGGCCGCGAGGGTGCGGTCCACCTCCTCCGCGGTGTTGTAGTGGACCAGGCCGAGACGGACCACCCCGCCACTCGCCAGCAGGCCGAGCCGCTCGATCAGCGCCTGGGCGTAGAAGTCACCGTCCCAGACGAAGATCCCCTGGGAGCCGAGCGCCTCCGCGACCGCCCGGGGAGTCCGGGCCGCGACCGTGATCGCCACCGTGGGGACCCGGTGGTGCAGCTGAGCGGGGTCGGTGATCCCGTGGACGCGCACCCCGGGGATCCTCGCCAGCCCCTCCAGCAGCCGCCGCACCAGGGCGGCCTCGTGCCCGGCGATCGCGGCCAGCGCGGCCTCCAGCGCCTGGCGGCGCCCCCCGCCGGAGCGGCGCTCGAGCTCCAGCTGCTCGCGTCCCACCGCCGCCAGGTACTCGACCGCAGCGACGGCGCCCGCCAGCCCCTCGTGGTTGAGCGTCCCCAGCTCCAGGGGATCCTCCGCCGGTCGCACCTTGAAGGCGGGCAGCCCGCTCAGAACCTCGTCGCGCACCCACAGGGTGCCCAGGTGGGGACCGAAGAACTTGTACGGGGAGCACACTAGGGCGTCGCAGCCGAGCGCCTCCACGTCGATCGATCCGTGGGGTGCGTAGTGGACCGCATCGATGAAGCTGATCGCCCCGACCCGGCGGGCCCCGGCGCAAATGGTGGCCACGTCGTTGACCGTCCCCACCGCATTGGACGCGTAGCCGACCGCCACCAGCCGGGTCCGGGAGTTGAGCACCCGGTCGAGGTCGTCGAGGTCGAGGGTGCAGTCGTCGAGGTGAATGTCCAGCCGCCGGACGGTGACGCCGCGCTCGGCGAGCAGCGTCCAGGGCGAGACGTTGGCCTCGTGGTCGAGGGTCGTGACCACCACCTCGTCGCCGGGACCGAGGGTCGCCCCCACCGAGCGACTGAATCCAAAGGTGAGCTGGGTCATGTTGGCGCCGAACCTCACCTGCGCCGCGCTCGGGGCGTGGAGGAGGTCGGCCAGCGCCGCCCGCGCATCCCGGATCACCTGGTCGGTCGCCCGGCTGGTGGCGAAGGCGCCCCCCGTGTTGCTGGTGGCGTCGCGCAGGTGGGCCGCGACCGCGTCGATCACCGGCTGCGGGACCTGGGTGCCTCCGGGCCCGTCGAGGAAGACGGCGGGACGGCCGTCGACCACCCGCGCCAGCGCGGGGAACTGGGGACGGACCCGAGCCGGATCGAGGGGGCGCATCGAGACCTCCTTGGCCGAGTGACGGAGCAGGCCCGGCGCACGACACGCCGCGGAACCGCCCTCCGAGGATAGCGGACGAGGCGGCCCGGTCAGGAGCCGGGGTCGCCCGGGCGGCCCGCTCGGTCGAGCCGGAAGGTGGCCAGCACCGGGAAGTGGTCGCTTGCCGCCCGAGCCGTCGCGCGCCAGCGGCCCCGCTGGCCCAGCACCACCGCGTGCTCGAAGGCTCCGGCCAGCTCCGGGCTCGCGAACACGTAGTCGATGCGCACCGCGGGCTCATAGGTGGGACAGGTGAAGGCGGGCTGGCCGCCGGAGGCGTCCGGGCGGCAGTCGCGATAGCCGGCGTCGAGCAGCACCTGGATCGCGTCCCGCGGCAGCAGGCTGCCGAGCAATAGGTCGGTGCCGCTCCCCCGGGGGATCGACTCCATCAGCGGGTGGAGCAGCCAGGGCAGACGGGGCAGGCCGGGGTGGAGGGCTGCGGAGATCGGCTCGCGGGAGCCGCGGTCCGGATCCGGGCCGCTCGGACCGGTGCGCCAGCGGGCGACCCGCTCCAGCCACGGCGGCGCCGGTGCGGTCGCCCCCGCCGCCGCGAGCACGCCCGACCGGCGCAGTCGGCGGATCCGCTCGAAGAAGGCGCTCGCCGCGACCGGGTCACCGGGCGCGAGCGCGTTGCAGTCGCCCACGATCAGGTGGGGGGTGGCGGGGGCGCGCGCCGCGTGCTCTTGCACCGCCCGCAGCTCCCGGACCCGCTCCGCCTCACCCCGGCCCCGGCGCTGGAACGCGGCCGGAAGGTGGACGGTGTGGAGCCTGAGATGGGAGATGGACGCCCCCGCGGGGACCGCGACGGTCAGCTCCAAAGAGTTGCGCAGGAAGCGGGCGGGGTCACGGTGGTTGCGGCGCTCGACGACAGGCCAGCGGCTCAGCACCGCCTGGTGGCGGGGCATGTTGGCGCGCCCGAACACCATCTCGTACCCCAGCGCGTCGGCCACCTCCCGGCACGGCTCCGGCCGGTCCACCTCCTGGAGGGCGACGAGGTCGGCGTCGGCGGCCGCGAGCATCTCGCTGAGCGGCGACCAGCGGTCGCGCCCGCCCAGCAGGATGTTGTAGGTGAGGACGCGCAGGAGGACGGGAGCCATCCGGCCCATCCTCGCATCCCGGTGCGGCGCGACCCCCGTCGCCTGTGGGTAGACTGCGCCGCGATGGTCAGCACTCCTGTACCGGAGCCCCCCGGCTCCGTGGAGACCGGGCGTCGCGGGCTCCTCCATCTCCTCGGGGTGGACCGCTGGCCGATCACGGCCCGCTGGATCGCGACGGTGCTGCTGGCAGGGGTGGGGACCGGAGCAGCCTGGACCAGCTACCTGCTCGAGGTCGCCTACCGCGACCGGGTCGCGCGAGGCGAGAGCCTCAGCGCGTGGCAGAACCTCTTTCGGCTGGGGGCCCCCTGGCCGCCGCTGGTCCCGGTGGCGCTGGCCGCC
>Ga0307373_10004972_pt1 | contig 22042 bp, 21 predicted proteins | sample OX2MG_FD_202534 | JGI IMG/M metagenome (GOLD analysis project Ga0307373, IMG submission 202534) | Soil microbial communities from Risofladan, Vaasa, Finland - OX-2 | ecosystem: Environmental > Terrestrial > Soil > Coastal area > Acid sulfate soil | place: Finland: Risofladan, Vaasa | collected... | reverse complement strand
ATGGCAGGTGCTACAGTACCTAAAGCCTCGTTGTTTCATGCATAAGTAATGCCTGGTGACATTACTTATTGCTAATTAACAGAGAGAAAATGGCCTAAAAACCAACACGTTTTTGCCGGTTACTCTAAAAACTGAGCGAATAGTGATCGTAAGTTTCAAGTGTTCTAAGATAAAATTGAGCATCTGGTTGATGTGCCAATAAGGGTATTAAAAGTTCTCTTACTATCAAACGAACATCTCGAGCTTTTAGAGGATATGTTGACTTCTTAAGCGCTATATTACAGAATTCCTGGATAACCTGTGTACTTAGACAACCCTTCTTGGTAGCACTAAGTTCTGCCAATAACTTACGAGCAGTTTGTGTCTTTTGTATGTCAGTCTCATCATGGGCATAAATAAAGATGTTGGTATCAATAAAGAGCATTTTTTATCTTTCATGCATTTCTTCACGAGATAATTTTTTACCTACACGGAGATAGTTTGTCCGTTTCCATAGAGCTTCAAGCTTACTAGCAACGTCTTCATCAACAGCTTGTTTTTTATTAACATCAATAAGCCATTCACGAAACATTTCATTAAGCGTACTGTGGTTTTGGGAAGCAACTTTACGGGCTGTTTCAATAGCTTCTTCATTGGCTGATAATGTAATATTTTTCATTAGATTAAGTGTACACATGTCAAGTAAATGTGGCCTAACTGATTTTTCGGTAATTAGAATATATTAAGACTTTGGCTACGGCCAGCTATCCAGTAACTTTGAGTTTTGAGACAAGCTTTAAGAATTCATCCGGCTTAATAATGTTTAGGTTTTTGTAAGACTTAAGGATAAGAAGATCTTTATCACCAGTTATAATAAAAGAACATCTGCCAAGTATTGCTGACTCTATAAATTTATTATCGTCAGGGTCTCTTGAAATATTAATACTAATCTCTCCTAGTTTTATTAGAACTGCATCACGCTTTAATAACAGTTCGACTTTATTTAGATCTTCAATAAAATCTGGAAACTTTGTTGATATTTTTCGTCGTAGTTCGGTAAGAATTTCTTCTGCGACAATAACAATAACCGACTGCTTAGCCAATAGATCAAGTATCTGACGAGGTTTTCCCCCAAACACTATCCCAGATATAAGTACATTTGTATCAATGACAATTCTAGGCTTATTTTTGTCCATCTTAATTACTTTTCAAGAATTTTATATACCTGCTCTTCACTCGTTATTCCCATATTGCGCCCTTTTTGATTAGACGCGTCGAGCACTGATTTCCATTGACGACGGCGCTCTAGGTCATTTAAGGCAAGCCTTCGAAAATATTCACTGCGACTAGCCATATCTTTTTTTACAGCCTGGTCGATTTCTTTTAAAAGCGACTCATCAAGTGCTAAATTAAGTGTCTTAGTTGCCATTTTTTTAACTCCATTATTAATATGGACTAATTGTATAGATCTTGTATAGGCTAGTCAATTTTTTATCCTGATAAAAAGCCTGCATTATCAATAGCGGCTAATCGGCCTGGTTGCTCTCTCGCGTGCACCTGTTGCCTCATGAGATCTCATGAGAGACAATCCTGTTTTAACGTGTGTATCAGGGACTCAAATAGAGCCCTAAGGCGTCTCTGGCTCTAGCTTGAGAGTAACTCGCCGGTCACGGCCTTCACCTACCGATTCGGTACTCAAGCCGTGTTCTGATGCCAGTTGGTGAATGACTCGCCTATCAGCCGCATTCATCGGGTTTAGCTCCATTGATTCACCAGATTCCTTAACTTTCTTAACCCAATCTTCGGCCTGTTCCCGTAGTCGGTCTGCCCGCTGTTTTTTGTAGTCGGCAATATCGACATTAACTCTGGCATTAGCGAAGTTGTTGTTCTTGAGAGTAGTGCTGGTCAGATATTGCAAAGAGCGCATGTTGTCACCATGTTGGCCAATTAAAAAACCATTTAGGTGTGTGCTCGGTACATTTAGTTGGATAACCTCATCGTCTGATGTGGCTTGGATATCAGTATTTAGCCCAAAAAAGGATAGTAGATCCTCCAAATACTTTTTAGCATAGCCGATTGCTTCTTCTAGTGATTGATTCACTTCCTCTTCCTCCTTTTAGCTTTCTTGGATTTAGAAGATTTTTTGGGAGTTGGCTCTACAATTTCAGCTTCTGGAATTTGTTTTAGGTCTTTGCTCGGTCCGTCAGCCAAGGCTTCCATTTCGGTTTCATCGCTCTTTAGGACAGCACTTTGCTGGATCAAGGCAACAGCCCCACCAACTAACCAATAGAGACCGATGGCTGAAGGCAGATTAACCATTGCTAAAAATATAAAAGCGGGTAGTAAAAAGCGGGTACTACGACCAACGGCAGCGCTGACTTCAGTTTGGTCGGCTTGTTTACCGCCTCCGGCATCACGCAAGATATCCCTGAGCTTTCGAGAGCTTTTGTCACCGGGCATCAACTGTTTGGTCTGGTAATACTGTAGCACTGAGGTAATAACAACTATTAGCATAGCTGGCCAATAAATACCGCCCTTGCCAGCAGCCGCTCGGGTCAGATCAACAAAGCCAAATAGCGTTCTGTCGAAAAGATGAATATTGTGGGCTAGTTGCCTCATCCAAAATAAGTGCTGGAGAGGGGAATAAGCAAACTTAACCAGAGCGTGAGGGTCGCTGACTACTCGCCTCAGGCCGCTATAAAGCCCGATTAAGATTGGCAGCTGGATAAACATTACTCCAATTTGGCCAAAGGGATTAACACCCCTTTCTTTGTAAAGTTCCATTAGCAGTCGAGACTCTTTTTGGCGATCGCCTTTGGCTTCTAATTTAAGTTTCTTCAGCTCTGGCTGTAGTTGGCGCATGACTTTAGCCTGATGTAGTTGCTTCTTAAGGAGTGGCCAAAGCAGTAAGCGAATAATGACTGTAAATAGAATAATGCTCAGGCCGAAATTATGTCCTGGCAACAGGGCATAGATCAGTACCAGTAGGTTGAAGATGGGTTGGACAATAAAGGTTGTGAACATTTGCTTTAAAATTACTCCCTTTTCAGGTCTCTACTATAGCATGGCCAGATGACTTAGAGCCCATAATTAGACCGGCTTGGCTTAATAATTGCCTGACTATTTGCTCTAATTCTAGGTGGCTGAGCTTAATTAATTGATCGCTGAAGACAGTCAACACAAGATCATATGGGGCATTGTTGTCTGGGTTAAGCTTGCGGACTACTTCAAATAACCGTCTTCTTACCCGGTTTCGATCAACGGCCGATTTATGAACTTTGCGGCTAACAACAACTGCTAAGCGGTAGGTTTGGCGCCGGGGATTAGCAATATATTTTAAGCTTATTTGAGAGCTGCGGACAGTTTGGCCACCACGGTAGACATAGTTAAGGCTACCCAGTCCATGAAAACGGTGTTTTCGATCAAGCATATAGATAGTTTATCGGTTAAAGTCTTGGCTGAACAGACAAACGTTTAATATTGTTCTAGAGGCGTGGCTATTTGTGACTAAATAAGCCGCTCGCTTTTAATGTAGTGCAATGGAGCTAATCGGTTTTAGCTGCCTCAGGCTGAGAGCTTGGTTCGCTTCTTAAGACGGCGGCGATGGAGCACTACTCGGCCGGCCCGGCTAGTCATGCGCTTCATAAAGCCATGTTGGTGGGCGCGGTGACGTTTCTTTGGTTGATAGGTTCGTTTAGGCATAGTCTCTTAATTCTACGATACTTTGCCTCGCGGCGTGAAATTAACAATATTTAGCCCACTAATACTAACAACTTATCCACGATCTTTCAACTATTGTCCACAGTTTGACAGATAAGCTTTGTGAGTGTGCATAACTCTACCTCCGTTTGGTTTATTTTTTCTTTTTTTAAAGAGTGCTTAGCAAATGGGTGTGGAAAAGTATTGGTTTATTGGTTACACTGTTAGTTACTAGAGCATAGTTAGAGGGGAGAAAAGGTGCACCAAAGCAGTTTGTGGCAGGCAGTTTTAGGTGAGATCGAGTTATCGGTTTCACGAGGCAACTATTTGACCTGGTTTAAAAATACTTTGTTGCTTAAGCAAGATGACGATGTAGTTGTCATTGGTGTGGCAAACGTTTTTGTCAAACAACAGATGGAGGGTAAATATAGTGAGTTAGTGACCTCCACCTTACGTAAAAACGGTCTTTCGCCAGAGCGTATAGAATATAAGATATCGGTCCTAGCCACCAACCAAAAATTGAGCGATGAGTCTGCGGGACCTGGACTGCTGGCTCCGCGTCAAAACGCTGTTTTGTCTGGCCAATTTAAGAACGGTAGTTTAACAACTTTTAGACAAGGCCTGAACGAACGTTATGTTTTTGAAAACTTTGTAGTTGGAGCTGGTAATGAGCTAGCTTTTGCCGCCTGTCAGGCTATAGTCCAAAAACCGGGCACTAAATATAACCCTCTCTTTTTGTATGGCGGTGTTGGTATTGGTAAGACACACTTGATTCAAGCCGTTGGTAACGCTATTTTGTCACAAAATCCTTCGGCTAAGATTCTTTATATTTCGACAGAACAGTTTGTTAAAGAATTTGTGGCGGCTCTTAGGTTTCGTAAAACCGACGAGTTTGCCCGTTTTTACCGATCAGCTGATGTTTTAATAGTTGATGATGTCCAGTTTATTGCTGATAAAGAAAAGATGCAGGAAGAATTCTTCCACACTTTTAATACGCTTTACCAGGCTAATAAACAAATTATCATAAGCTCGGATAAGCCGCCTAAAGATATACCGACAATAGAAGAGCGTTTACGCAGCCGTTTTGCTTGGGGAATGAGCATCGATATGCAGAATCCGGATTTTGAAACCCGTTGTGCTATTATCCAAACTAAAGCTCAGGGCCATGACGTGTCACTCAGTATTGATGTTGTTGAATACCTGTCCAATAACTTCCAGACAAATATACGAGAGCTGGAGGGTGCCTTAAACCAGCTTTTGGCCTTTTGTGAGATGCGTGGACTTGAACCGGATCTAAGTACTGCGACTAGCCTTTTGGGTATTACTAAGTCCCGTCCTAAACACTTAAGTGCCAAGCAGATTGTTGAACGTACGGCAAAACATTTCCAAATACCAATTGAGGATATTGTAGGGCCAAAGCGAGATAAGGATATTGTTGTTCCTCGCCAGATAGCTATGTATATATTGAGAAGTGAGCTGCACCTTAGTTTTCCTAAAATTGCTAGGGAGCTTGGTAGAAAAGACCATACCACAGCCATCCACTCGGTTGAAAAGATAGAAGCTGAGTCACGACTTGATGGTTCTCTAAGGGCAGCCATCTCTGATATAAAGGAGAAACTATATGCCTAATTTCTGGGGAAAAGCTGTGTTCGGGCTGCTAATAAGTATTCTCTTAAGTGGTAGCTTGTACACAGAGCTTGTTTTAAATATTGGTCGGCTGAGTACAAAAGTAGTTGTTTGGACACAGTTTATGCCTAGTTTTTCCAGTCCTTTTACTAGTTCCTACATTCCTTCCCTACCCCTTTTAATTAATTACTTTTCCCCTTTTTCCACTACTACCAACAATCAACAACTATAATTCTTAATTAAATATTGTTATTAATTATTACTAACCAGGAGGATAAATCATGAAGCTTCAAGTCACACAAGAAAATCTTAACCGGGCACTTGGTTCTGTTGCTAAGGTTGCTAATAGTCGGGGTACGTTGCCTATACTGGCTAATGTTTTAATTAAAACCACCAATAACCGGCTTAGTCTGTCGGCCACCAACTTAGACATCGCTATTAGCCACTACATAGGCGCTAAAGTTAGCCAAGAAGGTTCGATTACCGTTCCAGCCCGTTTAATGCAAGACTTTGTTAGTAGTCTACCGTCTGGAATTATTGAGCTTGAACTAGAAGAGACTAAACTAAAAGTAAACACTGACCAATACCAATCGGTAATTAACGGTATTGTAGCTGACGATTTTCCGGTTATGCCAACCATTAGTGGCGGTAGTACTTGGGCGGTAGACGGCACGGAATTCAAAAGAGGTCTGCAACAAGTTGTTTTTGCCGCTTCGTCTGACGAGTCAAGACCAGTACTAACAGCTGTCTTCCTACACACTGATCAAGGAAAGCTATATCTGGCTGCTACCGATAGCTACCGCTTGGCCGAAAAGTGCCTGGGGGCCAATAAACAGACAGTTCAGTTGTTGGTGCCAGCTACAGCCCTCGGCGACTTACTAAGGGTTATGGGGGATTTTGAGGGAGAAGTAAGTGTTACCCACAATGAACAACAGGTGCTTTTTGGGGTTGGTGACGTTGAGCTGACTGCCCGACTGGTTGAAGGGAAATACCCAGACTACCGTAAACTAATACCTAGTAGTTTTGAAACCACCGCCAAGCTCAAACGAGCAGATTTTGTTAATATTACTAAAGTTTCCAGCTTATTCGCCAGAGAAAGTGCCGGCAGTGTGACACTAGAGGCCGCTGAAGAAACTAAAAGCTTGAGTATTAGGGCTATAGCCTCTCAACTTGGTGAAAATATAGCAACTGCTAACGGTCAAATTAGTGGTCAAGGCGATATTACTCTTAACTCACGTTACTTGCTGGACGGGCTTAACGCTTTATCCAGCGAAGAAGTAAGCTTCAGTTTTAATGGTAAGCTCGAACCAACGTTGCTCCAAAGTACGGCTGACAATAACTACAAACACATTATTATGCCCCTCAAGAGCTAGTTAGCTAGAATAAAGCGTATGATTGCCGATATTCGCTTACAGAACTTTCGTTCATACGCTGATGCATCATTTGAGCTCGGGCCATCGATCAACATCATTGTTGGGCCTAACGCCAGTGGCAAGACTAATCTACTAGAGGCATTACTGGTTTTAGCTCGTGGCAGCTCCTATAGAGCCAGCGACAACGAGCTAGTTGCTTTTAATAAGCCATGGGCCCGGCTAGATGCTCATCTAAGCAACAATAGCCTAAGGACGGTTAAGATAATCCAAAAGCCACAGCCAGCCAAGAGTTTTGAGTTTGATAGTAAGACTCTAAAGCGGTTAAATCTAGACCATACTTTACCAGTGGTATTGTTTGAGCCAAACCACCTATCGCTACTTAGTGGTCAACCTGAGATAAGGCGGGCCTACATTGATGAATTATTAGAACAAACAGTACTGGGTTATTCTGGCTTGCGCAGAGAATATCGGCGGGCTCTAGCCCAACGTAACTCTTTACTTAAAAAGGGTCATCCTGCACAGAGTCAACTTTTCCCTTGGAACGTGCGGCTTAGTGAACTGGCTGGGCAGGTTGTTCGCCAACGTAATGAGTTAGTGAGCACACTGAATAACAAAATAGGTGCTACCTACCTGGATTTAGCTCACGGCTCAACCAAAATTAATTTAGTCTATAGAGCCACCTGGGAGGCTGAAAACTATCAATCCAATCTGCTAAAAAAGTTGGAGACCAGTACCGAAACGGATATATGGCGCGGTTTTACTGGTTCAGGACCCCACCGAGAGGATCTGGCTGTTTTATTTAACAACCATCCAGCTCAAGAGGCTGCATCAAGAGGGGAAGCGCGGACACTAGTCTTAGGCCTTAAAATACTAGAGCTTGAGATCATAAAGACTAACCGGGGCATAACACCACTACTACTCATGGATGATGTTTTTAGTGAGCTAGACGGAGCCCGTAGACGAGCACTAACTAATTACTTGAAGCCTTACCAGACTTTTATTACCACCACCGATGCTGATGTAGTTGTCCAAAACTTTACCGAAACCTGTAACATTCTGCCAATAGTTAAACATTACTAAATAATACGATAATATGGCAAACATCGCCCAAATATGTTATGATCCTTATGTCTAAAAAAGGTTCATTTTAAGGACTCAATCATGTTATCAACCAAGAGAAAAGAAAGTAATATGAGTAATCACGGCGGTGATATTTATAAAGTCGTACACAATTACCCCAAAACCACCAAAGTAATTGCTGGGCTAAGCTTGGCCGTAGCTCTTGCTGGCTGCAACAAGCCACCAAATGCACATTCTGGAAGCACCGAAACACACCAAGGTTCCCCTGTTTCTTCGGGTATTGCACAGCCACCAACACCCGATAGGTCTCCTGGCACAAAAGTAAGCCAGAGTACCGCAATAGGACAGTTCGGTAACCTCTGTCTAGTCTTGTCTACTGACTGGGCGCGCCCTCTTTTTAATAATGTTGCGAGTAATCAAATTAGCTGTGATCATCATTTATTAACTGGCGACCGGGGCGGCAATATCAATGCGGCTGACTTTTGGATCACTGATGAGGGCGACTCATATAATGGGGGCAACTTATCTCTTTCGGTCGGGACCTACATAAGTACACCGAAAGAGCTAAAGACATATGAATACTTTGGCACTACAAAAAGTCTACAAGGATATGAAGCTATCGAAGACAGTAATTCTCATAGTGTTGAAGTATCACTTTTCAAAGCGAGCCCAGATGGCAACTACGAGACCCTTGATACTTCATTCGAAGCAAAAAATACAGGTCTCGCTTCTATAAATAATTCCATGAAAGAGCTTGAAGACTATGTTATTAATGCTGCTGGGGCGGCTTTTGATAGTTTTGGGTAGAAACGGGCTTCATAAAAACATTCTCTAGTATTTTCTAAATTGAGCATCGTATAAATATAGCTCTATTCCAGGCCCACAGTACCCCGACTGTCAGGTCGCGGGAAGTTTATTGTTGTTGGCCCTATGGACTACTGTGCAAAACCGTCTTTTACAATTGCTCCCGCAATCTCTACAATCTTTCTTTCGTGGTCGGGAGCGTATTGATCTTGTTGGGTGCCGAGCCAAATACCTGTAACGTCAAGAGCATAAGTACCCACACTTATTATTAAATCTTGTTCGCTGTTGCTCCAAAGCGCTTTATCACCCGAAACTGTAGTTGCTACTGCATCACCATTATTAGCTATGAATTGGGAAAACATGCTACCGTCAGGATCAGAGTCTATGGTAGCAAAAATTCCCCTATCGTTATAAATTGCTGCACTCCCTTGATTGGGATAACTCCAGTCGGCTTGTTCAAAGTCACCATATCCCTCACCCCCACCAGGCCTAAAGTAATGGGTGCAAGAAGCGTTATTTGTACCCATTACTTCATCTACTACAATCGTTGGTATAGACCCGCATATATTTACCAAAGGGTGTAGAAATTTCTGAGTACCTGCTCCGGGAGTATTTGCTGTTATCGGAAGTTGGTCTGAATGAGATGGGCTTGGGCTGGTAGTATTCGATTCAACAGTAGTAACGACTTCTCTGGCTGGGTTGGATGGCTCAAACTTTGCGTTTGCACATGATGACGCAAGTAATGTAAGTAAACTGGCTCCAACAATTTGTTTTATCCGTTCGGACTGTCGACTGCCCACACCACTTTCTAGGGATTGCTTATACTGGGGCTTTTCTGACTTGTGTCTCATAGTAACTTTCTCTTGGGTACCTCATTGATGTGATCAATAATATATGACTACTATAACATATAACACAAAAATGCAATCCAAAGCTTTAGTCATGCGCACAAGTTGTGTTATATAATAGTGCCAGAGTCAAATAACAGATTTCCATTCTGGATATCGTATAGATAAAGGCGTAAATTGGTTATCTGGGAGTAGTCGATTCTTGCCTTCAGTGAATTTCCATCGATACTTACGTTAAAATTTATTATACTAGAATTGTTTGAGCTAGTAGGATTATGAGGAGTAACGGCAATACTGCTAGTGTCTATTGATACGGTTTGCGCTAATTGCTTATAGTTAAATAAGGCTTGCTCTAGGTTATTTATCTGTGCTGCAGTAACTCCGTAGTTTTCTAGAGCATCAGTGCCTAAAAAAGTAATATTAGCTTTGGAAGGAGTTTGGGGGATTTGCTGAAGGAGTAAAAGCTGTTGCTGATCTATTGGGAGGCTGTAAGTAGGGATATTTTTTGGTACGAACGAGATTTTTTTATTAACAATATGATCACCCCTATAATCATATATCGATACAATCGTTATGGTGTATGTTTGACCTATATTCAAGGGGCCAACTAGACTAATATTAAGCTCTTCATTACTTATTTTAAGTGATTTTATAAATGGTGAGTTGGGATAAACCGATAGGTTAGAGCTTGCGAGCCGTTTGTTGAAGATCACATCAAAGAATGGTGAAACCGTTGCCACGTTATTGATGGCGGGATTGGTACTAGTTACACGAAACCCCTGTAAGTTATGAAGTTGGTAAGCGACTAGCCCGAAGAGTATCAATCCCAGAACAACAGTAGTTAGAATAATTTGTCTAGAAAAGCTCGTTTGGCGATAAAAACGCATATAAAATTTTTCCTTAATCTGGCGATACATAGCCAGTAATACCATTATCATAATATCCATTACCGTGTTCAATCGACACAATTGAACCACTTGGCGGATTTTGCGTGCCATATGTCCCCCTCGGTTGACCTAACCCTGTCTGATCACCGCCGATATATATACTTCTAGCCCCAGAAGATGAAATAAATATATTTACGTGACTATCACCATAGATTGCTAAGTCACCGGGTTTTGGAATATAACCGCTGTTTTGAGTGTGCCAATGGAAGTTCTGATTGATCTCCCCAATTGACTGTATGGAAGGGACGTAGGGGACACTCCAATAGGGATTTGGTTGTAAGGGGTAGCTGGCTTGATTATAGACCCAGCTTACAAAATCGGCACACCATTCCTCATAACGTTGCTGACTATATTTTAAGAAGCCACTACTAGCGTAGGAAAAACCAGGATATGGTAGATTAGAACCAGGCTGAGTCTCCCAAAGAGCTAATTCTTGTTGGGCAATACAAACTATGTTTTGACGCAATTGGGTGGAGTTATTACTAACATTATTTGTTGACGGAAGACCACAGCTTACAGTAGCTCCTATACAGGTTGAGCTTAAGGAAGCATTAATCCCCGCAGAATCACCATACAATTTTAAAACTAGTTCTGCATTGCTAACCCGGTTTTGCATTTGCGGGTCACCTGCATCCTCATAAGATTTTTCAAATGCGCTGGTTGCCTCACCCACATTAGTTGTTGCTTTAAGCGCAACTAAAGCATTTGAGCGAGATGAGGTCAGCTCTTGCCATAAATAGTCAAGCTGCACTCCCAAGTCTGAAGGGCTTTTAGCTTCTTTCTGAGCAAGTAAGACCAATCCTTGTTGGCGTCCTGGGTCAGTCCACTGACCAATACCAAATCCTACGTTTGGGATAGGTACATTACTCGAACTACCATTTTGTTGATCTAAGGGGTTTAACCCCTGGCCTGACTCTTGTTCTAAATTGCCGATGACGGCAGAGGCTTGGGGGGCAGTTAATCCCTTGCCGGTAAGAAAATTATAGGCTTTTTGTAAGTTATCATTGCCAACTAGAGTAGTACTAGTTGTATTAGAACACTGATTTCCTAAATAATATAGGGTATCAGTATTAATACTAAGCTGATCTTCGGCATTGAGTGCAAAAACTTGTTGGGGGAAAAGACTTATTACGAGTAGAGCCAATGTCAGTATTATGTTAATCATCATTTTGATAATAGGTTGGTATAATCGGTCATTACGTGAGTGTCCAACAGATATTGTCTGAAGTGCCCAACTTCGTCGTTAAGTTGGGGGGCAATCTTGTCTGGGCAGGATAAGTCATTTGGGGCCAGAGCTGAACAATATATTGATGCTGCTGTAGAATCATTTGGGATAACACTAGGAGAGTCATTTTTTATATCGTATGTGCCTATATTGCCACAGAATTTTTTGGCTGCTGAGGTCGAGCCGTCTACCGAATCAGCTAACAAGATATAGCTATCAACAAAACAGTGCAGCAGATCGTTATTATTTTGGTCACCGGAGGGATTATCGGTATAAGTATTTGGATTGCCTAATATGTCAATACGACGAGCTGAGTTGTTATCTACAGAAACATTTGAAAAAAGGTATTGTTCGTTTTGAACAGGATCATATTTGTTAATCTCGTTGTCCATGAAGGCATATTGGGTGGCACCATATGGGTCACCGGGGTAAGTAGTATTATTAAGAGCCGAAACCTTATCTAGTAGAAAAATTGCTGCAGCGTAATGGGGTATTGTTCTTGTTATATTTGTAAAATAACTGACGGTGCTGGAAGCGACTTGACCAAGACTTTGGGGCACATCGCTAGCGAGTCGTGACACCAAGGAAATGGGGTTGCTTGTATCGAACATACGATTTATCCACGGTAGTTGATTGAATGCTACTAAACTTTCGTGACTTGCCATCGCTGTTAAATTATCTGCCTGTGGTGTTGTAAGTGGAATCCCTCCAATTCGCCTGGAGTAGTTGCTAAAAGATAAGAAAAGACCAGCGTCTGCATTGTTTAGAAATTGTACGGAATTTTCAGAGCCGTTAATACCATAAGGAGTGAAATATCTAATAATATCGGGGAGAACGAAGTGTTGAATTCCTTGCTGGACTGCTATGATCCCCGCTGTAAAGGCTACCTGTGCGGTACCAAACGAAAAGCCATCAGCGGCAATCTGGAAGACCCCAGCAAATCCTTGTATGATAAATCCAAAAGGACTTGTTAAAGCGTGGCAACTGAACGTCGCACCACTTTTATTTAGTATTCCCCGTAACTTACCAAATATTTTTGTCCCGCTATTTTGGGTTGGTAGCGAAGAAGTATTAATGTCAGGAGTATTGTTGCTAACTAGCCCGCCGGTTGATCTTTGCCAAGCAGCTGAACTGGTAAATGGGAGGGAGGCTTCAGAGGGCGTTCCGTTACTGTTGGGCTTAGCTGATGGGTCACCGTTAAAAATTTTCATTACCTGTTTGACCTCATGTCCCGTTAACTTGCCAGCTTTTAGTTGATCGGCGAGGGTCAAAACTAAATTGCCGTGCCGGATAAGAAGCGACATGATCTTTGGGACTCGTGTCGACGAAGCATGACTGACATCTTTCTCAAGGCCACACGCTGTACTCGCTATAGATGTAAGGAATATGGGATTGCCAAAGTCAAAACTTTTTACACCGGCCTCAACAGCCGTTTCACCAGTCGCGCCGTTACTGGCAGCTTGGTTGGCGGCATCCAGAGCTTTCCCCAGAGCACCCGATTGGTTGTTGGCATCCGTATATTGTGTAAGATCGTTAGCATTTGTATCGTTTGCGGGTGGTTGTCCGCCAGTTTCTTCTTCATTGGCTGTAACGAGTTCATCACCACTGGCACCATTAACGATTTTCCCTTCTATAGTTTTCTGAACATCATCATTTTGTGTATCGGGCAGCCCACTAAAAGAAACGCCTGCTTCATCAATCATTACCGGTCGAAACGATATCTCTTGCCCAACACTCCATTCAGGTAAAGCAGTTTCTAAATCACTGAAAACAACACCGTTATTACCAATCTCCTGGGTAACGTCTTGTCCCTCAGCATTTTTTAGGCCGTTAAATTCACCGGTAGAAGGATCTATCACGACTGTGTAACCAACTTTTGCTAGGTCAGCAATAACAACAGGGTCTGTAAAATCAAAGTTCTCCATCTCCGTACTAAGGTTTTCACCATCTGCTTGAGCAGTTCTATCCTCAGCAGCAGACGGTTTATTATCTCCAGGGATATTCTTGCAGCCAGCCTTAAGATGCCAACAAACAACCTTTTGCAAAACCTTTTGGGCAGCCCTTTTCTCAAAACGTTGCTCAACTTTAGATTCGTAGGCTATCAAGGTTTTTTCAATGTGGACTAACTCATACGGAATAATTGCGCTCATACCGAAGATAATCAACACGATAATACCCCCGCCGATGCCACCTCCAACCAAAGATTTGCGAGGACTAGTTTTTAGTAAACCACTGATTCTCGACTTCTTGGTTTGATCCACTGGCCTAAAACCAACGCCGAGCTGCTCAGCAGTTGCTAGACTACCAGCCGTAAGAGTACCTGAACGATGTGTACTATTGCCACTCCTATCAGATAATACCCCGCCTTGATTACTCGACTTGTTTTCTCGTTGGCGGAAGGAGTTGACAGCCTTACTGCGCTCGAGATCGTTTAAAACATTTCCCCGGGGTATTTGCTCCTCAGAACTAGGGTCATAGATGTTTTGTGGTTCCATCTTGGTTTTTCCGCTACTTTCCAGAATTTATTATACACTGCCAGGATAGAGACGGTTAGAGAGGTCGATAGTGCCCTGGGGTTGGTTAAACTCGCCTGCCTGTTCAGCAGTGTTCATCTGTTGGACTTGTTCCGGAGTAGTGGTTATAAGGCCGGCTTCAGTTGGGCTAGCTACTACTTGAATGTGGACATGGTTTTGGCCGGCAAAGAAGAGACCCTGGCCGACTGGGAATTGGCTGAGGCGTTTCTTTTCCTCACTAGTTAGCTTAAAGACATCAGACAGAACATCGACTGCCGAGGGTGATTGTTTGAGCAAAATCTGCATACTGGCATTAGCAACAATAGCTCGCCCCATTCGGCTACCCATAAAGTCTTCAACATCTTGAGTAATGGTAGTTATACCTAAATTATATTTACGAGCTCGTTTAGCCAGCGAGAACATGAAATTAGCTGAGTCCTCATACTTCATAAGCTGCCAAGCTTCGTCAACAATTAAAATACGCCGTTTCTGGTCGGTCTTGGTTTTGTTCCAGATGTAATTTAAGACTATATACATAGCCACCGGTCTTAATTCATCTTCAAGGTCCCGAATATTGAAGACAGCCATCGGGTTGTTGATGTCAATATTTGACTGTTGAGAGAAGATGCCGGCAAAGGTACCCGAAGTATACTTACGAAGACGCTGGGCTAGCTGAGGCCCAGTGTTGCCCATGTGGAGTAGTGTGTCATAAAGATCGGCTATGGTTGGCGGCTGCCCGGTATGGGTCAGCGGGTCATTGGTGATACCAGCCTTGGCATAAGTTTCAATAAGTGCACTATCCAAATCTGCTTCTTCGGCTGGTGCCAGTGCTGGCATGATGGTGGCATTACCGCCGAGCATTTGGGCCTGGGCCCCCCCCATCATCAGGCGCAGCAGACCATGCAGGGTTATTAGGTTTGAACGTAATGCATTGTCGGCTTCTTCAGTATCAACCACCTTGGGCAGATCAAACGGGTTGATGCGAGTAGCTGAGTTGAGGCTAAGCCGTACATATGCTCCACCAACAGCATCACACATCCTTTGATACTCATTTTCTGGGTCAATAATAATAATGTCAGTACCGAACATCATGCTTCTAAGAGCCTCTAGCTTAACGGCAAAACTTTTACCGGCACCAGACTTGGCAAAGACAACAGAGTTACCGTTCTCCAGCGAGAAGCGGTCGAATATGACCAAGCCCGAATTATGCATATTGATGCCATATAAAATACCGCTGTCTTGGCTGAGGTCAGCGCTAGTGAATGGAAAACTAGTCGATAGTGCGCCGGTACTCATGTTGCGGCGGATTTGTAGTTGATCAACCATCTGTGGCACCGTGGAGTTCATGCCCTGTTCTTGTTGAGAGGTAGCCGGTTTGGAATAGACCAGCTGTTGACCGAGCATAGATTCTACTTTGTGACTGACAAATTCTAGCTCGTCAAGGGCGAAAGCATAGATCGTAAAGTATAAACCGAAGCGGAAGAAACGCTCTTCACCAACTTGTAATTTATCGCGGATCTCTTCGGCGTCAACAATGGCTGCCTGCTTGCCAGGGTCTCGGATTCTTCCCTTTTCGCTATCTATTTGGATCCCGGCCTCAAGTTGGGTAACCTTTTTACGCAGGTTTTCTAGTACTACCTGGCTTTCCACCGGGTAGATATACATCGATAGATCAAGTACTTCGTCAATATTAACTAGGCTTGAGAGCCAACCAGTATAGATTTGGCGAGGATAACCATAAATATAGTAAGTCCTAGCGTAACGAGTGCCGATTTGAAAATAGGTGCTCGAAAATTCAATTGAGCTGGGGGCAATAAAGTCACGTAGAGCAGTAATGCCCTTCTGGAAGGCGCTACTCACCTCTTGTTGTTCCCGCTGCCGCTGAGCTTGGGCTATGGCGACAGGATCGACGGCGGCTTGCTTGTTTCTACCGAAGGCCATTACTGAAGCTCCCTTTGGAGGTGGGCTTGTGGCGCAGCTCCCTGACCTTTGGTGATTACGTCAGCACTTAAGTCATTGAAATTCTTAAGCTGTTGACGGGTAGCAGTATCTGGGTTGTAGGTATCGTAATAAAGCTCTATTAGCTCCTGGGTGTCTAGCGGTAGCCCCTGGATACTAGATTGTTGTAAGCCGCCCAGAACGGACTGAACACGGTTACGTAGCTCGGTCTTAGCACTCTCCAGTTCTGCCTCATTGATTGTAACGTGCTGCTCTTTACTGCTGAACATACTGGTTAAGCCACTAAAGAAGTTTTTACTCTGAGTTAGGGCTTTCTGGACGTCTACAACTGGGAAGAAGGGGATAATAACATAAAATCTCTTGTCCATAATGTTGGTTTGCTGGCTCAGGCCTTCTATGTAGCCGATATAGTCTTCCATTAGTAAGGCTAGCAGCATGTTGTCGTGCTCAGTACGAATTTTGTCCAACTTTTCAATATAGGGCTGTAGGTCAACTCTTTGCGAACGGACAAAGATCTGGATTGGGAAATAAAGTGAGTTCAAAAACCCCTGGTAACTGTACTCCACGGCCTCTTGTTCTTGCTGACTCATAAGATCAAAGTTGATGCTTTTGACCATAACGGCTGCCCGGAAAGAGCCGTCGTTCATAATAACTACCCCATCACGGATTTCAGCAATCTGGAGTGTGTTTTGGGTACTGTTTGGATTGGTTTTGGCCAAAGTTTGGGAATGAGGGAGAGATTGGCTCGGAGCAGCACCAATCACGGGACTTATTGGGCTGGGGGGCAAGGTAGTTGCAGGATAAGCTGGGGGAGGATAATTCCCCGCGGGGTATAATGGGCTTGGCGCTGTTGGGGCAGAGGGTGGTTGGGGGTATGCACCCATACTACCTTGCGGAGAAGGCTGAGATTGATTCGGTATTGATGGATCCATGTTTATTGCTACCCCACCCTATGTCCAAATACCAGGACATTAAAAGCGTTTTTATTTAGCGCAGTGAAATCACAACTTCGTTAGGTGGTTCGTCGGGGTGCTGAGTTTTATGTGCTTCTCTTGCCAACGTGGCCACATTTAGATCGTTGTTATTCGCCAGATTAAGTATAGCAGGATCAGGGGTGCTAGAGCCAGCAACTTGTCCCTGAGTGCTGGTTATATTTTGATCGTTTGTCTGATTAGCTGCAAGTGGCTGAATGGTCCGCATATGTCCATAAGAGACGGTCTGTGTTTGTTGGTTTTGTTGAGCCAGCTTTTTTAATAATGCCTCCTCAGTGGGAGTTGGCTCGGCGGCTTGAGAAACAGTCGTCTGCACTCCGGGACTGACCACCTGAGAGCTGGTGAAAATAGCCGAATCTTTAGCTTGACTAGGTGGCTCAACGGGTTGGTTTAAAAACCAATAATCGGCTGGAGAGGTTTGCTCTTGACTAGCAGTCTTTTTGGCTTCCTCGGTACGGACAACATTTAACTCTTGCATCAGCTGTTGTCGATGGCTTTGTTCTGAGGCGTGGATCATTTGATCAAAAGCAAAAGCTACAGGGTTACTATGCTCGTCTAATATGTCATCAGATGCTTGAACATCGAAGTTAGGCACCTCTTGGGGCATGCTGGAAAGATCAATAAGCCGGTCTGATGCTTGATCATTCATCTGAGTCGGTTGGCTGTAGAGATTGACATTGACGTTTTTTACTGCCCAACCGCGACTATCAATCGTGTCGGCAAGAGCCAGTAAACGACTCTTTACTTCGTTTTGGCTTAGGCCATCGGTCCGAACATTTTCAACTTTTTTGGGTACAGTGATGGTAACCAAATCCTTAATACCACTCTGGTCCCAGATACGACGATGGGGCTTGAACAAGAAGCGAATTTTAGCTAGTGCCCAGACTTCGGTTGGTTGATCTTTACCAAACGGGAATGCAAAAAAGCCAGTAAATATGGCTGGAGGCAGAAAAATAACCAGCAAAAAGGCCGCATGCTTAGTAAGCACAACGAAGCTCAGATAAAAAAACAGTAACGAAACAAGAGAATAGATAAATTGTCTTAGCGTTAAGGGCCCAAGTATCTTGTCTTCAGCCTCAATGTCTTGGATTAATTTATATGTGGACATCGTAAAACTCTATGTTATATCCCTTGGAAGTTGAGCGATAACTTGTGCCAAAGCAGGATTTAATCGAGCTTGAGCATCAAGATCTGCCAACGCTTGCTGAGCTGCATTACGGTTTTTGGCTGCTGCACTAGAAGAAGATGCGTAAGATTGTTGTGTGCCAGCTCCAGTAGCTTGACCCGGTTGTTGAGCAAGTGCTTGTTGAGCAAGTGCTTGTTGGGTGGGGCTCCCAGAAGTTCCTTTTACATACTGCTCTAGGTTGTGATAGGCACGAGCGGCAGCCTCATTTTCTTCTTGAGTAGCAGCGGTATTTCCACCAACATGGAGAATTGAATCGCGCACTGCCTCGAAGCTACCAGGAGTCTCTTTATACTGCTCAGGCATTGCCATACCGGCGTATTCTGTCAGTAAGTTAAAGTGGTTGGTGCCCGTTCTAATAAGTCTTCCGTTCGCGCCTCGCCCTATTTGCGCTCGCCGCAAGTCAATACGCATACCCTTTAGTGGTATTGAAATACCTTGCCATCTACCAGATGCGGTTCCTCCATCGAGACCGGCTTGAGTTGCCCAGTCCAAGAAGTCGTCGAGTACAGCGTTTTGACTATCTGTCCCCAGTGGTTCAGTTTTTTCAAGAAGTTTCTGATAGTTTATTTGTCTGTCTGCACCGTTGCCATAAGTTCTATTTCCTTCACGAATCTGTGCCTCATCAAACCATGTGCCATCTGCGGCACTCCACTGTTCACGTCCAGTAGTGTTTCCAGCAGCATTTGCAGCACGATATCTATGCCCAGATGCTCTTCTGGTTGCTAAAACAGAAAGAGGAATAGTCGAGGCTTTTGCCCAGGTGTCATTCCCGCTATTCCAAGTAGTTGAAATTGCTTGAGCACGTTCTGTATTTGTTACTGCCTGTCGCTCAGCCAACCTGGCTCCCCCGAGTGATCTGCCGATCCTTCGTGCAACCCTGCTACCTGATCCCATTAGCTCGGCGCCTCTAATTTCACGCAAGTCTCTGATGCTATTGCCTGCCTCACGTTTTACTTTATTTTGGAGACTGAAGGGATTGTTCGGATTCCCCTTGACCATATCATATCCGCGTTTCCCTACACCGGTCGTTATTTCGTGGACTTTGCCCAATACCCCTCCCGAAAGCTTAAAAGAAAATGGAATAAGAAAAAGCGGGACTATAAGAGCGACGATAGACATCAGTTGCGAAACCCAAGAGATCAGTCCACTGGTTTGGCCTGACTGGTTGATGGTTACTGATAGGATATTTGAAATGCTAAAAATGAGAGCAATTATCGGATATACTAACAGCGTTCGGAACAATAAATCCCACCATTTTCTAAAATATTTCTCAGTATTTGGTAGGCAGTACAGAGCAAAAGCAACGGGCGAAATAACAACAAGAAAAATTATTAACCCTCTCCTGATTAGTACGGTTCCCAGTATTGCAATAAAAGTAAGGAGGGCTGGCAAAAGTATAGATAGTAATACAAATAAGATAAGAGGGCCAAGTTCCACCGTACCCGCAGCTATTGCGGCCCAGAGGCCTATGCCAGCAGCACCTGCAGTTGTTCCAGTCAGTAGAGCTCCAATACCTAGAGTTGCGGAGGTACCTCCACTAAGTTTTAATTGGAAGGAGTTCGCATTTGCAAATGGCTGGGAAAGCAAACCCTGAATCCCGTTTCCCAAAATATTGGTTATATCAATCGAAAAAGCAACAATATAGATAGATAAGTTAATGAGAACAGCGGCAATCATCAACCGGGGTAGGATTTTCTTCGCCGAATAAGCATCAATTAATCCACCGCCAATCGACTGACCAAATACGATAACCAAGAGTGCAATTACCAGAAAGATATCCCCATAAACTCTAAAATTAGACCAAATTTTATACGTGTTTGTCGGATCGCCGTTTACTGACAGAACAATAGGCTGTGTTACAAGTAATGGCTGAATGAATGTATGGTAAATTCCATCAACAGCATCCGCTAGTCCATTTATAATCGGGCACATAAACCAGGACAATGAATACCCACTTGATTCACAAGTTGGGGTAGTAGAACCACCCGTTTGATTTATTAAACCGGATGATTGAGTATCAGAAAGATTAAGTTTTACTGTGGGTGGTATGAAAAAAGCAGTTTTTGTCACATTTTGACAGATCGTATCGTTCTGGATGCAGACCCGATAATTGTCCGGTGAGACATTAGTAAACTCAGTCCTGACAAAATATGTGCTATTTACAGTAACAGCACCCGCTGCTTGTGACTGGTCAGAGGTGGGGGTTATATTAAGCGGGTTAGTATCAGCAGTTGTTATAGGGGTTCCGTCAGGTTTTTCTAGCGAGACGGTTATTGGGTCAATGCTATTATTCTGTACCCCGGTGTTATTGACAAGTTCCACAGTTACATTAATAATTTGTGTGCTTAAAGATTCTCCTAGACTCCAGATATTAGAATTGAATTTAACTTTTTGCTCGGTTGCACAACCTCTGCCCATGCTAGGTGTTGAGCAAAGTTTATATATTCCTGGGTCAAGACCGGTACTGCCACTATAATATCTATTTGAACTTTCGCCTTGCTGGGTAAGTTGAACTGACGTGACTTTACCGGCAGCATCAGTAATGGTGGCTATGACGTTGGAAGGCAGGACAGTTGTTTTTGGATAAACAAATATGAAGACTTGTTTTTGTTTTAGGGTTTCTTGGATTGAATTATCGTTCGGTCTCTGGCCACCGATACTGACAGTACTCCCATTATATTGACTTGCAAGATTAGACAGGTACTTGTATTGACAGACAGACGTGGTTTCTTGTACGGGTTGAGCATTAGTTATGACCCCAGATTTATTGTCTGGGGCTACGTTTAAAAATATAAATATCTGACAAGCTTGCCCATTACTATCTTTGACTTGAAGGGAGCCCAAGAATGACTGTGTTGCGTTGGGTAGCCCAAAACCGGTACTGTTAATGTTAAAAGATAAAGAAGAGTCGTTAGATAGACCACCTCCGCTTACCTTTATTGTCTGGTAACTACTCCAGGTATATGTTTCCCCACTAGCAAATACGCTGGGGGGTTTAACAAAATAAAAAGCGGAAAGTACGAGGAATAATATTAGTCCAAATGTTTTTGTGGATGTGCGGAGGTTTAAGGTCATTCTATTTGACTCGTGATTTCATCAATTTTCCATGTTCCAGAACTCCTGAGAACCACAATATATACCCAATAAGTCCGGCCGTTATTAAAATCGAATCTGTAAGTTAAACGCTCAGGACTACTATTTTTGCCATAGGTTGGTATCGGATCTTGTACTGGTTGGGCAGATAATAGTTTAGTTGTTACACGAAAACCCCGGAAAGAACTATCTAATTGTTTCTGCCAACTTTGTTTATCACCAACCATTTTTTTAAGATTATCAGAAAGCATATTGTAGCTAGTATCTGGTTGGTTGTTGACAATTGCCATAACAAATTTGTCACCAGCCACTTTATAGCCCGGTTGAACCCAAACTGAATAATAAAACCAAACAGATAAACCTCCAAGAATAATTATCAGTAGCGCAAAAGACCTAAATAGTATTACCCTTCCCCGCGAACCTTTCATCTGAAAGCCAAGCCCTTTTGTTTATGTTTTTGAGAATCTTTATCCATTTGTTTGCAAGCCCGATTACCCAACATGCTTACTTTCTATTATCAATAAGTAAATGATAACATATCTTAAGGATATTAAATCCTCAGCAGGACAAAATACTGCTCTCGTCGGGTTGATGCCGGTACTCAAATAGATCGTAGACACTTCCGACTTGTAGAATAGGTTTGTAACTAACTAAATCTACAAAGGAGGACAATAATATGTCTAACCGTGTCGGATCGTCTACGATCTATTCAACAATA
>Ga0307373_10004969_pt1 | contig 22045 bp, 19 predicted proteins | sample OX2MG_FD_202534 | JGI IMG/M metagenome (GOLD analysis project Ga0307373, IMG submission 202534) | Soil microbial communities from Risofladan, Vaasa, Finland - OX-2 | ecosystem: Environmental > Terrestrial > Soil > Coastal area > Acid sulfate soil | place: Finland: Risofladan, Vaasa | collected... | reverse complement strand
TACCCAATGTCCCAACCGGGGATTTTCCGGGGCCGGTTTCTGGTATACTGGCTTCCGCAAGCGCACTCGCACTGGGGGCGTCGTGATACCGGTTTCCAGACCGGCGGGTATGGTGCTACGCTTCTAATTTAGGGTTCTTGATATATTCCCGGAAGCCGTCAATGTGGATCGCAGGTCAGGTCGTCAACGACCGCTATCGCATCCTGGCAGCAGCCGCTCAGGGCGATTTGTGGCCGACGTATCGGGCGCTGGATGAGCGCTCCGGGAAAACTTGCGCCTTGGAGTTTGTCGCCCTCGATCCTGCCAAAGAACGCGGTTGGCGGGAATCCCTGGAGCCGGAGATCGAAAAGCTCCGCGCGCTCGAAAACCCACTTATCGTCGCACCGGACGCCATCGAGGCGGCCCCAGATGGACTGCTGATCGTCCGGGAATCTTTTGACGGGTGCACGCTGGAAGACGTGATCCGGCAGCAGGCTCCGCTCGCGCTGCCTGACGCGTGTTTCATCGCCCGGCGCGTTGCCATGGCGCTCGAAGCTGCTCATCATGCGGGCATAATCCATGGTGATCTGAAACCCTCGAACATCCTCCTTGTCCGCGAAAAGAGTAAGGATCAGGTGAAGGTTTTGGGATTTGGAACCTTTGGCCTAAAGAAGGATTTCTTCATAAACATGGCGCGCCTTGCCCTGAACGGCAATGCGGCGGTCTTAGGCAGCCCGGAATACATTTCCCCCGAACAATCGCTGGGCACGGACGCCGAGGCGCTGGATGGCCGGTCGGATATCTATTCCCTCGGTGTAATTCTTTATCAGGCGCTAAGTGGCGGCTTGCCGTTCAAGGGGCGGAACTCCATGGATCTCTTGCTGGCGCACATCTTTGCCGCGCCGCCCAGCCTGGCTCAGTTTCCGGAACTGGAGGTTCCGGAGGTAGTGGATTCACTGGTTCTGAGGTGCTTGGCGAAGAAGCGCGAGGACCGTCCTCCGAGCGCCACCGTGCTGGTCGATCAGTTAGGACCATGGGAGGAGCGCCAATCGGCCCCTGTGTCCGCCGAGGCGGAGCCAAATTCCATGCCGGTTGCGGAGGAAACGGTGAATGACGCCACCCCTGCACCGGTTTTGGAACCGCCCGTTTCCGGAGCAGCGGTTGCGCCGTTTGAAGCCGCACCGCTGGAAGCGGCTCCTGCTTTCGTGGCTGACCTTGACGCTCCGCAGCGGGCAGAACCTATGATCCTCGACTCCGCCGCGGCGCAGGCGCCGGCATGGGCGCCACCGCCAACAGAACCGCCTCCGTTGGATGTAGCCTTGGACCACACGGCTCCCGAGCCAACAGCGGCTGTCTTCCAAAAGGCTTCCCTGCCGCGACACAACATTGATCCGGGTCCAGATCTTTTCAAAAGCTACATGCCGCGCCAGAAGACCAAGCACTTCTCCAAGACAAGTGCAAAATGGATTTGGGCGGCTGCCGCTCTGGTGTTGCTGACCGGTGGCGGTTACTGCTGGATCGTCTACACCGGGCGGACCTATTGGCTCAGGCCACAGTTTTTGCAGCGGCGAGTTTCTACATTTCTTTCGGGCTTTTCAGCAGCAGACGCGAACGGCGATTCGCCCGCAGTGAAGCAGGCTCCCGATGCCAACGCCTCGACGCCTTTCAACGCGCTGCCGCCCGCATCCGGACCGGCGCCGTCTGCCAATGCCTTGCCGCCAACGGTTCCTGACACATCAGCTCAACCGGGCGCAGGAGGCTCGCCCGTCACGACTGCGAATCGTTCCGCCGTCCAAGAGGCTATCAAGCGGGGCGAATCTTATTTTGAGCGCGGCGACTACGATAACGCGATCCGCGTTTACCAAACAGGATTAGCTAAAGACCCTTCAAATTCCAGGCTGCGCGGCGATATTGCGCGGGCCAGGAAGGCGAAGGCTGCTGAAACTGAGATATTAGGTCAATAATCCGGCGGAGGGGCCGGAGTGGAGGCGGAGATGAAATCCCTAACCCCACGACTGCTCCCCGTGAGCTTTACGCTCGCGCTGGTTCTCTTGACGGCCGCGATGGCGCTGGCGGCGTTGCCGGGAGCCAGCAGCAAGCCCCTGAGCGAGAACCAGGTGTTGGGCCTGCTGCAGGGTGGCGTAGCCAACCAGCGGATAGAGCAGTTGGTTCGCTCGCGGGGGATCGACTTTTCCCCCTCGAACAAAATTCTGAAGCAGTTACAGAGCGCCGGGGCGCGATCTGCGCTTCTGAATGTGCTACAGGCCGCTAGCCAAACGCTTTCTCCTCAGGCCGAAGCCTTTGCAAACAACCGTGAGGAGGCTGCCCGCTATCAGGCTCGCGGACAGGAATTCCTTGACCGCAAGCTATGGTCCGAGGCGGAAGCGGAACTCCGGCAAGCCGTTCAGTTGGATCCTACAAACCCGGCGGCGCACTTCTATTTAGCGCACGCTCTGATGCAAGAAAAAGAATGGGACGGCGCGATCGCAGAATACCGCGAAGCGCTCATTCTGGCTCCGGATTCCGCAGCCGCGCACTCCAACCTGGGCGGGGCGCTGTTGGCGAAGCGCGACTTTAAAGATGCCGTGGCGGAATACCGGGCGGCGCTCGAATTATCTCCAGCGGACGAAACGGCGCACTATGGCCTCGCCGTCGCCCTCTATGACGAAGGCAAGTGGCCTGAATCCGTCACCCAGTTCCGCGCGGCGGTGCGCCTGGCTCCAAAACAGGAGAATGTGCGCTGCGCGCTGGGACTGGCGTTACTTCAGGAAAACGACGTGGGCGGCGCCATCCGGCAGTATCAAGAGGCGTTGCGCTTGAATCCTCACAGCGCCCCGGCGCACGCTGGGCTAGGCTACGCGCTGCTCAAGAAGGGTGACCGGCAAAAGGCTCTGGAAGAATACAGGGCCGCCGCGGCGCTCTCGCCCCGCGACCTCAGTTTGCGCGCGAGCTATCAAGCGCTCTGGCGCCAACTGAATCCGTAAATTGCATCCGCGGTGCGGCCTGGAAGCTTACGCGTTTACGTTTGTGTCTTGTACGAACGGGCACTCGAAATGACGGCATGGCTTGAGCGGATTACGCCTCCGGTACGCGCGGCAGCCAACTTTGGTCTTCTTCGCATGCGCTTTTGCCGGTACAATCTTCTCCAATGGAAACAGCCTCGCGACTGACGAAGCGCGTCATCGGAATCGATCCGGGATTGAACATCACCGGCTACGGCTTGATCGAATGCCGCGGCGCGGAAATTAAGCTCTCTGAGGCCGGCGTCATCCGCCTGCCGCGGGCGCGGGGCGATAACCTGCCGGAACGTCTGGAGCAACTCTTCGATGAGGTGAAGCAACTTCTCGACGAATTCCAACCCCGCCTGATGTGCCTCGAAGAGGTTTACAGTCATATTTCCTATCCGCAGACGGCCATCCTGATGAGCCACGCGCGAGGCGTAATCTGCCTCGCCGCGCGCATGGCTGGGGTAACCGTGGTGAGCCTCCCGGCCAAGCGGATCAAACAGTCAGTCACGGGAAACGGCAACGCCAGCAAGCTTCAAGTACAGCGGGCGGTGCAGCAGTTCTTTTCTCTCAAACGCGCACCTCACCCGCCGGATGTTGCGGACGCACTGGCTGCCGCACTATGCTACGTCCATTCGCTCCGCACCATGGAGCGGCTTGGCGCATCGAGGAAAGCCTCGGAGCAGGCCAGCCGTCCGAACGGTTGGCGCACTCGGGCCTGAGACAAACCATGATCACGGAAATCACCGGCGAGGTGCTTTATGACCGCATCCAGCGCACTGCCCTGTTCGTGCGGGTGGACGCAATCTGCTACGAGATTCTGGTTCCTTCGGGTATCGCGTCGCGCTTGCGGCACGCCGCCGAAAGCGAGCGGCGAAACCCGTTGACGATTTACACGATCTATTACATCGACGGCGCTGTCGGCGGCGGCCGCCTGACGCCCCGCCTGGTGGGTTTTCTGGATCCACTGGACCGCGAGTTTTTTGAGGCGTTCACCACCGTGCCGCACGTTGGCTTCATGAGCGCCCTCAAGTGTTTGGTGCGCCCAATCAACGAAATCGCGCGGGCGATCGAGAGCGGCGACACCGGATTTCTGAAAGAATTGCCGGGTGTCGGCGCGAAGACTGCCGAGCGCATTGTCACTGAGCTGCGCGGCAAGATGGCCAAGTTCGCTCTGGCTCCTCCGGAAGAGCCGCTGTCTCTGGAGAGAGAATCCGCATCGGAGATGAAAACCGAGGCTCTGCAAGTGCTCGAACAGCTCGATTACTCCCGCGCCGAAGCGCAGCGGATCGTGGACGGAATCTTCGCGCAGCATAAAAACCTGAAAAGCACGGAGGAATTCCTGCGCAAGGTTTTCGAGCAGCAACGCACGCCTTCCCCCTAGGAGGATTCCTGATCGATACGGGATCGAACTGCGCTCCTGCTTCGGGGATCGCATTCCATGTGCAGCGTGGACGTGAGTCAAGTCCCGCTCACAGGGTTTGTTCTAGTCACCCCGTTTGGTCAAGATATTGAGTCTGGGAGAAACAGCCCGTGAGCCACCTTTTTAGCTCTTTCCAACTAGGACCTGTGAAACTTTCGAACCGCATCGCCGTCTCGCCGATGTGTCAATACAGCGCTGATGACGGCGTCGCAAGCGACTGGCACCTTCAGCATCTCATTCAGCTTGGATACTCCGGCGCCGGCCTCGTGGTGGTGGAAGCGACTGGGGTGGAAAGAAGGGGCCGAATCACACATCAGTGTTTGGGACTTTACTCAGACGCCTGTGAAGCCGCCCTTGGCCGGGTGCTTGCCGCCGCACGGCGCTTCGCTGGTCCCGATACCCGCTTCGGAATTCAACTGGCGCATGCGGGGCGCAAAGCGTCTGTATACCGGCCCTGGGATGAGCGAAAAGGCCTCCTGGCGCCGGAGGACGATCCCTGGCCAACCGTAAGCGCGTCTGCAATACCTTTTGACGCCGGCTGGCCAGTTCCCGAAGCCTTGAGCGAAGACGGCATGGAGCGAGTCCGGGAAGCGTTCGCCAACTCGGCGCGAAGAGCGGTCCGGATCGGCTTCGAAGTTGTCGAGTTGCACGCCGCTCATGGGTATCTCATGCATCAGTTTCTCTCCCCTATCGCGAACCGGCGCCAGGATTCATACGGCGGCAGCTTGGAAAATCGAATGCGCTTCCCGCTTGCCGTGGCCCGCGCCGTCCGTGCGGCGATCCCAAGCCATGTGGCGATGGGCGCGCGCATCACGGGCACAGACTGGCTTGAAGGTGGGTGGACTGTTGAGGACGCCGTAGTTTTCGCGCGTGCATTGCGAGGGGAAGGTGTTGATTTCGTTTGTGTTTCGAGCGGAGGTATCAGTCCGTCCGTCTCGATTCCCGCAGGCCCCGGCTACCAGGTCCCGTTTGCCGCGCAGATCAGAAAGGAAGCTGGAATTGCCACACGGGCAGTTGGCATGATCGTGAAACCGGAACAAGCGGAGGAGATTATCGCTTCAGGCAAAGCGGACATGGTGGCATTGGCTCGAGCTTTCCTCGACGATCCCCGTTGGGTGTGGCACGCCGCGGAAAAGCTGGGAGGTTCGGTTCACTACCCGCCGCAGTATGCGCGGGCCAGCCGTTCGCTTTGGCCCGGCGCGGCGCTGCTGCGGCCGCTTTAGTGATGTCTTTTTCACGAAGCGCCCGGCTGGATACCGGAGCCGCGGAGAGCGGCTCATAAGCGCCTCCAACACAACCGAAGCTGCCTGACAGGGTATTCACCCTTTGCGGCGCGCTCTCGGGCGCCATCCAGAACCCGGTTGCGCTCCTAGCCTCGCTGGATTTGCCATCCAAGGATTGCCTCAGGCCCGGCGGCGAATTGCGCTTGCCCCCCCAGGGCCCTGAACCAGCCTAGCCCGCCGCTTTGCAGGGCAAGACGGGTAGCCGGAAAAACGGCTGGCCGCGCCCGCAACCTGGGCCTGCAAACCGTCGGTTCGACGCTCCAGTCAAACCGGCATCTTATTCATTCCAGAAGAGATAAGCGGAGCGCGACCTATCGCCTTTTGATTCAACTGCTTTCTCCGCTTCGCTCCGGTTTGCTCGTCTAATGTTTCTTTGTTTTCAATAGGATGCCGGTTTGCTAGGTTAAACATTCTCTTTTTCGCTTCCATTCCCTCTCCCGAGAGCGTTTTCCAGTGGGCGAAAACGTAGCGAAAACGGAGGGATTTCGGAGCCTTTTTCTGCCCGGTTTTGGGGAGCGTGAGGCGTGGCCTGAGTAGGTCATGTTGGGTACACCGTGTTTATGCTAGCGTAGTGTACTACGCTAGCATCATGGCGTCAAGGGGCGCGCGCGTAACCACGGCCACTGTTTTCCTGGCCGTGGTTTTTTCCTGTTGTGGCACGGCCGTCCCGGCCGTGAATCCTCGCCGCGCGCGCTCACGGGCTGGAAGCCCGTGCCACATGCTTTCCCGTCATGGGAAGGGCGTTACGACCAAGGGGATTGTGTCCGAGTGCGCCGTCAACCGGGCGGTACCCTGGTCAGCCGGCCTACAGACACGGAACACGCATGATACCCTGGTTTTAGTCGAAGCTTATCCAGTGCGCGGTCGTCGTCGGCATGCCTAGTTTTGGCCCCTCACTGGTGGCGATTTAGGCGTGTCCGGTCAAGAGACAACAGTCGACGCCGAAGTCGAATTGATGGACAAGAGGAAATATGGCTAACGCCCAGGACATTCTTGGCTTAGGTCCGCTCCCGGAATCTGACAGCAACGCGGAGTTGCAGTGCAGCAGTATTAAAGCACTGAATTCGCTACTCCAGAATCAAGACGCCATTCTCTTTCGCGATGAGCGTATAGAAGACTATGGTGTCGACGGAGTCTTCGAACTCAAGATCGGCGGCCGCATGACCAACTTCCGGGCACAGGTGCAGCTGAAGGGGACGGCGTCCGTTAAGGCCAACAAAGATGGCAGCATATCCCTCTCTGTGCGCACGGCAAATCTGAATTACTTGCTCAACGGAACATCGCCCATTTATCTCCTATTTGACGCTAAAAATAGGGAGTTCTGGTACGTCTGGGCGCACGACGAGAACCGGCGATTAGAAGCAGCTAATTCTGCGTGGAAAAAGCGACAGGGAGTTTCCATTAGGTTCACCGAGCGCCTCACGGCGTACACATTAGCCGCAATCCTCGAGCGCGTGCTTCGCGAAGGCCGCATGCACCGTCAAATCCACGATTCGCTCGCGCGTTCAACCACCAATGAGCCTGTCGTCGTCAGTATCGATGCGGAATCTCTCGCGATTACTGATCCCTCGCAAGCTAAGGATATCCTGCTGGCAAGTGGTCTCGCACTTGTCGCGGCTGGGTTTCCAAAACGGGCGCTTCAGCTTCTAGAGCTGGTGGATTCTCGGACCAGGAACCTACCACGTCTTCAACTCACTGCCGGATACGCCGAATACATGCTCGGAAAGCACTACGACGCGCTCGGATACATTCGTCAAGCAATGGTCCGAGCCCAAGGGTTGCCGGAGCGAGACAGGACTTTTCTTGCCAGGCTCAAAGACGCATGTGAGTTCCACGTTGGTATCATTGACACCGCCACTTACCGACAGCGGATGGACGAGCGAGCCCAGACCCTTAACGGTCTTGAATCACTTGAGGCGCGCCTGGAAGTAGTTTATGACCGGTTTTTGAGCGAGCGCGACCACGACGCTCGTGTAACGTTTACGATAGAGGTCCGTGGGATCACGAGCCAGATTGTTAACCGCCCTGAGGCAACCGAAGCCGTCAAACTAAGAGCGAGGCTGACCCTCCTTTACGTTGAGGGCACCGAAGCGACGATCGAGGCGACGCATCAACTGGGATTGTCCTGGATGCGCGCGCGTATTCTCCCCCACCTCACAGAGGGCATACCGCAGGACTATCTACACGCGATGGATCGATTGGCCGCTTGGGAGGCATCGGCAAACGCGGCCCTCAAGGATGCACAGCAGCTCAATCACCCAATTTTGATCGGCGAAGCGCTTACGGTGGTGCTAAGCATCCGCATGCTTCAATTATTGAACCAGAGACTAGGCGGGCTCTACCACGGTGAAGTATTCGAGGTTCCTCAGGCGGTTGTGTCCAACGTGCTCCAGACTACCGCGAGCGCCCTTGCGATCGACGATCTTATTGGCACTGTTGCAGGCAGGCTAAGAGTAAACATACTCAACGCGGATTTTCTGGAGATAATTGGGGACCTTGCGGGCGCCAAGGAAGTTGCAGAACAGATTTACCCAGAGGCTGAGGCGATGGGCTTTGCCAATATCGCACAACGGGCAAAGGAGCTTCTCGACGACAGGACGATGCTCATGGAGTTTGAGCGCGAGTGGGCACGGGTCAAGCAGACCGACGAAGACGTTTGGTTTGCCGACCAGAGTGACGACAAGCTGCAGCGATTTGCCCGCGACGTATTACAGATCATGTACTTGCCACCGAACCGCCTCAAAGTAATCGAGCAGTACTGCCAATCCCTCCGAGAGGTCGCGCAGGAACGGGTCCAGTGGTGTCGCCACCTGGAAATGTTGGAGGATCTGAGACAAACAAGAGATCCATCAACGGCGTTCAGCGTTCTACCGAATCGCAAGTGCGTGTGCGAGAGGTTCTGTTACGAGACCGAGATCATCACGTCGGACGGGGATGCGCTGATTCGGACGTTTAAGCAGCTGTACTGTGCGAGTTGCAAGGATCGAAGCCCAAAACAAGCATAAGCCTTCTGTCGTCGCCACGATGAACGCCGTGGTTGAAATTGCAACCTACTCTACCTCGGCGGGCCTCATTTGTCGCCGATGCGGTCGTGGTGTTTACGATTGTGGATGGATCGTCGCCGACATGGAAGTTACTCGCCGGGCTGGTCTCGACGGCAGGCCCTCAATCTGATAATTTCCGTGTGCCCTGTGATCGAATCACAGTCCCCAAGGTGACAAGGCGGACCATCCTCGGCAGGTTGCTGAAAAATGCCTTAGGGCGTCACCGAAAGGGGGGGTAGTGTCTCAGTTTGCCGTTAGCGCCGGCCTGAAGGTCGGCGCTACGCCCGCCGTTGCCGTTCCGCTTGCGCACCGCCTCGATAATGGTGCGCGGATCGATGCGCTCGTGCACGTGCAGCGAAACGGTGGGGACTTCGAAAGTCAGCCTCTCTGCCCTCCCTGCCCAGACCAGTTGCGGGTCAAGATGCGGATCGTAGGCGTAAGTCTTTTTCGGCGGCTCGGGCGGATCCGTCTCCGGCGTCACCAAGCCCACCGGCGGGTTGTTGGCCCGCTTCTTGTCTTTATGATCGTACTGCTCGATGGGCTTCTTCTGGTTCTTTGCATTCTTCCCACGCGGCATGAGTTCCCCTCGACTGCCTATTTCCCGCACTTTGCAGTTTGTTCTATACAGAGCGGCTTAAGTTGTCGCGGCGCTCTATGAGCGCCGAATCGAAAAAACCGGCGGTCATAGACCGCCGCTACAGCAATTGCACAATGAGTTAAGTCGCTCTGCATATGAAGCTGCGATTATACTGGCAAACCTAGCCGAAAGGCGCCAGCGCACCGTCAGCGCGCGTAATCCTTGGCGGCACGCACGGTATTGAAATGAATACGCACCGTGTCCTCTACGCGCCGTGCGTATCCTCCGGCCAGCGTGACCACCACAGGAATCCGCCGTGCGCGGGCCGCTTCAAACACCATCCGGTCTCTACGTTCGAGCCCTTCGAGGCTTAGCTTGAGACCTCCAAGTTGATCTTCACGGTAAGGATCAGCGCCAGCCAAGTAAAATATGACGTCCGGCTTGAATTGCTCGAATGATTGGCTCAAGCCATGTTCAAGCGCGGCCAGGTATTCTTCGTCCCCGGCACCGTCTTCCATGTTAATGTCCAAAGCCCCCGGCGGCTTGGGATACGGATAATTTCTCTCCTGATGAATCGAAAAGGTGAAAACCGTAGCGTCATTTTGAAAGATGGCCGCCGTGCCGTTGCCCTGATGCACATCGCAATCCACGGTCATCGCGCGCTCGATGGCCTTGTCCTTTTGCAGGCGGCGGATGGCGACGGCCACGTCGTGGATCGCGCAAAAGCCTTCTCCGTGATCCGGGAAGGCGTGATGGAATCCGCCCGTCAGATTCACCGACACGCCCGCTTCAAGCGCCAAGCGCCCCGCCAGAATGGAGCCGCCTGCCGCCAGCCACGCGGCGCGAACCATTTCGGGAGAAGTGGGGATTTCCAGGCGCAAGAGTTCTTCGAAGGAAAGCGCGCCGGTTTTCAGTTTGCGGATGTACTCCGGATCGTGGACCAGTTCGAGGTCTTCATCCGTAGCCGGAGCCGGCTCCACGATGTCTTGCTCCGCAATCACTCCCTCCTGCACCAGTTTTTCTTTGGTCAGCCGGTACTTGACGGAAGGAAAGACGTGGTTGCCGAGGTTAAGATCGTATTGGTCCGAATAGATCAGCTTCAAGACAGTATCCTGTCCGCGTCTCCGAAGGTTTGAAAACAACACACGGCCTCACGCAAAGGCGCAAGGGCGCAAAGGTTTCGCAAAAACACTGAGTGAGTTCTTCTTTGCGGTGCTTGGCGACTTTGCGCGAAACACTTTGCTCGAATAATTCCTTCAGCCCTTCGCCTGTGCATGTTTGCCGGCCTGAAGGCCAGCGCACCGAGATATCAACCTCAGTGCAGAAAGTGCCGGACGCCGGTGAAAAGCATCGCCAGGCCCAATCGATCCGCCGCGGCGATCACATCCGCATCGCGCACCGATCCACCCGGCTGGGCCACCGCCGTAGCTCCCGCTTTGGCTGCTTCCTCGACGCCGTCAGGAAACGGAAAGAAGGCGTCTGAGGCCGCCACCGTGCCTTCCAAACGGTGGCCTAGCTCGCGGGCTTTCGCCGCCCCAATCCTCACCGAATCCACTCGGCTCATCTGCCCTGCTCCCACGCCCACGATCACGTTTTCATGGGCATAAACGATCGCGTTTGATTTGACATGTTTCACCACGCGCCACGCAAAGAGCAAGGCCCGCTGCTCCTGCGCAGTTGGCTGGCGCTTGGTGACGCATCGCCAGCTCGCGTTGTTCACGCCGATGGGGTCCGGCGTCTGCACGAGCAGACCGCCGCCGACGGTTTTCAGTTGCAGGGCTGCACAGGCCATTCCAGGCGGATCGGGCATTTCCATCAGGCGCAGGTTCTTCTTGCCAGCCAGGATTTCAAGCGCGGCTGGTTCATAGCCAGGAGCCGCGATGGCCTCGACGAATAGCTTCGCGAGCTCTTCAGCCGTTGCCCTGTCCACTGCCCTGTTGAATGAGATGACGGAGCCGAACGCGGAGACCGGGTCCACGGCCAGAGCGCGGCGGTAGCTTTCCACAAGCGCCGCACCGGTGGCAGCGCCGCACGGGTTGGTGTGCTTGATGATGGCGGTGGCGGCTTCGGGAAATTCTCCTACCAAGCCCCAGGCAGCCTCAAGATCGACCAGGTTATTGAAAGAAAGTTCCTTGCCCTGAATTTGCCGCGCAGAAGCCAAGCCATGGCCGGCGTTGGCGGGATCGCGGTAAAGCGCGGCCTGCTGGTGCGGATTTTCCCCGTAACGCAGATCGGCGGCCTTCGGGAAGTTCAGATGCAAGTATTCGGGCAACCCCTCGCCGGCCCTCTTCTGCAGCTCGGTGGAAATGGCAGCGTCATAAGCGGCGGTGCGGGCGAAGGCCTTCCGCGCGAGGCGGGCGCGAGTCTCATGCGAGAGCGCTCCGCCGTGGGCGCGGGCTTCTTCAAGCACGGCGCTGTAGTCGGCAGGGTCTACAATGACCGCTACATCCTCATGGTTCTTGGCTGCCGAGCGGATCATTGACGGGCCGCCGATATCGATGTTCTCGATCAGTTCGGCCATGTCCACGCCGGGCTTGGCGGCGGTTTGCTCAAATGGGTAGAGGTTCACGGCGACGAGATCAATGTAGCCGATCCCGTGTTCGCTCACTTGCTTCCTGTGCTCCGGATTCGACCGCACCGCTAAAATTCCGCCGTGAACCATCGGATGGAGCGTTTTCACCCGGCCGTCGAGCATCTCCGGAAATCCGGTGACCTCCGCCACGGCGCGAATTTTAAGGCCGCGCTCGCGCAGCAATTTTGCCGTGCCTCCGGTGGAAAGAATTTCAACCCCAAGGGCCGCGAGCCCGGCGGCGAACTCCGCGACCCCCGTTTTGTCGCTGACGCTGATCAGCGCGCGCTTGATCTGTTTCATGATGACTCCGTGGATGAAATACGGGAGCGCCATTGCGCGCTCCACGCTGAGAAAGAGGATTCTACCTTGCCCAGAGCCCAAACCGCAAAATCTGCCCTCCCAAAACCTGTTGGCCGATGTTCCCGTCAAGATAAATCAAACCGGCGGAGCGCGCCTGTTGCCTTGACAGCGCGAACCCGAAACCCTATGATGCGGGATAGAGGTTTAAGGTGTTTGGCGGCGGACTAGAGGAAATCGGTTTACTCCTGTTCCTTGCCTTTCTACTATTCGGGCCCAAGAAGCTTCCGGAGATCGCCCGTGTGCTGGGAAAAGGACTGGGGGAGTTGCGCCGCGCCCGCGACGAGCTGAGGTTTTCCCTCGAAGAGGAAGTCAGGAAGCTCGAATTAGACCGGCATCACTTGGCGGAGGATGTCAGCAAGATTTTGGACATTGACCGGTATGAGATAGAGAGTCCGTCCGGATCAGTCCCCGCTTATGGCTACGACCGTACCGTCCCCACCCCCGAAGAACCCAAACCCTGAGGAAGAACTCAACGGCAGGCAGATGTCGTTCCTCGAGCACCTGGAGGAGTTGCGCCAGCGGTTGATGCGGTGCATTATCGCCCTGGTAATTTCCTCCGGCATTTGCTTTTACTTCTCTGACCGCATTTATGGATTTCTCGCGAAGCCTCTGACCGATGCGCTCAACCGGCTGCACCTCGCGGACAAACTGGTATTCACCAACCCGGTAGATCCCTTCAATCTCTATATCAAACTCTCGATCGTGGGGGGGCTCTTCCTGGCGTGCCCTTACATCCTTTGGCAGGTTTGGCTCTTCATCTCTCCCGGACTCTACAAGCACGAGAAGCGTTACGTGTGGCCCTTCATCACGCTTACGAGCGGTTTGTTCATCGGCGGTGGAGCGTTTGCTTATAAGCTTGCCTTTCCTGCCGCGCTTGAATTCCTGCTGAAGTTCGGCCACCGGTTTCAACCCATGGTGACCATTAATGAGTACTGGGACTTGGCGATTCAGGTGATCGTGGCAGTGGGCTTGATTTTCGAGCTGCCGGTGGTGATCATGCTGCTCTCGCTCTTCGGCATCGTGACGCCACGGTTCTTGTGGAAGAATATCCGTTACGCGATCCTGCTTACGGCGGTTGCCGCGGCAGCGGTTATTCCCTCGAATGACCTGGCTTCCATCTTTATTGTTTGGATTCCCCTCGTAGCGTTGTACCTGCTGAGCATCCTGCTTTCCTGGCTGGTCTGGCTGAAGCGGAAAAAGAAAGTCCAGCCTGTCTGAATTCATTTCCGGTGAGACATCTCATGCACAAGGGTTCACAAAGTTGGAGGGTGTTGAGCGCCATTTTCCTGCTGCTAGCCGCGGCGTGGGCGGCGCCTCTGCGGGCGCAAGCCCCTATGGCCTTTAACGGGCAGCGGGCTTTTGCAGATATACAGCATCTCGTGGCCTTTGGCCCACGGCCGCCGGGCTCCGAGCCGCTGGCCGCAAGCCGGCGCTGGATCATCCACCAGTTGCTGCTTGACGGCTGTAAGGTGGAACGGGACCGGTTCGCCGCCTCGACTCCCGTAGGCGCGATCAAGATGACCAACATCATCGCCATGATTCCGGGAGCCAAACCTTCGGTCATCATGCTGGCGGGGCACTACGACACCAAGCTGTTCACGAATTTCCGTTTTGTCGGCGCCAACGATGGCGGCTCGAGCGCGGCCTTTCTGCTTGAAATGGCGCGACTGCTCGGAAGGCGGGAAAACCCGTACACGATCTGGCTGGTTTTCTTTGACGGGGAGGAGGCGCTCAGGTCCTGGTCGGCCACGGACAGCTTGTATGGCAGCCGTCATCTGGTGAACAAGCTCACTGCCGATGGGGATCTCAGCCGCATTCAGGCCATGATTCTGGTGGATATGGTCGCCGATGCAAGTTTGGATATCCGGCGGGATATCAACTCAACGCCGTGGCTCAGCGATCTTCTCTTTCAAACCGCGGACCGCCTGGGGTATTCGCGCACCTTCCTAAAGAACCAGCTCACCGCCATCGAGGACGACCACGTGCCGTTCGTGAATGCGGGAGTGCCCGCCGTGGACGTGATCGACCTCGACTACGGTCCGGATAACAGCTATCACCACACCGCACAGGACACGCTTGATAAATGCAGTCCGCAGAGCTTGCAAATCGTGGGCCGCGTCGTGACCGCCATGCTCGATGCGCTCGAGCACTCTCCCCGTCTGCATTGAGCGAGCCGTTGCCAATCCGCGCGTGGACCGTGAGTTTGCTGATTGGCAAAACTATGCCGCGCTTCAATGGATCATTCCGCCGGAGAACGGAATTGAATCAACACAACTTGAGGCGATTTTGCGTAAAACCGGAAAAGCAATTTCAGTCTTCGCTGTATCTGATTGATTGCAGGAAAGATAAGTGGCTTCGCTTGGCACAATGCATGTTACTGGTTTGTTTTCAATAGGTTAAGTGATGAGTGGTGGCTTTGGCCCTCTAATGTTTATTTATTTTCAATCACTTGAGGGTTCGACCCTTAAACATTCTTTTGGGGGTTGTGCGATCTTTTTCCACACCGAAATTTTGCTAGCGGAGCTAACCAGTTCATTATCAATGCCTTACGGACTGATCTCAACGCCTTCGGGCGGAAGTTGCAACGTATTAGTGCTGAAACGCACGATGTGTGATGGCTGGTTTATGGCAAGTAAATTAGCCTAGTATGATAGGCTAATATAGTCGAGGGCGCAGGCCAGAGGGTAGTGACTCAGTTTGTCGTAGCGCCGACTTTCAGGTCGGCATTTTGAAGTCTGTGCCGGTCTGAAGCCCGGGACTACAAAACCAAAGCGAGTCACTGCCGACCAGAGACGTCCGCCACAATCAGCCGGGCCGGAATTTCTATTTTTTAAAATAGACCATTTTTAAAATAGACCTTGCAATTCATCAGGCGTCGTGTTAAATTCTCAAGTTGCCGCTTATAAGACGAAGCGTATTGTGTGGCACAGAGCGGATAAAAAGGAGGCTAGCTACGAGACAATTCGCGGGATAGGGTGGCGATGCAAGCGAGGTTCTTGCCCATGTAAGCCCTGCCTGTTTCACTCCCTTTCATTCAATCACATCACAAAGCGGCGTACACACCATGGCGAGCTCCAGTTCGCAAGGGCCGGTTATCGCGACTTTGCTGGGAAATCGCCGTACGGAGGTTCTGAGTTGGGTGATCGACAAAACAGATCGAGCATCCTACCCAGCATCTCAGCGTCGTCGCAAGACGATGAATGGGGTTTGGAGAGACCGAACTGGAAAACCTCCGGTTTGAGACTCGATGATCTTTGAAAACTGAATAGTGCGACGTCTACATGTGCTCATCTGCCTGAGTGTGGATTCAGGCAGAACAAGCAAAGGCGAATCTGCGCAAATGGCTGTAATGGCTTTCTGTGGGCGCTGTCTAAAAGCAGCAGCCGCAAGAGCCTTGCAGCCCGTGTTGAGCAGATTTTATGGTCAAGCTACTAAGGGCGTACGGTGGATGCCTTGGCGCCAGACGGCGATGAAGGACGTGGTTACCTGCGATAAGCCTCGGTGAGGGGGAAACACCCTTTGACCCGGGGATTTCCGAATGGGGAAACCCTCTCGATGTCAACATCGAGAACGGCCTGCTGAATCTATAGGCAGGTGCGAGCCAACCCGGGGAAGTGAACCATCTCAGTACCCGGAGGAAAATAAAACAATAGTGATTCCGCTAGTAGCGGCGAGCGAAAGCGGAAATAGCCTAAACCAGGCGTTCCTCTGAAATTTCAAATTTTAAATTTGAGATTTCGGGGGAGCGCCTGGGGTTGTAGGGCGTGCGTCGGTTTAGAGCCATAGAGTTATCAATCCGGCGGCTAGTTGAACGACTTGGAAAAGTCGGCCATAGGGTGTGATAGCCACGTAAGCGAAAGCTGACCGGACTCTAGCGCGCGTTCCTGAGTACCGCGGGGCACGAGAAACCCTGCGGGAAGCCACGGGGACCATCCCGTAAGGCTAAATACGTGCTGGCGACCGATAGTGAACTAGTACCGTGAGGGAAAGGTGAAAAGAACCCCTGCGAAGGGAGTGAAATAGTACCTGAAACCGTATGCCTACAAGCAGTCGAAGGGCAACGCTTGGGTGGCGACATCCAGGCAAGCCTGACGGCGTGCCTATTGCATAATGAGCCGGCTAGTTATTGTCCGTCGCAAGGTTAAGCAATGATCCCCGGCATGCCGGGGGGAGCGAGCCGTAGCGAAAGCGAGTCTGAATAGGGCGTTCAGTGGCGGGCAATAGACGCGAAGCGGGATGATCTACCCTTGGTCAGGGTGAAAGCCGTGTAACAGCGGCCGGAGGCCCGAACCGGTGTTGGTTGAAAACAGCTCGGATGAACTGAGGGTAGGGGTGAAAGGCTAATCAAATTCCGTGATAGCTCGTTCTCCCCGAAATAGCTTTAGGGCTAGCCTCGGAAGGTCGCTTACGGTGGTAGAGAACTAGATGGACTAGGGTCCGTTATCGGATACCAAATCCAACTAAACTTCGAATGCCGTTCAGCGTATTCCGGGAGTCAGACAGTGGGGGCTAAGCTTCATTGTCGAGAGGGAAATAGCCCAGACCGCCAGCTAAGGTCCCGAAGCAATGGCTAAGTGGGAAAGGAAGTGAAGTCGCTTAGACAGCCAGGAGGTTGGCTTAGAAGCAGCCATCCTTTAAAGAAAGCGTAATAGCTCACTGGTCGAGTGATTTTGCGCCGATAATTCAACGGGGCTCAAGCCATTTACCGAAGCTGCGGACTCTCTGAAATTTCGATTTCAGGGATTGGTAGGGGAGCGTTGAGTACAGTTTGAAGCGAGACCGAGAGGGCTCGTTGACCGTACTCAAGTGACTCTGCCGGCATAAGTAGCGATAACGGAGGTGAGAACCCTCCGCGCCGAAAGTCTAAGGTTTCCTGAGAAAGGTTAATCCGCTCAGGGTCAGTCGGTCCCTAAGGTGAGGTCGAAAGGCGTAGCTGATGGATGGCAGGTTAACATTCCTGCACTGCAGCGGGGACGTTATGACGAAGCGGGGACGCAGTAGGATAGCGGAGTCGTCTGATGGATGGCGATGTGCGCTCTAAGGAGGATCCGGCAGGCAAATCCACCGGGTCGGTTTAAAGCCACTCTGAAGGGCGTGCCGATCGGGCTTGCCCGAATAAAGTTCGTGATTTCACACTGCCCAGAAAAGCCGCTAAGCAGTCCTTGAAGCAACCGTACCACAAACCGACACAGGTAGACGAGGTGAATATCCACAGGCGCTTGAGAGAACACTCGCTCAGGAACTAGGCAAATTAGCTCCGTAACTTCGGAAGAAGGAGTGCCTCGCCAGGGTTTAGAGCCCGAGGAGGCCGCAGCGAAGCGCGCTCTGCGACTGTTTAACAAAAACACAGGTCTCTGCTAAGTCGAAAACGACGTATAGGGGCTGACGCCTGCCCGGTGCCGGAAGGTTAAAGGGAGAGGTCATCCCGTCGCAAGACGGGGGAAGCTTTGAACTGAAGCCCCGGTGAACGGCGGCCGTAACTATAACGGTCCTAAGGTAGCGAAATTCCTTGTCGGGTAAGTTCCGACCTGCACGAATGGCGTAACGATAGAGCGACTGTCTTGGCGAGTGACTCAGCGAATTTGTAGTACCGGTGAAGATGCCGGTTTCCCGCACCTAGACGGAAAGACCCCGTGCACCTTTACTATACCCTAGCCCTGACTTATGGGGTTGTCTGCGCAGGATAGGTGGGAGGCTTTGAACCAGGGTTTTTGGACTCTGGGGAGCCGACGGTGAGATACCACCCTGACGATTCTGTGGGTCTAACCTCAGGTCCGTAATCCGGATCAGGGACACGACTAGGCGGGTAGTTTGACTGGGGCGGTCGCCTCCTAAATTGTAACGGAGGCGCTCTATGCTTGGCTCAGGCTGTTTGGAAATCAGCCGTCGAGTGCAAGGGCATAAGCCAGGCTGACTGCGAGACAAACAAGTCGAGCAGACACGAAAGTGGGACCTAGTGATCCGGTGGTTCTGTATGGAAGGGCCATCGCTCAACGGATAAAAGGTACGCCGGGGATAACAGGCTGATCGGGGCCAAGAGTTCACATCGACGCCCCGGTTTGGCACCTCGATGTCGGCTCATCGCATCCTGGAGCTGTAGAAGGTTCCAAGGGTTGGGCTGTTCGCCCATTAAAGCGGTACGTGAGCTGGGTTCAGAACGTCGCGAGACAGTTCGGTCCCTATCTGGTGTGGGCGTAGGAGATTTGAGGGGAGTTGTCCTTAGTACGAGAGGACCGGGATGAACAGACCTCTTGTGTACCAGTTGTCACGCCAGTGGCACGGCTGGGTAGCGAAGTCTGGAAGTGATAAACGCTGAATGCATCTAAGCGTGAAGCACGCCCCAAGATACGATCTCCCAAGGGTGAACGATGGGCGCTACTCATCGAGAACCCTTTGAAGGGCCGTCGAAGACTACGACGTCTATAGGCCAGAGGTGTAAGCGCAGTAATGCGTTCAGCTTACTGGTACTAATCGCCCGTTCGGCTTGACCATAAAATTTGCCCAGCACGTTAAGTGGCGGTCCTGCAAGAAAGGCCCGCCGCGCAGCAAACGCCTTTGTGAGCATTTGACGTCGCACTATTCAGGCCATGCGTGCTTTCAGCGCGCGTGGCATCTCAAGTTCCAAATTTGAGATGCCAAAAAGTTTTCCGGCGATCATACCGGAGGGGTCACACCCGTTCCCATCCCGAACACGGAAGTTAAGCCCTCCAGGGCCCATGGTACTGCAAGGGGAACCTTGTGGGAGAGTCGGTCGTCGCCGGGATTAAATCAAAAGGCTCAGTTGCATTCGCGACTGAGCCTTTTTGCTTTTGCCGGGCCCGATAGCTTAATATGACACTAACCGGTAACGATGGTGATGCTCCAAGGGCAAAGGACGCCTGAACGGATGGTTGCCAAAAATAAGGTCCCGATTTCCAAGGAAAAGATCGCTGAATTCTGCCGAAGACACCACATTCGGAAGCTCGCCTTGTTTGGTTCGGTCCTGCGCGATGATTTCTCCCCGCTGAGCGACGTGGATGTTTTGGTGGAGTTCGAGCCAGGGCACACTCCTGGTCTGGAATTCTTCGGCATGGAGGCTGAGCTTAGCGGGATCCTGGGGCGTAAAGTTGACCTGAACACGCCACAGTTCCTGAGCCGTCATTTCCGCAACGGGGCTCTGGCAGAAGCCGAGGTGCAGTACGTCGCGCCGTGACGCCAGCGTTTATCTGCGCCACATGCCCGACCATGCACGGGAGGCGGTCGAGATGGCGCGCGGCCGGAAACGCTCGGACCTGGACAGCGACCGGCAATTCAACCTCGCGCTTGTCCGCCTGCTTGAGATTGTTGGAGAGGCCGCAAACCGAGTTCCAGAGGAAGAACGCATTCGCATTACAGATATCCCCTGGCCTCAGATCGTGAGCTTGCGCAACCGGCTGATTCATGGTTACGACGAAGTTGATTTTGACATTCTATGGCAGATCGTGACTCGTGACCTGCCACACCTCATCGAGGCTTTGGGAATTCATATTCCGGGAAACGCCTGAATACGAGGCGATCATCTACCGGAGCGAGGAACATCAAGCATTCATCGCTGAGGTTCCTGAATTGCCCGGCTGCACGGCGGATGGGCGGATGCATCAGGAGGCCTTGGCTGCCGCCGGAGTCGCGATTCAAGAATGAATCGAGACTGCGCAAGAGTTTGGCCGCCCCATTCCGCAGCCCAAGGGCCGCTTGGTGTTTGCGTGAGAGATCGTTCTAATTGTTATGGCGATCACGCGCATGAATTGGACCTGTTGCAGCATTCTTTGAATTTTTGAATCTTCGATTTCCAATTCGCGGTATCGCAGACCTGAAGGTCTGCGCCAGCCCGCGTGAGGCTATTGGTCTCAAATTTGGAATCTGTGATTTTTGCATTCGGTGAGCCGCACACATCCCAAAGGCAGGGATGTATGCGCCACCCGCGGGCACGCGCGTTGTAGCATGTCCAGGAGGGAATCGTCAGGTGAGCCAATCGTCCACTGTAATCCGACGGGACTTTTTCAAGGAGCTCGACCTGTTTTGTGAGGTTAGGAATTTGATCCCGACGCCATTCAACGTAACCGGCAGGATGGGGAACCTTAAAAAGGTCAGCACTGGCACGGGGCAGCTCCTCTTCGCCTTGTACGTTAAGGTCAAGACCGAGAATCCGCCATTTTGGGGAATCAATGTTAACCAGTTGAACTCACTGACCTCGCGTTCTGGACACAACTGGTTCCTGGTACTGCTTTTGGGCGGCGGCCCCTTCTACATCATCCCCGCCCAAGAGGTGAACCGTACAGTCGACTCATTGCCCTTCCAGGGCGACAAGGGGGAATTCAAACTTCATGCCAGGGATGTTGAACCGTTTGACCGCTTCTACGACTACAAGAGCTTATTAGCGCGGCTTCCTTGGCCTTGATTGCTGTGCAACCGGCGGGGCTACGGGCACATCGCGGGTGGCGCACATCGCGCGGTTTGCGAGTATGCGAACGGCTACGTCACCCCCGTCCCCATCCCGAACACGGAAGTTAAGCCGATCAATCCAGAGCGCGGCCCATGGTACTGCCCGGGCGCAAGCAGTGCTTGCGATCACCGCGGGTGGCGCAGACATCACATTTTGCGTGTGATGTCTGCGAGCCAGCTAAGTATTTGGGAGACTGCGCAAGTATAATAAGAGCATGAAAAGGACGATCCCTAAAAGCAAAGCCAGGCAGTTTACGGTAGTGATCGAGCAGGACGAGGACGGATACTACGTTGCGAGCGTGCCTTCTCTGCCCAGTTGCTATACCCAGGCCCGCACTCTTGAGGAACTTGCGCCTCGCATCCGTGAAGTGATTGCACTTTCTCTCGCGGAGCAGAACGCACCACCGATGAAGTTTATTGCTTTGCAGCAAGTCGAGGTCACAGTTTGACCCGGCTGCATCCCACTCGCACGGGAAGTAATCCGCGGGTGGCGCATACATCGCGCTCTTTGCGATGTGTGCGGAACGAAGAGCGTGGGCTGAATCGCCGCAGAATCGCAAACCTAAAGGTCTGCGCCAGCCAGCATGTGCGAGCTACAATACAGCCATGGACCAACTTTTGCACGACAGGCGCGAGGAAATCCGCAAGGTAGCAGCAAGTCACGGCGCGACGGAACTTCGACTCTTTGGCTCAAGGGTACGTAGCGAAGCCGGAGCAGCTAGTGACGTGGACCTGCTTGTAAAACTGGCTCCCGAACGCACGCTGCTTGACCTCGTGGCCATCAAACAGGACCTGGAAGATCTGCTGGGCTGTTCCGTGGATGTGGTCACGGAGGAAGCCCTCAGCCCTTACATCCGGCCTCAGGTGCTGAAGGAAGTCGTCACGTTATGAAGCGTGACGCTATCTACCTCCGTCACATTCTCGATGCCATTCAGAGGATTGAAGCGTACACGGCAGAAGGGCGCGAAGCGTTTAGGGACGGTTCCCACTGGCAGGACGCCACGATCCGGCAGCTTGAAATTATCGGCGAGGCCACCAAACGATTGTCGCCGGAGTTGCGCGCGAAGTATCCTGAAGTTCCGTGGCGGCGGGTGGCAGGGTTGCGTGATGTGCTGATTCACGACTATTTTGGCGTTGATTTGACGGCCGTCTGGCAACTCACCCAGACAGAGATTCCAGAGATCAGGAAGCGTGTCGAAACCATTCTCCAAACGATCGAATGAAGCAGGCACACACCCGTTCCCATCCCGAACACAGGGAAGTTAAGCCTATCAATTCCGAGCGCGGCCCATGGTACTGCGCGGGCGACCGCGTGGGAGAGTGGGTCATCGCCGGGATTAAA
>Ga0307373_10004968_pt1 | contig 22046 bp, 20 predicted proteins | sample OX2MG_FD_202534 | JGI IMG/M metagenome (GOLD analysis project Ga0307373, IMG submission 202534) | Soil microbial communities from Risofladan, Vaasa, Finland - OX-2 | ecosystem: Environmental > Terrestrial > Soil > Coastal area > Acid sulfate soil | place: Finland: Risofladan, Vaasa | collected... | reverse complement strand
TGCTCTCGCACTACTGGTGGGGGTGGGTGTTCTTGATGAACGTGCCGGTTTCGATCCTCGGTTTCGTGGCCGTCGCCGCCTTGGTCCCCGAGTCCTCCTCTGCACAGCGCCCCGGCTTCGACATCGTGGGCATGGTCAGCTCCAGTGCCGGCCTGGCCGCCCTCACCTACGGGTTCATCGAGGCCGGACAGCACGGCTGGGGATCTCCCGGGGCACTGGCACCCATGCTCGTGGGCCTGGCGGTGATCGTGGCGTTCTTCGCCTGGGAGCGCGCCCTCGATCGGCGACCAGGCGGCCAGCCGCTCTTGGACCTCGCCCTATTCCGCTCCCCGTCGTTCACCTGGGGAGTGGTCTTGTTTGCCGTATTGACCCTGGCGCTGGTCGGCCTGCTCTTCACGATGCCCCAGTACTTCCAGGCGGTGATGGGTACGAACGCCGAAGGATCAGGGATCCGCCTGTTGCCGGTGGTCGGCGGGCTCATCGTCGGCTTGCTCCCTGCCGCGGTCATTGCCAAGAGGATCGGGGCCAAGCTCACGGTGGCGGCAGGCTTCGCCGTTGTCGCAGTAGCTCTCGGTCTTGGCGCAACGACGACCGCGTCATCAGGAGACGCGTTCGCCGCCCTGTGGATGACGATCGCCGGAGTCGGCACCGGTCTCACCATGGCCACTGCTGCCTCGGCGGCCCTCGGTGAGCTCACCGAAGAGCGTGCCGGGGTCGGGTCAGGGGTACTCCAGGCCCTCAAGAACACCGGCGCTCCCCTCGGTACCGCCATCTTGGGGAGCGCGCTCACCTCCGCCTATGTCAGCCATCTCCACCTCGGGGCTCTCCCGCCGGCCGCCGCCGGGGCAACCCGCCAGAGCGTGTTCGGGGGTGTCGCCGTGGCTCGCTCGCTCAACTCGGATGCGCTTTTGGCCTCGGTGCGAGCAGCGTTCGTTCAGGGGATGGATGCCGCGCTGGTCGTGGCCGTCGGCTTCGCCGTGGCCGGGCTCGTCCTCGCGCTCCTCTTCCTTCCGGCACATGCCCGACCTCCGGGAAAGACGGACGAGGCGGTGTCAGTAGGTGAGCGAGTTGCGAGCTGAGACCCGACCGGCGATTGGCCTTCGTGAGCGCAAGAAGGCAAAGACCCGCGCTGCCATCCAGCACGAGGCGCTGCGGCTGTTCCGTCTGCAGGGCTACGAGGCCACGACCATCGAGCAGATTGTTGACGCGGCCGAGGTCTCCCCGAGCACGTTCTTCCGATACTTCCCCTCCAAAGAAGCCCTCGTCCTCACCGACGACTACGACCCGCTCATCATCGAGACGATTCGTTCGCAGCCCTCTGAGCTCGAACCAATCCAAGCCGTCCGACGCGGTCTGAGCACAGTGTTCCGTGCTCTCAACAAGGAGGAACTGGCCGAGATGCGCAATCGAGCGGACCTGGCACTGTCAGTTCCCGAGCTTCGAGCGGCAACGCTCGACCAGTTCGCCCAAACCATCCGGCAGATCAGCGGCGTCGTCGCCGAACGGGTCGGGCGAGCACGTGACGACTTTGCAGTGGAGACCTTGGCAGGGGCCATCCTCGGGGTCATGATCGCGGCGGAGTTCCACTGGGTCGAGCATCCCGAGATCGACCTGATCGCGCTCATTGACGACGCGCTCGGACAACTCGAGGCTGGCCTTCGGCTCTAGATTCTCCAATGCTTGCTGCGGGAAGCAGCACTGCCGGTGCAAGGCAGTACCTCCAGAGCTGCACGGTCCTGCACCCTCCGACGAGCGCGGCTCGCGAGTTGGCGAGCCGCTGTGGGCGTTTTGCCAACGATGTCCCCGATCTCGTCGAATGGGACGGCGAACACGTCGTGCAGCACGAAGGCCACGCGTTCCGCCGGAACCAGACGATCGAGCACGACGAGCAAAGCCGATTCGATGGACTCGGCGATCAGCACCTCTTGCTCGGGCCCTGGCGCTGCGTCGATGTTCGACCGCTCGTCGGACGGGAACGTGCTGCTTGGACTCTCGTGTCGCGCCTTGCGGGCGCGAAGCTTGTCGAGGCAGATCCGAGCCGCGATCGTCGTCAGCCAGCCACCGAGGTTCTCGACCTCAGTCGAGCTCGCTTGGACAACCCGCAACCACGTCTCCTGGACGGCGTCGTCCGCCTCCTCGTACGAACCGAGCATGCGGTAGGTGAGGGCGCGCGACCGCGGCCGGCTCACCTCGAACTGATGCCTCAACCAATCTGCATCCATCACTACCTATGACGTAAGACGTCGAGGGAATGTGACCGGCTACCGGGCGATCGGAGCGCGAACCTCGGCATCGCTGCTGGGTGCCGACCTTTAACTAACCATCTCGATGCGCCCGCAAACCGAACCGCGGCTGGGACGGTCGGACCAGTAGATGTCCGAAACGTTCAAGCTCAGCCAAGGACGGTTGGCTACGGTTATCCCATGAAACTGCGTCCTGCCTTGATCGAACTGGTCGTCTCCGACATGGCGGCCACCCTCGCCTTCTACCGCCGGTTGGGACTCGAAATCCCTCAGACAGCCGATGCTGAGCCCCATGTGGACGTCGAACTCGCCGGCGGGATGCGCCTGGCCTGGGATACCGAGGACACCATTCGGTCCTTCGATCCAGGGTGGTCACCCCCCACGGGAGGCGGGCACCGAGCCAATCTCGCCTTCGCCTGTGGGAGCCCGGCCGAGGTCGACGCCGCCTGGAGCGAACTCACCGAAGCCGGCTACGAGGGCCACCTCGAGCCGTGGGATGCGTTCTGGGGTATGCGCTATGCCGTTGTCCACGATCCCGACGGCCGGGCGGTCGACCTGTTCGCTCCGCTGCCATCCGCGTAGGAATTACCAAGCAATCCTCGGGGCGTCGTGCCGGCCAAGGCACGCACCTCCCGGGAGAGGTGTGCCTGGTCGGCATACCCACTGGCAGCTGCCACTTGGGCCAAAGGCACACCGCGGCGGACTTCTTCGAGTGCCCGCTGGAACCGCATTATCCGAGACAAATGCCTCGGCCCATAACCGAACGCTGGGAGGCATCGTCGGTGTAGTTGGCGGGGGCTGATGCACAGCCGCTCGGCCATCACGGCGATTGACGTCCCTGCCTTTGCCATGGCCAGGACACGCGGCCCGAGCGGATCCTGATCGCAGCGGGCAGCGCGCTTGACCACCCACGCTTCCAACACCACCGCGGGGTCTGCCTCGACCTGCTCGGTCAGCAGCCGGACCTGGCTCCCGGGCCACAGCTCGTCAACGTTCGCTGTCCGATCCCGCAACTCGTCCGCAGGTACACCCAGCAGCGTCGGGCCCAGCCCACCCGAGAAGCGAAGTGCGACATAGGTGGTACCTGCCGGACTCCGGTGCCAACGGGCTGCGGTGTCCGGGCCTGCGACGAACAGGCGGTTGCCGTCCCACAGCAGGTCCAAGCAACCGTCGGGCATGATCGGTGTGCCCACAGGGGCGCTGTCGAGCTTGCGCTGCCAAAGCACGGCGCCAACCACGGGCGTGGCTCGCTCCTGATACTTCACCGGGCGATCGTACCGGCAGAGGGTCGCCATTCCCGTATGACGAACGTCTGTCGGTGACGCCCCAAGGTTGGAGGGGGGCCATAACCCCGGCGGAAAGTCGCCGAAACAGTACGAAAGCCCACGATCTCGTGGGCTTTCGTACTGGACTCTGAGAATCCGTTGGTGGCGGGGGCATAAGGCCGAGGTGTCGCCTTCGGTCTCCTGCTACGACAAGGATGCCGGTGACCAGGCCGTGCATACGCAGCCGCCAGGGCACGTGCCCTCTCACTGCGTTGAGGTTCCTTACCGGCGACCCGAGAAACGCTCGATTCCACTCGCTCTCTGATTGAAACCGGGTGTTCGCAAATCATTGAACAACCGACAGCGGCGCTGGCACTCCTGTCGAACTCGCCGGCCAATGTCGGTCCTGCACACAACGAAAGCCGACACACCGCGAAGTGCGTACCCACACTGCGGAGATAACTCCGGCAGTCGATCAGCCGTTCTTGCTACGGGTATCCTAGTGTCGGTGGGTTGCTTCAACGCCTGGCCAGTTAGTCTCGACCCACCGATCCACCGCCCCCAGCGGAACGTCGAGTGAGCGACCGAGATCAGTGAGCTCGTAGAGAGTTGCAGACTCAGTACGCTCCGGATCGAGGCGGCGGGTGATCAGCCCGTCGCGCTCGGCCCGTCGCAGCGTGTCGGTGAGAACTTTGTGGGAGATGCCATCCAAGGCGTCGTGGAAGTCCTGGTAGCGGCGGCCCCCTTCTGTGAGTTCCGTGAGCAACACGAGAGTCCATCGTCCGCTGAGCATCCGAATGAGAAGGTCCGATCGCTGCCAATGCTGACCCACACTCGCGTTCATTGCGGCTCAACGAGCGATGTCGTGGCGCAGCGAAGTCCGGCTGGCGATGAACGAGACGACAATGGCGAAGCCCGCGACGAGCGAGGCTGCGGCGGCGAACGGTAGTGCCGTGGCCGAGGAGGAGCCTGAGTAGCCGAAGCCTCCGCCGCCGAGCCGGGAGCCGGCGAGTGTGGTGGTGGCGGTAAAGGGGAGGTAGGGGCCGACGGTATTGAACAGGCCACCGACGATGGACTCGACGAAGAAGGCCCAGGCGAACACACCGATTACCACGCCCAGCTGGGCTCGCACGAGGGTGCCGAGCGCGACGCCAACCGCTGTGGTCGCCCGGCGACGATTCCCCGTCACCGTTCTCGCGCTCACCTACGCGGCGTCGGTTTCTTTCTGGATCACGACCGATCTCCGCGGCCTGATCTTTCTGGCGGACATCGTCGCGTTCATGACCGTGGTCCTTGCACGTAAGCGCGATGCGGCCATGGTCGCGCTGGTGGGCTACTACGTCGGCTACCTGTGGCTGCCAGTGCTGGCCGGCACCCATCGGGCGCCACCGCCGGCCGTGGCAACCGGCGCCGCGGCCGGGTTGGTGGCTCTGCTGGGCGTGGCCGAGTGGCTACGGCTCCGACGGCAGCGCTCCGATGCCGTGGCCCGTGGGCACGCGGAGGAGGCGCTTCGGCGAACAAGCGAGGAACGGATGCGGGTTGCACGGGAGCTCCACGACGTCGTGGCGCACAACATCTCGGTGATCAACGTCCAGGCGAACACGGCGCTGCACCTGATGGACCGCCAGCCCGAGCGAGCCCGCACCGCGCTGACGACCATCAACGAGGTGAGCAAGCAGGCTCTCGTAGAGCTGCGCTCGGTGCTCGGCGTGCTCCGCCAGGTCGACGACGATGCTCCGCGCGCGCCGAGTCCGAGCCTGGAACGCCTCGGCGAACTGGCCGCAGCGACCAGTGCTGACGGATTCTCCGTCAACGTAGAGCAGTTGGGTGCCGCGGACTCGCTTCCCGCGAGCATCGATCTTGCTGCTTACCGGATCGTACAAGAGGCACTCACGAACGCTGTTCGCCACTCTGGTGGCTCCCACGCGCTCGTACACGTGGAGCACGGCGAGGCCGCACTGATTGTCCAAGTCGACGACGACGGCAGGAACGCCAGACGAGCGAGCGTCTCTGGGAACGGCATCGTCGGGATGACCGAACGGGCTCACGCCCTTGGCGGCACCCTTGAAGCTGGCCCCACCATCGGAGGCGGGTTCCGTGTGCGAGCCTGGCTCCCCCTGAACGGAGCGTCGGCGTGATCCGGGTGGTGCTCGCCGATGATCAGGGCTGGTGCGAGCCGGCTTTGCCGCTCTGATCGACGCCGAAGAGGACATGGAGGTCGTCGGCGAGGCAAGCGACGGTGACGAGGCGCTCCGCCTCGCCCAGCAGGAGTGCCCTGACGTCGTACTCATGGACATCCGCATGCCCGGAGTCGACGGCATCGAGGCCACCAGACGCATCGCGGCCACCCCGCATCTTGCGGGGGTGCATGTAGTGATCGTGACCACCTTCGACCTCGATGAGTACGTCTTCGAAGGTCTGCGCGCCGGTGCGGCAGGATTTCTGGTGAAGGACACCGACACCGTGGAACTGCTCCGCGCCGTCCGGGTGGTCGCCAGCGGTGAAGCGCTTCTCTCACCGGGGGTGACCCGGCGTCTCATCGCCGAGTTTGCGGCCAAGAGCCGGGACATCAAGACGGCCGCGGGACTCGATCACTTGACCACACGCGAGCGTGAGGTCGTCCTACTTGTGGCGTCAGGGCTGTCGAACGAAGAGATCGCCAGCCAGCTCTACCTCAGCCCATCGACCGCCAAGACCCACACCAGCCGAGCGATGACCAAACTCGGCGCCCGAGATCGCGCCCAGCTGGTGGTCTGCGCATACGAGGCCGGCCTGATCCGACCCGGCTGGGCGGACTGAAGACTGACAAGACGTTGGTGGCCGACCGCTCCTACCCCACCATCTGCGAGTGCGCGGGCGATTCCGCGCTTCTAGTCCGACATTGGAGTGACCCCCCGAGTCGACAGTGCCGGTGAAGGCGACAAAGCCGAGTCTGTGCCCAATGCAGTTGAGTAGGGCTGCCCTATGCACCGCCGCCTCGGTCCGAACCTTCGCCGCAAAGGTGCAGCGTGCAGGCCGCCCGCGGCGCGCCACCCTGCATACGCTGCATACGCAGGGGTTGACTAGGTCCTCAGCCCGTCCCGCCGAGTCCCGTGCACAGATCGGTGCACAAAAGCTGGTTCCGAAGCTGCCGGTTCGGCCGCCTCCTTGCGGCAGGCAGGCCATTACTCGCCCAATTCTCGGCCCTCCGTGAGAGCCTCGGCTGTCATCACTACCCGGGCGCCGTTCGCATCCACCTCGAGCATCCGTGTTGGGCGGTTGAGTGGCTCAGGGCGCGATGGATAGTAAAAGTAAATGATTTCCTTGCTGTAAGGCCGCGCCTCGGCCATGATCGCGTCCTGGCATGTTGCGAGGATAGTGAATCCGTGGTCTCTGGAGACCGAGGCTATCACCCCAAATACGTCACGGCGGCGCTCGGCGCCCAGGGAGTCGGCGAGTTTCATCGAGGATCAGGACAGGACCCTGTGGTTGCGGCGCGGCGAGAGGCGCAGCGCGGAATAGCGGGGCCAGTCCTGGCCGGAACCCTGGATTACGTCGCCGAAGCAGCCGGAATCCGAGCTGCTTACATCACCGAAGAGCACGCCGCCCTGCCCGCAAACGCCAGCACCGCCACGTGCTGGGTGTAGGTAACGGGCACCTGACTACCTGCTGCAGGCACGTCCAGCCTGGGAGACCGTCACTTAGCGTCCAGCCAGAGCCTGGTGATGCGATCTTGGTAGATGCCGTACACGTACGGACCGGGCTTCTTGCAGGCCTGGAGTATCCGGAAGCGGTTCGAGACGAAGTAACTGGCTTGCTCGGCGAAGTTGAGCCGTGCGTTGGTGAGGCAGAAGACCCGGACATTGCCATCAAGCAGCGCCTGGCGCTCTGCCGGGCGGCGGCGGATGTGATCGTCCTTGCAGAAGACGACCAGGTCACGCTCGGCGGCCAAGGCGATCCATTCGGTGTCTTCAACGGCCTGGGCATGCTTTTCGCCGTAGATCTCGGCCAGCGTGTGGACGATCAGGCCCGCCTCGCGCAGGGCGGCCGGGAGCGAGACCTGGCTCAGGCTGCGGTCGATCAGGAACTCAGGCTGCGGCTCTGGGCCTCGTCGCCGATCGGACGACCGCCTCGACTTCATCGGCTCTCACTCCGAACTCCTTGGCGATCCTCACGTATCCCTCGCCCGCCCAGAAGGCATCAAGGATGTCTTCAACCCGCACTTTCTGGCGCTCCAGAACGGGCTGACCGAAAGCGAAACGCGGGTCAATGATCACATCTGCGCCCTGGTAGGCCTTCAGCGTTAGACGCTCCGGGTAACGGTCCTTTCCCCAGCGGACGAACTTCAGGTAATCCTCGATGACCTCTCTGATCGCACCCTGGCTATCAATGGCTCTCGCCCATTCGGCAGGCTCGCCGTGTTGCGACATGTCCACCAGCAAGTCCACGCCATCGCTCGCGAGCCTGCGCGTTGCCAGCGCGTACTCATCATCAAGGTTCGTGCGCAGGTGCGCGACCGAGTCCCGCAGCCCCTGAGCCGACAGCCCGAGCTCGCGGAACCCCCGCAGCATGTGCGCCTCGATCACCGCCACAAAAGGCAGTGAGGCCGCACGCGGGGCGCTGGGGTTGACGATGCGGTGAACCAGTGGGGCGGGCCCGGCCTGACGCCGCGTCCAGTCCTTAAGCGTCGTACGCGGCAGACCCAGGTGATGCGCCGCCTCATCAATCGTGAATAGCGGCACTGTAAACCGTCTGTCATCGACCACAGGCAACCTCCTCCCCGGTCACCTTAACCTCCCGATCTCGCATCGCCTGCCAACCAGCCGACATACACGCCCAGATCTCCGCCTGCCACGAACCGCTCAGCAGACCGGGTGTCCTCATCCGAGCGGCGGCGCCCGACGGGATACGGATAGAAGGCACCGCGCCGATGACCAGCAGCGGGTCTCGCCGTCCTCGCCAATCGCCCAGTATTGGGATCAGCGGCACGTCTGGGCCTACCGCCCAGAGACGACCCTGGTGGCTTATTCGCGACACGCCGGGCGATGTGCTCGATACGGGTTGTGCTGATGGTCGATGGTCATGATCCCTTGCTGCGGTCGTTCCTTCCCCCTCGTCCCGGCCGCAGAATGGGTGTGTCATGTCGATGCAGGCTGCTCCCTGGCCGGAGCCGGATCCGCGGGTCGCCGCCGCGATCGCGGCTATGTATGGTTCCCGGAAGAGGGAGCGGCCGCTGGCGGTGGAGGTCCGGGACCGGCTGGGCCAGTGGCTGGCTGATGAGGATTTCGCGGCTGCGTTCGGGATCCGGGGCCGGCCGGCCGGGCTGGTCTGCGTCGCGGCTGGCGCTGGTGACTGTCTTGCAGCGGGCGGAGAAGCTGACCGACCGGCTGGCGGCCGAGGCGGTGCGGGCCCGGCTGGACTGGAAGTACCTGCTGGGGCCTGGGCTTGATGATCCCGGCTTCGATCACACGGTGCTGCCGGAGTTCCGGGGCAAGGTGGCGGAGGCGGGGCTGGAGCAGGTGGCGCTGGAGGCGCTGCTGGCGAAGCTGGCCGCCGATGGCCTGGTCAAGGCGGGCGGGAAACAGCGGACCGATTCCACGCACGTGGCCGCCGCGGTGGCGGCGCTGAACCGGCTGGAGCTGGCCGGCGAAAGCGTGCGGGCCGCGCTGGAGGCGCTGGCCGGCGCGCACCCAGACTGGGTGGCCCAGCGGATCTGCGTGAGCGACTGGGCCAGCCGCTATGGCACGCCGATGACCTCCGCGGCCGCCGCAGTCCGAGGCGAGGCGCGAGGAGCTGGCGATCGCCTGTGCCCGGGACGGGTACGCGCTGGCGGAGGCGGTTTACGAGAGCTCTTCCCCGGCCTGGCTGCGCGAGCTTCCGGCGGTGGACGTGCTGCGCCGGGTGCTGGTGCTGAACTACGCCCGCACCATCACCACAGGCGGGCGGGAGGTGATCAGGCGGCGGCCGGTCCGGGCGGCACGGTCATGACAAGGACTGCGCGGCACCGGCATTCCCGAACCTGATCACGCATGCGGCCACCACCGAGGCCACGGTGTCCGACAGCCAGATGACCAGCGTCATCCATGATGAGCTGGCCGCAAAGGACCTGGCCCCCGGGGCGGAGCTACCTCGATTCGGGGTACCACAGCGCCGCCCTGGTGGTCTCCGAGGCCGCCAGGCACGGCATCGTCCTCATCGGGCCGCTGCTCGCAGACACCTCCGCGCAGGCCCGGGCGGGCCACGGCTACGCCCGCGCCGACTTCACCGTCGACTTTGACAGCAAGACCGTCACCTGCCCGCACGGCAAGACCTCAGCGTCCTTGACACCGTGCACCCAGCGAGGCAGCAACGCCATCGTGGTGCACTTCTCCGCCACCAGCTGCGGGCCCTGCCCAGCCCGCGCCCTGTGCACCACCGGGAAACGCCGCCAGCTCACCCTGCCGCCCTGCGACCTGGCCGAAGCCCAGGCCGCCGCCCGCGCCGCGGAGAAGACAATACCGTTCCAGGCACACTACGCCCGCCGCGCCGGCGTCGAAGGGACCATGCACCAGGCCACCAGCCACGGCGCACGCCGCGCCCGCTACCGTGGCCTGCCGAAAACCCGCCCCGACCACGCGTACATGGCCTGCGCGCTCAACTCCTCCGGCTGCACGCCTACTGGACCGGCACCCCACTAGACCGGCGGCGAACCAGCCACCTGGCACGACTCGAACTCGGGCTCGCCGCATGACCTGGAATTAACCACCAGGATCAGAGACGACACCAAACCGCTACGAATTGGAAGGAAACTCCGAACTCTGATGTCCGACTCTTCGCGTTTGCCACAGGTTTCTCTGCGCGCCGACAGGTCGACGACAGGTCGGCTCGTGCACAAAATCCGTGCACAGTGAACAGACAAGAGGCCGGTTCCCTGTTCGGAATCGGCCCCTGACCTTCGTAGCGGGGGCAGGATTTGAACCTGCGACCTCTGGGTTATGAGCCCAGCGAGCTACCGAGCTGCTCCACCCCGCGTCGGTCCCTCTACTTTACGGGCATTGCTGGCGACAGGCAAATCTGCAGCGCGCGGACGCTACCGGCCCGTGGTCGCCTCCGGTCCAGAGTACCGACCCCGCGCTACTGGCCTGGCCGGGCCGACAGCTGGGTGCAGGCCCGCAGGCTGCGGTAATGCGCGACCGCCAGCCGCGCGGCGCGGCCGGTGTCCACGATGGGCTGGCCGGTTCCAGAGACCGTCGCCGGGACGAAACGGACATGCGCCAGCCGGTGCCCGTGCAAGGTGAGCAGCAGCACCCCGGTATCCGTGCTGTAGGACGTCTCCCACCACAGGAAGTTCGCCATGCCGTAGGCAACGAACGTATGGCCGAGCCACCCGGAGCCCTGCAGGATGTGCGCGTGCGACCCGACGATGATGCTGGCACCGGCCGCGGCGAGTTTCGGCGCCAGCGACAGCTGGTTGGCGTCGGGGCAGGCCTGCCCCTCGGTTCCCCAGTGCATGACCACGACGACCACGTCGGCGATCTTCTTCGCCGCCCGCACGGCCGCGAGCGTCCGGTGCAGGCTGATCGAGTTCGCCTCACCCGATCTGGTATTCGTCGCCACCCAGGATGACGCCAGCTCGGCGACCTGCGAAACGCCGAGGAAGGCGATCCGCACGCCCTTGATCGTCACGACGTACGGCTTCCAGGCCGCGGCCGCGTTGGCGCCGATGCCGAGCACGGGGAAGCGGGCGGCCCTGGCCGCGGCCATCGTGTCGGCGAGCCCGACCCGGCCGTAGTCGAGGACATGATTGTTGGCCATGTTCGCCACGTCGATGCCCGCGTCCCGCAGCGCGGTGAACGCGGCCGGCCTGGTGCGGAAGTGGTAGTACTTCGGCTGCGGCTTGCCCCGCGTGGTGACCGCCGTCTCCAGGTTCACCAGGGTCAGGTCGGCTGACCGGAGCAAGGAGGAAATCGGGCCGAACGCCGTCGCCGGATCTCTCAGCAGCTTCGTGGTGCGGCCGGTGAAGTGCACGTCGCCAGCGAACGCCAGCGTGATGTCGCTGCTCGCGGGTCCGGCTGGATCTGAGCCCGTCGCGCCGGGGCTGGAACCGCCTGGCGCCGGATGACTCGCGCTACCCGGCCGGCCACCTGATCCCGCGGGCTGAGCCGCTCCGCTCGCACAGCCAGCAGCGGCCGCGATCGCGCAGAGCAGGATCGCGGCACCGCGGACACCGGCACGGGCCGGACGACTCGGCATCTGGCCAGCCTATGGCGGACGAAAGGCCAGGTCACGCGGAACGCGCGAGAACCAGGCCCGCTTGCCGGGGCTCAGATGCCCGCGTTCGGCGCCCCGGTCGCGGCCAGCCAGATCATGTACCTGGCCCGCCAGGGCGCGCCAGGCGGCTGGGTCAGCTCATGCGGGCTCTGCGTGGTGACGAGGTTCATGACCAGCATCGGCGATCCGCCGAACGCACCCACCTGCCCGGGCTTGGAGCCGAGCACCACCGGATGCCGGCCGGCTCTGGCGATCCCGCCGAGGATCGCCTCGACCACCGCTGGCGGTGCGCCAGGCGAGACCCACGTGACGGGCACGCCGCACATGCCCCTGATCACCTGGCTGAAAACCTGGGCGACGCGCCGGTCGACGATGACCACCGACGACGACCCGCCGATCGCCGAGCACAGCCCGCGCACCGCATCCGCCTCGTGCGCCCCGACGCCGTGCTGTGCCAGGCCGCCTGCCGTCGGCCGCAGCCCGCCACGGGCGCCGGAGTGGGTCAGGCCGAAGCCGAACGAGGTGCTGACCGACGGCAGCAGCATCGCCGCGACGCAGAACGCGCCCACCAGCGCCGCGGTCACCGTCCCGGCACCGCGATCCCTGGCCCGCCGGGTCAGCCACGCGGCGCCCCAGACCGCGAGCAGGATCAGCCCGGGGATGACGACGGGCACGAGCCGCCGGCTCGCCCACGGCTGGTCAGGAACGGTGAAGGGCTGCCACAGGACCGCCGCGGAGCCGCCGAGAATGACGGCGAGCGGTAGTGCCCAGCTCAGCCCGGTGCCGGAGGAATCCCGCCAGGTCAGCAGGGCGCGCAGGCAGCGCCGGAGCAGGATCGCGGCGGCGAATCCGCCCAGCAGGACGGTCGCGATTCCCGCGTACCAGATCACCCAGTACAGGGTGTCCTCGGAGTACAGCCGGGTCGGGTCCACCCGCAGCCCGGCCATCCGCTGCAGCGTGGCCACGTAGTCGGTCTGCACCCGCCCGAGCGTGCCGCGGACGGTCTGCAGGTAAGGCCGGGCGGCGAGCCAGCCCAGCGCCGCGACGACGGCCACGCTGCCCAGCCCGGGCAGCCAGCGCAGCGGGCGGTGCGCCAGGGCGCCGCGGGCCAGGCGCCGCACCCGCGGCAGGCGCATCAGCAGGAGCACCGCGACCGTGAGCAGGACGACGCCGCCAGCGTCAAGCCCGACCACGCGGAGCGGGACCGCCTGCGGCCCGGTCGGCGGCTGCGCGAGCAGGTACGCGGCGGCGATGCCGTAGCCGCCGCCCACGCACAATCCGATAGAGAACGCGACCCCTGCCGCCCGTCTTGCCACCAGCAGCAGGCCAGCGACGACGATCGCAGGAACCAGATACACCAGCGAGGCCAGGCTCAGCAGGCTGGTGAGTCCGAGCGCGAGACCGCCCAGCCCGGCGAGCATCATCTCCAGGGTCAGCGAGGTCAACGTCCGGGAGGGGAGATCGCGCCAGCTGACCGTCCGCAGCCACGACGCGAGCCGCGCGGGCAGGGCCGCGATCCAGGCCCGGGTGTTCGCTGGCGCCGTCACCGAGGCGGCCGTGCCTGCAGGGGTAACTGCGAGCTCCGCCGTGGCGTCGGTCTGCGGCCGCTCGGGCCCGGCATGTTCCGCCGCGGGCGCCATCCGCACAAATCCGGCGATGACCCGCATCGGCGCCGTCTGCGCGGGCCCGGCGGGTACTGGCGAACTGGCCTTGCTCAGGGAGACCGCCTTGCTCAGGGAGACCGGCTTGCCGGCGGACCCCGCCGGGCGGGCGCTGGTCAGCGCGTCGATCACCATGCTCAGCCCGCCGAACAGCAGGACCTGCACGGCTGTCTCGCTGAAGGCGTCCCGGCTCGTGTAGAGCTCAGGCAGGGTCAGCGCGAGCACGAGCGCGCCGGCTGGCGCCCACTGCCGGCCCGCCAGGCGGCCGGCCAGCCCGCCGAACGAGAGCACGGCCAGGCCGCCGAGAACCGGGCCGATCACGGCGCCGCCGCCAGTCCCGCTCGTCCAGAACCCTCCTGCCAGCAGCATCGGCAGCCCAGCCGTTACCGCCGGAACGATGGAATGGCCGTGGGCGATGAACCCGATGCTCGACAGGTGCATGCCCGCATGCGGGCCGCCGAAGGCAGCGAGCGATCCGGGGATGGGCAGCGAGCCGTGCTGGGCGATCCAGAAACCGGTCTGAAAATAGGCGCCGGGCGTCCTGGTGGCGATCACCGACGGCGAGTTCGCGGCCAGCTGCCAGACGACGAAGCCGACGGCAACGGCAACGGTGCCGAAGACTCCGAACCAGCCGAACCAGCGTCGATCGCGGCCCGGGCCCGGGAAGTCGGTCGGCCAGCGACCGGGAATCCTGTGCAGCAGGTTGACAGCAAGCGCCGTCACCAGCGGTGCCGCGATCAGCAGCATCGGCACCGGCGCGAACTCTCCGGCCAGCAGCAGCGGCAGTCCCGGCACCAGCCAGGCGACAATGGCGACCGCGGGAATCACCGTCAGCCTGGCCAGCCCCCGCCCGGTCTGCTGTCCGGGGCGGCGGGGGCGGCCGGCGCGCCCGGGACGCTCCTCCCCATCGGTCCGGACAAGTGCGATCGGCAATGCCAGTTTCGGCAGGCGCGGTTTAGGGACCCGCAGCGTCAGCGTCCTCGCCGGGGGGGCCGGCGGCTTCTCGGGCACCGCCTGCGGGGCAGGCGTCGGCCGGTCCGAGCTGGCGTCGGTCTTTCCTGGTGGCGGCTTCGGGGGACCCACGCCCACCACTGTATGGGGCGCGTCGCGATGCGCACAGATCACGGCCGGCGGAGGCCAGCCAGATGGCGCCGTGAGCAGTGTCAGCCGGTGCCGGCCCGCTTCCGGGTCTGCTCCGACGTGATGCTTAGCGGCTTTTTTCCCCTCCCGACGGCGTACCATGGGGCCGGAAACCGACGGCCCGCCGTTGCGGGAGCCGGAAAAAGCGACCGCCCGGAGGCCCGATGTCCCGCTACGGCACGCGCCGCAGCGGTGGCTCGCGCCGGTACTCACTCGCCATGATGCTCACCGGCTGGGCCGCTGTCGGCCTGGCCGTCATACTCGTCGGCGGCACCCTGTACGGCTACGTGAAGTATCGCAATGTCCTTGACGGCATCAGTCACGAGAGAATTTCCGGCCTCGGCAATCGGCCGCCTAAGCTCAACAATGCGCTGAACATCCTGGTGATCGGATCGGACAGCCGGTCAGGCCGGAACGGCAAGATCGGCGGCCCCGCCCAGGGCCAGCGTTCGGACACCGTGATGATCGCCCATATCTCGCCGGGCGGCGGGCGTATCTCTGTGCTCAGCTTCCCGCGCGACTCGGTCGTGCCGATCTACTCCTGCCCCTCAGAGCCAGGATTCCCTGGCCAGAGCGCGGCACCGGGCAGCGTGGAGCAGCTCAACAGCAGTTTCGCCGCCGGCGGGGCCAACTGCCTGTGGAAGGCCCTTGAGCACACGACCGGCATCCACCTGGACAACTTCATCCAGCTCAACTTCACCGGCTTCATCAGCGTGATCAATGCGATCGGCGGAGTCCCGGTCTGCCTGCCCACCGCCATCCACGCGACGAGATATGACCGGCTGCATCTCAAGGCCGGACGGCATGTTCTCAAGGGATTGAAGGCGCTCGAGTTCTGGCGGCTGCGCGAGGATTTCGGTCTCGGCTCGGACCTACAGCGGATCCAGCGCGATCAGCTGCTGATGGTCGGCCTGGTCCAGAAGATCCTCAAGACGGGCGTCCTGCACAGCCTGGGCAAGACGTGGGGGATCATCGACGCGATCTCGAAGGCGCACGCGCTCACCACCGACGCGGGCCTGACCACGAGCAGGATCGTCACGATCGCGCGGAGCGTCAGCGGGATCTCGAAGAAATCCATCCAGTTCATCGAGGTACCGACGGTCACCTACCCGGCCAACCCGAACTGGGTCGAGTTCGACACGTCCAGGACGCCCAAGCTCTTCAGCGCCATCGAACGCGACCGGGCCCTGCCGAAGGTGCCCAAGGCCAAGAAGTCTCAGAAGGCCAAGAAGACGAAGACCCAGCCGCCCAAGCTGCTCAGTGCGTCCAGCGTCAGCGTCACCGTGCTGAACGGATCCGGCGTGCAGGGCATCGCCGGCACGACGGCGGCAGCGCTCGGCACGCGCGGCTTCCACGTGCTGGGCACGGCCAGCGCGACGTCCCCCAGCGGCGCGGACGACTACAGCTACACCAAGTCGGTCGCGGAGTACAGCGTGACCGCCGACCTGGCGGCCGCGCAGACGGTCGCCGCGCAGTTGCCGGACGTGACGCTGAAGCAGGTCAGCACGGTGACCGCCGGAACCGTGACCCTGATCCTCGGCTCTGACTTCACCAAGCTCGGGCCGCCTCCCTCGCAGCCGGTCGGGAACCTGACCGGGCAGTTCGGCGGGTACAAGGGCAGCACGAACGCGTGCAGGAGCTACGGGACGGCGTTCCAGTCCGTCAGCGGCTGACAGATACCTGGCGGGGACAGCCGGCCGAGGGTTTTGTTCACACCGAAGCCCTGAGATCATCTCCGGCTGGCGAGCCCCGCGGCCTGCTCGACCCGGATGCGGTTAAAACCGACCGCAGCGGCTAAGAACCCTGCCGAGAGCAATGGGGCACGGGGACGTTCAGCAAAATGCCGGGGGGCGCTCGCCGCGGGGGCGGCGTGCTTCTCGTGTATTCGGCTGGGCCGCTGCCGTGTTCGCGGTCGTGCTGGTGGCCGGGACGCTGAGCGCGTACGCGGTGTACCGGGACCTGTTCGGCAAGATCCGCCAGGTGAAGGTGACCGGCCTGGGGCACCGGCCGCCTGGATACAACCACTCGCTGAACGTCCTGGTGATCGGCTCCGACACCCGCACGGGCAAGAACTCCAGGTTCGGCGCCCACATCCCGGGCCAGCGCTCCGACACCGTGCTCGTCCTGCACCTGTCGCCCGGGTTCAGGCGAGCCGTCGTGATGAGCATTCCGCGCGACTCCGTCGTGCCGGTGCTGGCCTGTCCGCGGCTGCCCGGCTCGCCCGGGCAGGCCGCGCAGCCCGGTCAGATCGAGCAGATCAACGAGACCTTCTCGAACGGCGGCCCCGGCTGCCTGTGGAAGACGATCGAGCAGACGACCCATATCAGGCTCGATCACTTCATGGAACTGAACTTCACCGGCTTCGAGCACGTCATCAACGACCTCGGCGGCGTCCGCATCTGCCTGCCGTACCCGATCAGCGACCGGCGCTCGAAGCTGCGCCTGTCCCGCGGCATCCACCACGTCATGGGAGCGGAGGCGCTGGCGTACTGGCGGGTCAGGTACATCGGCGTCGGCTCCGACCTGGAGCGGATCCAGCGCGACCAGTACCTGATGGCCTCGGTGGCCCAGGAAGTGAAGCACACCAACCTGCTGGGCGATCCCGCCCGCGTACTCAAGCTGGTCAGCGATATCGCCGGGTCGCTGACGACTGACAGCGGGCTGAGCCAGAGCGCGATGATCACGCTCGTGCAGAGCCTGCGGCACCTGCCGCTGCGGGCGGTCCACTTCGTCGAGGTGCCGGTCGTCACCTATCCCCCGAACCCCAACTGGGTGCAGTGGTCCGGCCAGGCGGCCACGCTGTTCAAGGCGATCGCGCAGGACAGGAAGCTGCCCAGGGTGCACAAGAAGAGACATGGCCGCCGGGCGCACCCGGCCAGTTCGTCGTCGAGCGGGCGGCCTGGCAGTCCGTCGTCGAGCGGGCGGTCAGGCAGTCCGTCCGCCAGCCGGTCACCGCCGCCGTCGCCGCTGTCCGGGCTGTCCAGGCACTACGGCGGCATCACCGCGGGCGCCAACGTCTGCAGCGACTCGAGCGCCTTCCAGGGTCCGCTGGGCGGCCACTGAATCGACCCGCGCCCGCAGTCGGGACTCGCCCGCCAGTTGCTCGATCCCGGCAAACATGCATGATCATGGAAGTATGGCCGCGGGAGCCGCCACAATGGGCTGGTGAAGCTTTTCATTAGCTGGCACGATCCGGCGGCGGCCCGGGCTGGGATGCGCGAGCGGCTGCCGGCCCAGACCATCGACCGGGTTACCGAGGCGATCGAGTTCGCGCAGGCCAGCCACGGTGATCAGCGCCGGCCGACCGGCGCACCGTACCTCAAGCACCTGCTCGAGGCCCTCGAGGTACTCGTCGCCGGCGCTGGCGTCACCGATCCCGATGTGCTGGCCGCGGCGGTGCTGCACGACGTCGTCGAGGACACCGGTGTCTCCAACGACGAGCTGGCCGAACGGTTCGGGCCGCGGGTCGCCGAGCTGGTGGGCTGGGTGACGATCCCGGAACCCGGTCCTGGCGAGGACCGGCTGGCGGTCAAGCAGGCCAGCTTCCGCCGCCTCGCGACCGCACCCCAGGACGCCATCCTCGTCAAGCTCGCCGACCGGCTCAGCAATGTCCAGACGCTGCGGAACCTGGGCATGGACCGCCAGCGCTCCTACTATGCCCAGACGGTCAGCTACATCATCCCGCTGGCCGCCGGCGAGCCGTGGTTCGCCGCGTGGTACAGCGACTGGCAGAGCGCCCACGCCGATCTCGCCGACCTCGCGGGCCCCGGCCCGGCCTAGCTAGGTGGTGGCCGACCCGGGGCCGCGAGGCCCGCTAGATCAGCGGGGGGCGGCCCGCTTGGGTCATCCGCCAGGCCGTTCGCAGCGATATCGGCTGGCGACGGCCCGGGGCGGTCTTCCAGCCCTCGGCGAACCCGGCAAACCAGGCCCGGAGCGCGGCCCGCGTTCGCTCCCGCAGGAGCGTGATCACGACCCAGTCGGCCAGGTAGACGGCGGCCAGCGGCCACGGCAGGTTCCGCCGGGCGAGCCAGACCCGGTTCCTCGCCTCGAGCCGGTACCAGGTCTCGTGCCGGGCATTGTGCACCGCCGGGTGACACATCGTCGCATCGGCGTCGTACTCGAGCCAGTAACCGAGGTCCATCAGCCGCCACGACAGGTCGGTCTCCTCGTGCCCGAAGAAGAACGCGTCGGGCTGGCCGCCGGCCTCCAGGTACGCCGACCGCCTGATCGCGCACGCACCGCCGGCGAAGGTAGTGACGACCGAGGAACGCTCGGGGTCAGACGCGCGCAGCCGCGGCACGTGCCAGCGCCCGCCGGGTCCGCCCTCGGGATCGACGACGCGGAACGAGAGCACCGCGAGCTGCGGGTCCACGGCGAACCGGGCAGCGACGTGCTCCCCGAGCGCCGTCGGCTCGGGGTACCAGCCGTCGTCGTCGAGGAACAGCACGACGTCCCCCGCGCACGCGCGGACTCCCGCGTTGCGGCCGCCTGCCACGCCGGCGTTCTCCGCCAGCCGCATCGCCGTTACCCCGGACGGCACCGGCCCGACGTCGGCGCCGTTGCCGATGATCACGAGCTCGGCACCGGCCGCTCGCAGCGGCGCCGAGCTCTCGATGGCACGGGCCAGCTCATCGGGCCGGTTGCCCATCGTCAAGATCACGATCGACAGCTTCAACGCAACCGCCTCGAGGCCATGATCGCGACAAGGTGCGCCACCACCATCAGGGCTGCCACCACCAGGCACGCGAGGACGAGCACCCTGGTCGCGGTCAGGTCGCCGCGGATCGCGTCGATGATCGCGGTGATCAGGATCAGCAGGGAGAGTTCCACCGGGTGGGTGATCCGGTGGATCCGCAGCAGGCTGGCCAGCTTCCTGGCCCGCGCGAGCCCGGCGCTGGCCGGCGCCAGGGCTTCGTCGTCGTGGCCGGCCGGCAGGCCCGCCTTGGCCCGCGCGACCACGACGTTGTCGGTCTCGGCCCTGACCAGCATGGCGAGCAGCGCCGCCGCGATGCCGGCGGTGACGAAGCCGCCGGCCACCGTGAAATGACCCTGCGCCCGGAAGCCGAGGCCGGCGAGCAGGGCGCTCTCGCCCAGGTAGTGGCCGACCCCGTCCAGGTAGATACCGGAGGCCGATTTCCGATTGCTCCACCTGGCGAGCTCGCCGTCGGAGCAGTCGAAGATCAGGTACAGCTGGATCAGCAGCGCCCCGATCACCGCCGTGGCCAGGCCGCCGAACGCGATGACGAGGCCGGCCGCGATCCCGCACGCGATGAAGCTGGCCGTGACCGCGTTCGGCGACCAGCCCAGCCGGGCGAAGACCCAGGTGGCGTAGGGAGAGAGCTTGCGGCCGTAGAGCCGGCCGAGCCAGTGCTCGTCGTTCAGCCGGTCGAGCACCGCCTGCGGCTGGCCCTTCTCCCGCAGCTCAGCGAGCGATGGCGCTGACATACTCCTCCACTGCCTTGGCGACCTCGGCCGGCGACATGTCGAGACGCTCGAGTATGGTGTACCGCCCCGGCCTGGTCGCCGGAGCGTGGCAGACCGCCGCGCTGAACTGCTCGCCGGACAGGCCGACTTCCTCGGGAAGCCGCGGCAGGCCGTGCCGCTCCAGGCAGGACGATATCGCCGCGTACTGCTCGGCGTTACCCCGCAGGTACGTGCAGAACAGGGCGCCGAGGCCGGCCAGCTCGCCATGGCTGGCGGTGCCCGGGTAGAGCTGGTTGATCGCGTGCATGATCTCGTGGTCGCCGCCGCTGGCCGGACGGCTCGAGCCCGCCACCGCCATCGCCATGCCCGACAGGATCAGCGCCTCGGCCAGGACGGTCAGGAACTCATCGGAGGTCGTCGGGCCGGGCTCGTGCAGGACCGCGTGGGCCGCTGACCGGGCCATGGCGACGGCCAGGCCGTCGACCTGCTCGCCGGTGTCGGCCGCCGAGAGTTCCCAGTCCGCGACGGCGGACAAGTTGCTGACCGCGTCACCGATCCCCGCCGTCGAGAGCGCGCCGGGAGCCTGCCTGACCCGGTCCAGGTCGACCACGACCGCGACCGGCGGCACTACCCCGTAGGAGCCGCTGCCCGACTCGTGCGTCAGGGTGCTCACCGGGGAGGCGATCCCGTCGTGTGCCAGGCTGGTCGCGACCGCGACCATCGGGATGCCCGCGACGTGCGCGGCCAGCTTGGTCACGTCGATGGTCTTGCCGCCGCCGATCCCGGCGACTGCCTCGTAGGAGCCGGCCCGCAGCTCCTTGCCGAGCGCGACGGCGCTGTCGTAGCCGCCATCGGGGATCCTGATCACCTCGACGCTGCCTGGCGGCAGCTCGGCCGCGATCGCGTCGCCCTGGCCGGGGCCGACCGCGACGGCGACCCGTCCCCCGGTCGTGATCTTCCGGTCCGACAGAAGCTCAGCGAGGCCGGCGATCGCCCCGGGCCTGACATCGATGACCAGCGGGGCGGCGAGCATTCGCGCCAGCAGCGGCATGATCCTCCTCCGGCAAACCGCCCGCCAGGGGCCGGGCGCACGGCGGGATTCCGCGCCGACGATGGGTTCCCGCGGGATCCCGCGCGGCGCTATCCCGCGAGACTAGCAGCGGCTGGCGATCTCCCTGGCCCGCCGCAAGTCTGCGTGGTTATCTACCTCGACCCATTCCACGGCGCCGATCGGTGCCGCGAGTACCGCGCCGCCCCGCTCGGAGAACTCGGCGAACCCGTCCTCGTAGTACAGGCCGGGATCGCGCCGCCAGGTGGTCTCCAGCGAGTCGGCGAGGGCGACGGCGGCGGCCGGCTCGATCAGCGTGACGCCCATGTACTCGCCATGGGCGTGCGCCGGGTCCATCACCTTGGTGATCCGCAGCAGCATCCCGTCGGCGTCGAGTACGACCTTCATCTCCTCGTCGGCCAGCGACTTGATGTCGTCGATCGCGATGATCACGCGGCCGAGCAGGGGCTCGCGCCGGCCCCCGTTGCCGGCCCTGGTCGCCGGGCCGGGCCGACCGGTCCCGGCTGACCCGGCAAACCCTGCCGACCCGGCAGGCCCGGCCGACCCGGCCGACCCGGCAAACCCTGCTGACCTGGCTGGCCCTGCTGACCTGGCTGGCCCTGCTGACCTGGCTCGCCCTGCTGACCTGGCTGGCTTGGGCTGGACCGCGGCCCGGGCTGCCGCGCTCGCCGCCAGCAGCGTCTTCTCCACGCTCGCCGGATGCACGGTGTCGCCGTTGACGAGCAGGACGCCGCGGCCGAAGTACTCGCGGGCGAGCCACAGCGAGTAGGCGTTGTTCCACTCCTCGGCCCGGTCGTTGTGGACCAGGTCGATCGAGACGCCGTAGGTCCGCTCGAGCTCGGGCACCCGGTCGGCGACCAGGCCGGCCGCGTACCCGACGACGATCACCACCTCGGTCAGGCCCGCCGCTGCCAGGTTGCGGATCGCGATATCCAGGATGGTCGTGTTGCCAGCGACCGGCAGCAGGGCCTTCGGCCGTCCGTCCGTATCGGGACGGAGCCGACGGCCAGTTCCC
>Ga0307373_10004967_pt1 | contig 22051 bp, 17 predicted proteins | sample OX2MG_FD_202534 | JGI IMG/M metagenome (GOLD analysis project Ga0307373, IMG submission 202534) | Soil microbial communities from Risofladan, Vaasa, Finland - OX-2 | ecosystem: Environmental > Terrestrial > Soil > Coastal area > Acid sulfate soil | place: Finland: Risofladan, Vaasa | collected... | reverse complement strand
CGGAGCGTGATCGTGCCGCGCGCGTCGCGTCCGCCGCGTTCGACCTGGATGGCGCTCGCCGGGATGCCGGCGGCGACGAGACGGTGGCGCAGCGCCGCCGCCTGGGTCTCGGGCGCGCCGGCGGCGATCGTGATCGTGAGCGGCCCATGACCGCGGTCGAGATAGCCCGCGACCAACATCCGAAACCGCGCGGCGTCGGCGCCGCCGGCGAGGGGCTCGGCGCTGCCGCGATCGGGCGCGGTCAGGCTCACGGTCTCGGGCTTTGCCCCGATGGGGAACCGCTTGGTGTAATCCTGCTGGATCGGCTCGCTGCAGGCGGCTAGCGCGAGGAGCGCGCCGATGATGCCGAAACGTGACCAACCGGAACGGGCGAGGGCCATCGCGGTCACTCCAGGATGAAGCCGAAGGGTCCCTTCGGCGGCGGTGGATTGGCACCCCGCGGCAGGCGCGTGGCGTTGAGCCGGCCGAGGAAATACAGGTTGAAGTCGCTCGCCGGCCCGAAGCCGTCCGAGGGATAGGCCAAGGCGTTCGGGTCGACCGGCCGAACCAGATAGGCGCTCAACGCGATCACGAGCTCGGTCTCGTCGTGCTGGAACTGCTTGCTCGAGAACAAGGCGCCGAGAACCGGCAGGTTCATCAGTCCCGGCAGCCCCTGGATGGTGGTCTGGATGTCGTTCTGGAGCAGGCCCGCGATCGCGACCCCATCGCCGGATGGCAGCTCGACCGTCGTCGTCGCGCTGCGCTCGGTGAGCGACGGAACACTGGTGCCGCCGACCGTGGTCGGCGCCCCGGTGGCGCTCACGGAGGTTGCGATCTTGAGACTGATGAGGCCGCTCGAGAGCACCACCGGCGTGAACGTGAGCTGCACACCGAAGGGATAGAACACGGGAACGATCTGCGCCGACGCGCCGACCCCGACGACGGTCGGCAGCGGAAACTTGCCGCCGACCAGGAAGGACGCGGTCTCGCCCGAGACGGCCGTCAGGGTCGGTTCGGCGAGCGTCCGGACGAGGCCGTTCGCTTCGAGCGCCTGCAACAGTGCGGCGAAGCTGCTCGACGGCGCGGCCGGGGCGCCCGGGAATGGGCTCGGGACCGGGGGCGGGCTGAGCGTGCTGCCCTGCGCGCCAGGCCCGGTGTAGAGGCCGAAGAACGGCGTCTGAACGAACGCCGGCGCGTTGCCGGCGATAGCGAAGCCGAGGCCGCCGATGTTGAAGCTGAACGGTGCGGGAAAGCCCGGGGTGATGCCGAGTTCCTTGACCGCCGTGCGCTCCATCTCGGTCACGCGGACGCGCAGCACCACTTGGTTCCGGTCGCGGACCTTGAGCAGGTTGATGATGGATTTGTCGTCGGTAACGAATTGCCGGGCGATCGTGCCGGCGTTGGCCGCCACCTGCTGGGAGGCAACCGAGCCGCTCAACACGATGCTCTGGTTGGCGGTCGAGACGTCGATCTGCTCGTTGGGGATGGCGCGCCTCAGCGCCTGCGCGACGGCGTCCGAATCGAAGGTCACGTTGACGTCGAGCGCGTCGATCGCATGCCCGTCGCCGTCGAAGAAATAGACGTCGGTCTCGCCGATCTTCTTCGCGATCACGAAGGCGGTCTCGGCGGTGCGCAAGACCACATCCGCAATGGCGGGATTGACGACCAGCACATCTCGCGCGGGACGGTCGAGATGAACCAGGTGCGACTTGTTGACGTCGAGCGCCAGCGACCGGGCCGTCGCCGCGGCAACCGCAGCAGGGGCGGGCTGCGCGTGGGGCCGAGCCGGTATCGCCGCCGGCGCCAGTGCCGATAGCAGGGCGAACGCGCGGGCGATCTGGCACAGGCGGCCGGTCACTGCGGCACCGATCGCCCGGCCGGGCCGGCGAGCACGGCGCCGTGATAGATGCGCGGCATCAGATACCGTCCCGTGTCGCGTGGCGCCGCCGGTTTCGGGCCGGTGCCGCTCGCGTAATAGTGCTTCAGGATGTAGGCGCGGAACGGGCTCACCTGGTAGTCCTGAACGATGTCGGGGCCGGAAGCTGGCGCCGGCCGCGCCGCATGCCGCAGGCTGCGCAGCGTCAGCGACAGGCCGCCCAGCGAGGTCGCCAGCGCGAGCTTCTCGGCCTGATCGAGAGTCACCTCGAGGGTCGCCGTGGCCGCAGGTTTGGTGGGCTTGCTGTCGATGTCCCGGATCACCTGGTCGATGGCGAGCACCCTCACGTCGTGCAGCAGCACGCTCGTCACGTCGCGGTTGCTGATCTGCGGCGCACTCCCGCCCTCCGGCGACCGGAGCTTCACCGCATATTGCTCGGTCAGCAGCACGTCGACACGGTCGCCGGGAAGCACCAGGCCGCTGACGCCGGGAACGGGACCGATCGCGATCGAGGAAGCGTATTTGCCCGGCGCCAGCGCCGCGGCGAGGAAGCCCGCCGTGCCGGGCTTCAGCAGGCGCAGCGGCGTGATCGGCGCATCCTTCTCGATGCCGCGGAGGACCACATGGCCAGCCACGTCCCGCGCCACGTCGGCGCCCTTCTCGCGCACGAGGAAATCCGCGGCGATCGCATCTTTCGGCCAGCGCTGCCAGCGCACGTCATCGTTCGCGAGAATGGTCCCCGCCGGAAGATCCTTCGCCGCAACGAGCACGTCCTGCGTCGGCATCTTTGCCGGCTGTTGGCGTTGCGTCTCCGCGGCGTTGTGCGTCATCAACCGGGGCACGACGAAATAGATCGCCGCGGCGAGAACGAGGGCGAAGGTCGCGATGACGACGCTGACGAGCCGCATGCGTCACCGGCCTGCCGTCCCGCCCAGCGCGAGCAGCGGCAGCAGCGCCAGCCCCGACGCGGAGATGGCGATGCCGTAGGGGACACCCTCGCCGGGGCTCAACAGGCGGCTGTACCAGCGTCCGGCAGCGCACGCGCGCGGCAGGCACCATCGCAGCAGCAGCAGCGCGAGGCCGAGAAACGCGCCTGCGAGCGCCGTGAGAACGATGAAGGCGAAGAGATTGCGCCAGCCCATCCATAGCGCCGCCGCGGCGAGAAGCTTCGCATCCCCACCCCCCATGAGGCGCAGCGCGAAACAGGCTGCCGTCGCCGCCAGCACCGCGAGGCCGGCCGTGACGTGCGCCGCGGCGGCCGGCAGCGAGAGCGACGGGACGATCGCACCGAACGCGGCGACCAGGACGAGGCTCGCCCCGTTCGGAATTTCATAGCGAACAAGATCGGTCAGCCCGGCCGCGACGAGGGCCGCGGCATAGGCGCCGAGCGCGAGCCATTCCAGCATCCCGCCGCCGCGACGGCTCACTACGAGGAGCCCGCGGCGCTGGTGAGCCCGCTGCCGACGGTGGTGAAAAGACTCTTGAGATCGCCGCCCAGGAGCGCGAGCACGCCGATGATGACGACGGCGATGAGGCCAGCGATCAGACCGTATTCGATCGCTGTGACCCCGGACGCGTCATGTCGCACGCCGTGGATCGCGCCGAAGGCAGCGTTCTTGAAGCTGGCGCCGGCAAGGTACATACGCAGCATCGAGTTCCTCCATGGTTAGCCGCACGGCCTTGATCGCGTCTTCTGCGAAGCACGGGTACAAGCGCCGCTGGGGACGGGTCTCCCAAACCTGCTATCTGAGAGAGAGTAAATATGGCATAATACAAGCGATGATAAGCGACGACGCGCCTATGCGCAATCTTTTGATGCTTAATTTGTGTTATAAGCACCTTTAGGTTGTATTGCCTTGGTGAACGTGCGAAGCCCGCGGCGATCCGTCCCGAGACGGTAAGAGAGAGAGCTGACGCATCCATGGCGGAAGAGAGCGAAGCATCGGGCCCGGCCGCGTCGCTGTCCCTGGCGGGCGTGAAGATTCTGGCGACGGTGCCCGCGTCGGAATGCACCTATCTCGAGACGCACTGCACCTATCGCCGCATCGCGGCTGGCGATGTGCTGATGGCGCGCTTCAGCAGCGGTACCGCCGTCTATTTCATCCTTGCGGGCCGTGCGCGCATCGTTCATCACATCGGCGAGAGCGACGAGGTCACCATCGCCATCGTCGGCGCCGGCGATGCGCTCGGCGAGATCTCGGCGATCGATGGCGGCGCGGCCTCCGCCACGATCATCGCGGACGAGGACTGCGTCGTCGCCGAATTGCCGAAGCAGGAATTCCAGGCGCTTCTCGTGCGGCGCGGCGAGGTCGCCCTGGCGATGGCGAAGCGCTGGGCCTCGATCATCCGCGACCTCGACGACAAGGTGAGCTTCGTCTCGAGCATCGGTCCCGAGCAGCGCATCTGTTCCGAGATCATCCGCCTCGCCCGCGTGACCCAACCCGGAAGCGATCAGTGGCTCGTGCCCGAACTGCCGAGCCATCAGGAACTCGCGATCCGCGCCCAGACCACGCGCGAGTCGGTGGCGCGCGTGATCGCGGAACTCGCCAGCCGCGGCGTGGTCGAGCGCCGCACGCGCGCGCTCTACATTCTCAATTTCCAGGCGCTCAAGGACGTGGTGCGCCGGGGCGTCACCCTGAATCTGTCGGGCGACGAAGCCGGCAGTGGCTGACGCGAATTCCTGGTTGTGCGTGCCGCGGCGATTGTCGAGCGACCGGCGCGGCAACTACTCGATGATCGTCGCGCTGCTGCTGCCGGTCCTCGCCGGCTTCGTCGGGATCGCCACCGAGGCCGGACTGTGGTTCTACACCCATCAATGGATGCAAGGGGCGGCCGACGCCGCGGCCTTCAGCGCGGCGAAAGTGGGCGCCGGCGGCGGAAACTGGTCGCCCGAGGCGCTCGCGGTCGCGGCCGCGCACGGCTTCGCGAACGGCGTCAACAGCACCACCGTCGAGGCCCTGTCGCCACCCCAGGCGGGTTCGCACAAAGGGCAGTCCGGCTATTACGAGGTGTTCATCACCCAGACGCAGAAGCGGCTGTTTTCGGCGTTGTTCATCGGCACGCCCGTCGTCATCACCGCCCGCGCGGTCGCGGGCACCGCCGGCGGCCCCGGCCATGGCTGCGTCCTCGCCCTCGATCGCAACAATGCCACCGACGTTCAGGCGTCCGGCGGGGCGACGCTGAACCTCAACAGTTGCAGCCTTTATTCGAATTCGCCATACAGCCAGTCGGTGAACCTGAGCGGCGGCGCCGTCGTCAACGCGGAATCGGCCTTCGTCAGCGGCAATTACGTCGCGACCGGAGGCGCCCAGCTCAACGCGACCGACGGCATCAGCACCGGCGTGTCGCCGATCGGCGATCCCTATGCGAATGTGCAGATCCCGTCCTTTTCCGGGTGCGGCGGCGGGACGTCGCTCTTCGTCGCGGGCGGCGCGACGAAGAACCTGCAGCCCGGCGTCTATTGCAACGGCCTTTCGGTATCGGCCAGCAGCACCGTCAACCTCGCGCCGGGCATCTATATCATCGATCGCGGATCGTTCACGATCTCGGGCGGCGCGACGGTCAATGCCGGCGGCGGCGTGACCATCATTCTCACCAGCAGCACCGGCAGCAGCTATGCGACCGTCAATATCAGCGGCGGCGCCAATGTCACCATCACCGCGCCCAGCAGCGGCTCGACCGCCGGGCTCGCGTTCTTCCAGGACCGCCACGCGCCGATGACGAGCGCCGACAATTTCAGCGGCGGCGCGACGCAGAACATCACGGGCGCGATCTATTTTCCGGAGCAGACCGTCAACTATTCCGGCGGCAGTACGACCGGCGGCGCGCAATGCACACAGCTCGTTGCCAATACGATCAGCTTCACCGGCGGCACGAATTTCAACGCCAATTGCTCCGGCACCGGGGTGCAGTCGGTCGGCGGGTCCGCGGGGGCGACGGCGCTCGTCGAGTAGCGCCGCCGTCGCGCCTCACCGTCCGCGGTTCGCCGGGGCCGCGCCATCGCGCACATGCACCACCGCGACATCGTCGGCATAGAGCCGATGCCATCCCGTCATCCGGTCGAGTTGGATCACCGCGCGGGAGTTCTTGGGAAAGATCGTCCATTCGACCTGGTACTCCGCGAGCAGCGCCGGCAAGCCGTCGCTGATCCCGCGGGTCGCCTCGAAATCGCGCTTGATGAAGGCATCGCCGTACATGTCGGCGCGGCCGTCGATGAAGGGCTTGATGCCTGCAAACAACAGATAATCGCCATAGTCATACGCATTGAGAACGTGTCCGGTGAGACCGTATGCTCGAGCCGTGCGCACGGCGGCAACGGGCATGAAGCGGTTGCCGGGGGTAAGCGGAAAGGCGAACGAAGCGGCTTCAGTGGCAAAGATGACCGCGCCTGCCAGCAGCCATCCGCGCGCCGCCGCCGGCCGCGCCAGGCGATCGAGCCAGAGCGGGGCGCCGGCAGGGACAGGACGCGATCGCGCAAGCTGGGGCGCTGCATAGGGCGCCGCGATCAGCGGGGCGAGGAAGGCCAGGAGCTCGGCATTGCGCTGATGCGGCAGGCTCATCGCAAGGAGCAGAAGCGTCATCAACGTGCGCGCCAAGGGCAGCCTGATGCCGCGGCACAGCACCACCCCCAGATAAAGAAGCAGCCACAGCTCGAAGGTCGACATGTGCTGAAAATCGATGCTCTTCCATTCGACCAGCACGGACAGCGCGAACCGCATGTTGAGCAGCCGCAGCGGCAGCAAATAAGCCTCGATGCCGTTCGGCGTGATCATCGTGGCGATGAGCGCGAGCAGCATGAAGACGGTCCAGCGCTTCGCCGTGTCGAGCCGCTGCGCCTCGCCCTTGGCGAGCAGCACCGCCTCGGTCATGAACAGCAGGGTGAACCCGATCCCGACCAGGAACGTCGCGTGCAGGTTGACCCAGGGAATCATGATGAGCGCGGTGGCGGGGTGAGGGGCGCGGTTCTCGTCGCGCGCCCGCACCAGCAGCGCCATCCAGGCGATGAGGAAGGGAAAGGCGAAGATGTGCGGCCGCGCCAGCCAGTGCGGCGTCACCACGAACCAGGCGGCGGCAACGATGACGACGGTCGCCGCCGGCCCGTAATAGCGAAGCAGCGCGCGGGCGAAGATGAGGACCGCGGCGCCCAGTCCCAGGCTCGCCAAGGCGACCAGCCCGTGCCATCCCAGGCGATCATAACAAAGCGCGGTGATCACCTCGCCGAGCCATTCGTGCGCGACCCATGGGCGGCCCGGTACGGTGTAGGACAGGAAATCGACATGCGGCACCGCGTGGTGAACGATGATCCACCGGCCGGTGACGATGTGCAGCATGATATCGGGATCGTCGAGCCGCATCCGCGGCGAAGCGAGCCCGACGAGATAGACGCCGAGCCCGAGACCGATCGGCAGCGAAATCCCGATCCGTCCGCGCGCGCCGCCGAGGATCGCGGCTTCTGCCGTCGGGGCCGCAATCGGCGGGCCCGGCCGCCGCACCTTCAGCCATGCCGCCGTGCCCGACATCTACTGGATGCGGACGGTCGAGACCGCCGTCAGCGGCACCGGATTGCTGATGCTGATGGCCAGCAGGCCGGTCAGAAGTGTGTAGGGCAGGAAGGTCGAATAGGTCGCGGTCGCGGTGACCTTGACATAGGTGCCGACGGTATAGCCGCTGGCGCAGCTTGGGGAGGTGGAAGCGCTGCACTGCGTCATCCCGGCGCAGCAGTAGGTTTCCGTCGCAACGGCGGTCAGCGGCACGCTCGAAAGGACCGGCGATACGGTCACGGCGCCCGTCGCCGCGGCGGCGATGGCGGCATTGAACGTCGTCGCGGTGGCCGTGCTATAGGAGCTGCCGTTGCGAAACGCATAGGCGGCCCCGGCATCCGCGGCATCGCCCACCAGCATTTTGGTGTAGATGCCGAGGCCGAAATCGACCATTGCCAGCGCCAGCACCACCAGGATCGGCGTGACCAGCGCCATCTCGATGGCGGCGACGCCGTCGCACCGGCGCTGGCGCGTCGGATCGGAGCAGGGCGATATTCCGCCTGCCGGGGTGCTTCTCATCCTCGCACGCGGCATCATTTGATGATCGATCCGCAGCCTTCCTTATGCCACTATAACGTTATAAAATCAACCATGTTACTACTATCAATATATGGACGTGCATACTCGCGTGCTCGTTGGCGTCCGCCGCGCGCCGGCGCGAGGCGAGGCCGATGAGCGATCGCATCGTTGGCGACGCCGCCCTGGAAGATTCGCTGGCGCATCTGCGGGCCGGCGTGATCGACCCGCGCGCGGGCGCGTTCGGGCCGCAATCGATGCGGTGGCAGATCGACCGCGAGGCGGCGCTCTTTCTCGGCGCCGGTCGCGCGCTCCTGTTGCAGCTCGCCCATCCCTGGGTCGCCGCGGCGGTCGCCCAGCATTCGCGCGCGCTCCACGATCCGATCGGGCGGTTTCATGGGACCTTCGGTACCGTCTTCGCCATGGTCTTCGGCAGCCTCGACGAGGCGATGGCGGCGGCGCATCGTCTCCACCGCCGCCATACCGGTATTGTCGGTTCGATCCCCGGCGGTGGACGCTACGCCGCCAACGACCGGGCGGCGCTGCGGTGGGTCCATGCGACCCTGACCGAGACGGCGCCGATGGCCTATGGCCTGGTGCGGACGCTCACCGCCGAGGAGCGCGCGCGCTATTACGCCGAGAGTCTCCGCTTTGCCGCCTTTTTCGGCCTGGCGCCCGAGACGCTGGCGCCCGATTGGGATTCCTTCGCCGCCTACAACCGCGCGATGCTCGAGTCCGACATCCTGACCGTGAGTGACGAGGCGCGGGCGATGGCCACTCGCCTCCTCACCGGCGCCGGAAGCTGGATCATCGTTCCGTCCTGGTACCGGGCGCTGACGGCCGAGCTGCTGCCGCCGCGCCTGCGTGTGGAATTCGGCCTTGCCTATGGCGATGCCGAGCGTCGCGCCGCCGCACGCGCGCGGCGCTGGCTGCGTCGCCTCTATCCGTTGCTGCCGGCGCGGCTCCGCTTCGTCGGCCCCTATTTCGAGGCGCAGGAACGGCTCGCCGGACACGACCGCCCGCGGCTCATGACGCGTCTCGGCAATCGTTTCTGGATCGGCCGACCCTTGCTGATGCGACCGAGCGGAGCCGATTGAGCGCCGGCTGGTCATCGCAACCGGCGCACTGATATGGTGGCGTAACCTTGAGGAGGAAGCGATGAAGTTCGGGCTGTTCTATCTCCCGACCCATGTGCCCGAGGCGCGCGACGTCACCACGCATTTCGACAACATCGTCGAGCAGGTGCTGTTCGCCGACGCGATCGGCATCGATTACGTCTGGATGGTGGAGCATCACTTCGTCCGTCACGGCGGCCTGTGCGCCGCGAATTATCCCTTCCTCGCCTATCTCGCGGGCCGGACGAAGCGGATCCGGCTCGGCACCGGCGCCACGGTGCTGCCGCTCAACGATCCGGTCCGGGTCGCCGAAATGGGGGCGACGCTCGATCAGCTCTCCAAGGGACGGTTCGATCTCGGCATCGGTCGCGGCTTCCTGCGCGACGAGTTCGACGCCTTTGGCGTCGATATGCGCGAGACGCGCGCCCGGATGGAGGAGGGCGTGGAACTGGTCACGCGCGCCTGGACCGAGCCGACGCTCGGCTATCACGGCAAGTTCCGGCCGCCGATCGACGGTCTTGCCATCCTGCCACGCGTCTATCAGAAGCCGCATCCGCCGATCTGGGTCGCGTGCTTCCTGACGCAGGAGAGCTTCGTGTGGACGGCATCACAGGGCTATCACCTGCTCTACGTCGCCTATCACGTCGATTCCAAGACCGCGGGCGAGCGCGTGCACTGGTATATCGACGCGCTGCCGCAATTCGGCCGCCGCCCCGAGGATCACGAGGTCTGCTGCTGCTATCACGCGCATTTCACGGCGGATGACGATGTGGCGCGGCTGCGCGCCCTGGTCGAGAAGCCGATGGTGGAATATACCGCGGCCGGCGTCGAAGCGGCGCGGCGCCCGCCCGATCCGGTCGCGTATCAAGGCTATGCCGCGCGCGAGGAATATCAGCGCCAGGCCGCGTTCGAGAACTATTTCCCCGATCGCGTGCTCATGGGCGCGCCGGAACGCGTGCTCGAGCGCATCGCCTATCTCGGCAGCCTCGGCATGACCCAGCTCGCGCTCATCGTCGATTTCGGCTCGCTCCGGCAGGCGGACATCATGCGCTCGCTCGACGTGTTCGCCCGCGACATCCTGCCCAAGGCACGCGCGCTTTAGGCACGGCCCCGCAGCTTCTGCACCAGCGGGATCGTGCCCGTCACGAGGCTGAGAATGGCGGCGACCGCGGCGATCTCGATCATCGGAATCGGCGTGCCGTCGGCCGCCCAACCATAGAGTTGGGCGAATAGCGCACTGAGGAAGAGCTGCGAAAAAACGCCGGCCCCCGCCGCGGTGCCCGCCAGCTCGGGCATGATCTGGATCGCACCGGCCTGACCGTTGGGCAGCGCCAGTCCCTGGGCAAAAGTGGTGAAGAATGTCGGCAGGAAGATCGCCGCGGGACTGAGGCCGACGCCGAGGATCAGCCCCGCCTGCGTCGCCAACGCCAGAAGGTTCACGGCCGCGCCGGTGAATACCATGGTCTCGATCGACACCCGGCCCGAAATCCGGCCCGACACGAAATTGCCGATGAAATAGCCCGCCGGAAAGAGGAAGAAGTAGAGCCCATATTCGGTGGCCGAGCGTCCGAGCGTATCCTCCATGAGAAAGGGCGAGGCCGCGACGATGGCGAAGAACGTGCCCGAGCAGAAGCCCGACTGCAGGACGAAAGCGGAAAAGCGCAGATTGGCGAACAGCGTTACATAATCGCGCAGGACCCCGCCGCCGCGACGCGCGCCGATGTGCTCCTGGGTCTCGTACAGCACGCGGTAGGCCACCACCATGATCACCGCGCCCATGAGCAGCGCCGCCCAGAACACGCTGCGCCAGCCGAGATGGTCGACCAGCAGGCCGCCGAGCGGCGGCGCCAGCATCGGACCGGCGGTATAGGCCATCGTCAAATAGGCGATGGCCTTGACGAGCGTGTCCGGTCCATAGGCGTCGCGCGCCATGGCACGCGTGAGCGTGATGCTGCAGCCGGCTCCCACGGCCTGCACCAGCCGCCCGGCCAGCAGCAGGGCGACGGAGCCGGCAACCGCCGAGAGCGCGCTGCCGGCGAGAAACAAGCCAAGGCCCGACAGCAGCATCGGCCGCCGTCCGAAACGGTCCGAAAGCGTGCCATAGACCAGCGTCGCCGCCGCCATGGTGGCGAGCGTGACGGTGAACGTGAATTCGGCGAGCGCATCGGAGATGCCGAATTGGTTCTGGATCGCGGGAACGATCGGCAGAAAGAAATGGACCGCGAGCGGCCCGATCAGCGTCACGGCCCCGAGCGCCGTGGCAAAGCGTGCGCCGGGTACGCGTCGGGCACCGACCATGGTTGCGTCAGGCACGAAGCTGCACCGCGCGGATGGCCTGCCAGATCGCGAAGGGGGTGGCGGGCATCGGGATCTCGCGCACGCCCAGCGGCGCGAGCGCGTCGAGAATCGCGCTGACGATGACCGCGAGCGCCGGCGTCGTTCCGCCTTCGCCGCCGGCCTTGATGCCGAGCGGGTTGGTCGGGGACAGAATTTCGGCGATCTCGGTGCGGAAGGAGGGCAGGGCGTCGGCGCGCGGCAGCCCGTAATCCATGAGCGAGCCGCAGAGCGGCTGACCCGATGCGGCCTCGATCGCGCAGATCTCCCACAGCGCCTGGCCGACCCCTTGGGCGATGGCGCCGTGCGTCTGGCCGTCGACGATCAATGGATTGATGCAGCGCCCGACATCGTCGACCGAGGCATAGCGCATGAGCGCGACGGCGCCGGTCTCGGGATCGACCTCGACCTCGGCGATGGCGCAGCCGTTGGGAAAGACTGGATCGTGCATTTCGTTGTCGGCGGCGACGGCGAGCCCATCCTTGAGCTCGGGCGGCAGCGTGACGCGCGCCGCCTCCTGCGCCAGCTCCAACAGATCGAAGCGGCGGTTGCTCGCCGGCGTGCTGAAATGCCCATCGGCGAAGGTCACGTCTGCCGGTGGTGCTCCCAATACGATCGCTGCGATCCGCCGTCCCTTGGCAATGAGCGCCGTGGCGGCGAGCGACATCACCGTCGCGGCGTGCCGCATCGAGCGGCCGGAATGCGAGCCGCCGCCGACGCTCACGATGTCGGTGTCGCCCATGACGATGTTGATCGCTTCCGGCGGTACGCCGAGGAGGTCGGAGACGACTTGGGCGAAACTGGTCTCGTGCCCTTGTCCGCTTGGCTGCGTGCCGATGACGACATCAATGGCGCGATCGGGCCGCACGGTGATCTCGGCACGCTCGCGCGGCGATCCGATCGAGGACTCGACGTAATTCGCCAGCCCCAGCCCACGCCGCCGGCCGCGCCGCAACGCTTCCTCGCGCCGCGCTGCGAAGCCGCGCCAATCGGCCAGCGCCATGGCGCGGTCCATGTTGGCCTCGTAGGTGCCGCTGTCATAGGCGGCGCCGACGGCATTGGTGTAGGGCATCGCGTCCGCCCGCACGAGGTTGCGGCGGCGCAGCGCGACCCGGTCGAGGTCGAGCGCCGCCGCCGCCTTGTCCACGAGCCGCTCGATCGCGAAGGTGACTTCGGGGCGGCCGGAGCTGCGATAGGCCTGGGTCGGCATGGTGTTGGTGAAGACGGCGCGGGCGCAAAGATGGGCGGTCGGAATGGCATAGGAGCCGGTGATGAGCGCCGATCCCTTGCCCAGCGGCGACAGCGACACGCAGCGCGCCCCGACATTGCTGGTATTGCGCGCGCGCAGCGCAAGGAAGCGCCCGTCGGCGCCGAGAGCCAGCTCGGCGTCGATGACGAGATCGCGGCCCTGATAGTCGCTGAGGAACGCCTCGCTTCGCGTCGCCGTGAATTTGACCGGGCGGCCGAATTTGCGCGCCGCCCACAGGACGAGCCCGTACTCGACATAGGGCCGGTTCTTCGAGCCGAAATTGCCGCCGACATCGCAGGTGACGACGCGCAGCTTTTCGGGCGCAATGCCGAGCACCGTGGCCAGTTCGCGCTTCTGGCGGACGGCGCCGCCATTGCCGGCATGGAGGGTGAAGCTGTCGCCGGCGGCATCATGGACGGCAAGCGCCGCGCGCGGCTCGAGCGCCACGGCGGTGACGCGCTGGACGTGATAGTCGAGCGAGACGACATGAGCGGCGGCGGCGAAAGCGCGCGCGGTCGCCGCCACATCGCCGAAGAAGGTCTCGACCGGGAGATTGCCCGGAACCGCGTCCCACACGGACGGCGCGCCGGGCGCGAGCGCGGCCGCGGCGTCGAGGACGAACGGCAGTTCCTCGTATTCGACGTCGACCGCTTCCGCCGCGTCAAGTGCCGCGTCGATCGTCTCGGCCACCACCATGGCGACGGCCTCGCCGACATGGCGCGCCTTGTCGGCGGGAAGGAGATCGTGCGGGCCGCTGAAGACCGTGCCGCCGCCCGGCGCGGTCAGCTTCAGATCGTATCGGGTCGAGGGCACCGGGTCGTGCGGGATCGGCTTCAAGCCCTCGGCGGCCAGCGCCGCGCCGGTGACGACGCCGAGCACGCCCGGCATCGCCTGTGCGGCGTCGGCCGCGATCCGCCGAATGCGCGCATGGGGATAGGGCGAGCGGATCATGACGGCATGCACTTCGCCCGGCATGGCGGCGTCGTCGCTGAATCGGCCGGTTCCGGTGAGGAGCCGCTGATCCTCCTTGCGCGGCAGCGGCCGTCCGATGGCGCGGAACTCTTCTCCCTCCGGCATGATTGCTCCTCGATCCGTGCATCGCGGTCGAAAATGGGTCAACGAAGATCGGGTGCCGCGTTCTCCGCGGGCGAGAGTGCCCGACGCCACCAGCCTCCGCAAGGCATTGCGCCGGCTTGACGCGGCGCCGCTTCGGTCATTCTATGGCGGCAGGATCCGGGGAGAGGGTGACATGGATGGAAAGACGGTGCTGCGCTCCAACCGCAGCGATCTCGACGCGTGGCTGGAAAAGGTCGAGGCGCTGGGCGAGCTCAAGCGCATCACCGCTCCGGTCGATCCCAATCTCGAGCTGGCGACGATCACCTATCTGGTCGGCAGCGGCGCGAGCCCGGCGCTGCTGTTCGAGAACATCAAGGGTCATCCCGGGCATCGCGCGCTCGCCAACATGATCGGCTGCAACCTGTCGCGCCTGTGCCTCGTCATGGGCGAGAAGCCAGTCGCCCATCCACTCGAGGCGGTGCAGATCCTCAAGACCAAGATGGGCCGCAAGATGCCGCCGCGCGAGGTCGCGCCCGAGCAGGCGGTGTGCAACCAGAACATCGTCACCGGCGAGGCCATCGACGTGCGCCGGTTTCCCGCGCCGCGGATGTGGCCGCTCGACGGCGGCAGATATCTCGGCACCGGCGATGCCGTCATCACCCAGGACCCCGAGACCGGGCGGATCAATATCGGTACCTACCGCATGATGGTGAAAGGCCCGCGCGAACTCGGTGTCTATACCTCGCCGGGCAAGGACGGAACGCTCGACCGCGACAAGTGGTGGAAGATGGGCAAGCCCATGCCGATCGCCGCCGCTTATGGCATCGATCCGCTGCTCTTCCTGGTCGGTGCGACCACCTTTCCCAAGACCGAAAGCGAATACGAATATTACGGCGGCATCAACGGCGCCCCGATCGACGTCTTCAAAAGCGACCTGACCGGCTTGCCGCTGCCGGCCGGCGCCGAGATCATCATCGAGGGGTTCGTCTATCCCGACGAAACCTTCGCCGAGGGGCCGTTCGGCGAGTTCACCGGCTATTACGGTCGGCCGAGCGGCGACACGCCCTATATGCGGGTGGAGAAGATCCGCTTCCGCGACAGCCCGACCCTGACCTGCGCGCTCATGGCCGACGGGGCGGCGAACGAGGCGGGACTGTTCTGGGGCTCGGTGCGTTCCGCGGCGATCTGGGCCGACCTCGACAAGCTCGGCGTGCCCGGGATCCAAGGCGTGTGGTCGATTCCCGAAGCGGCGGGCTGGGGCATCACCGTGGTGTCGGTGCGGCAGATGTATGCGGGCCACGCGCCGCAGGTGATGGCGCTCGCGGCGCAATGCACGGGCGGCGCCTATTTCGGCAAGTACGTGATCGTGGTCGACGACGACATCGATCCGACCAATGTGCACCAGGTGCTGTGGGCGATGGCGACCCGCTCGCGCCCGGCGCAATCGATCGACATCCTGCGCGAGACCTGGAGCACCTATCTCGACCCCAGCCTCAATCCGCCCGAGATCCGGCCCTGGGGGTCGAAGTGCCTCATCAACGCCTGCATGGACTACCGTTACATCAAGTCATTCTCGCCGCGCGCGAAGCTGTCGCAGCAGGCCTATGCGGGCGTGGCCGCGCGCTGGCGCGAGTTGGGGCTCGAGGGCGAGGCGCCGAAAGTCACGGTGTTCGAGCAAAACCCGTTCCCCGAGACCCTCTAGGCCCGCGGATCAGCGCTTGGCGCCGGCGTAGCTCGTGAGATCGATGTATTCGAGCACGGTCCCGTCGGGGTCGCGGAAATAGGCGCGCGGCCCGTTGACGACGCCGCCCTGCCGGTCTTCCTCGAACAGAACCTCGACCCCGTGCGCGCGCAGATTGTCGAGCGCCGGCTTATAGTCGTCTTGATCGACCATGAACGAGTGATGCACGCCGTTGTGGTCGTCGAGCGACCGGTTGATCGGCGGCTCGTGCTTCACCAGGATGATGCAGTCGCCGCCCGCGTCGAGAAAGGCCATCGCGCGATCGGGGGTGGTGAAGAGATGCCGGCAGCCGACGATGTCGGTGTAGAACTGCGTGCTCTTGCCGAGATCGCTCACGGGGATGCTGAAATGCGCCATGCCCTTGATCGCAACCATCTGTTCTGCCTCCGTCCTCGTCAGGGGGTCGTGCCGGCTCCCGTTGCCGCCGGCACGGCCTTCCAATCCGCATCCGGATCATAGCGCGAAATCGCCGGCGCGATCTGCGCCGTGGCGCGACCGAGATTCGTTTGATAGACGATCCCGTCCTGGTTGACCATGAAGCTCATCACGCCGGAATCGCCCCATTTCGCCGGATACGCCACCAGCGCGAAGCCGCCGATCATGTGCCCGTTCACGATATACTCGCGCGCGCCGTCGGCCGCATGCGGTCCCTGGCGCAGCAGGATCTTGAAGTAATAGCCGTGATAGGGCGCGTGCCGGCCGCCATAGCCCTCGGCCTGGGCTTCCGCCATGAGCGGTCCCAGCGGGCTTTGCGGCGTGCCCGCGGCGGCGGCCCAATAAAGCCCGTCCTTGCGGCCGCGGTGGCTGACGAAGCGACTTGCATATTCGGGGATGCCGCCGCCGTCGCGGTCGATACTCGCATAGTCGCGCTCGGCGTCGACGAAGGCGAGGCAGGTCTTGATGGCGCTCAATTCATTGCGGCCGATGCGGCGGTCGAGAATCTCTTGCGCTCCGGCGCGGGCATCGAAATGCCAGGCCGCGCCCGTCGCGCGCAGCGGAATGGGAAACGGCCATTCATCGGCGCCGATATAAAGAACGGCTCGATCCTTGCCCGCGCGCTCGATCTTGTGGCGCGCCGTGAACGCGGCGACGAATTTCGCGCGATCCGTCTTGTCGGCGACGGGATCGCCGGAATTGACCAGTTTGCCGCTGCCGGGGCCAAGCACGTGCCTGATCGCTTCGGGTCGGTCGCTGCGCACGGCCGCGAGCAGCGCGTCGAACGCCTGAGCGGGCGACGAATAGCTCGGCTCCCTGGCGCTACCTGCGGCCAGCGCCGTGCCGGCCCAGCCGGCAAGAAGCGCGGCGATGAACAGCCGTTGCAGCGGGAAGGCACGGGTCGGTGCGTGAGCGGTTACGCGCAAGGCGGCCTCCTCGCTGGATCGAACGACGGCTTCATGGGCGCCGCTCCGGCGCTTGCGGGCGCTGGGGCCGGGCGACCGGCGCTCGCGACGCTGGCGCACGGCTCGGCGGCGGCGGCGATTGGCGGCTCGCCTGGCCGCGCTGTGACAGGGCGCGCGCCTCGGGGCCGCGGCTGAGGTCCTGGAACGCGGTGGGAGACCGTTGCGGTGCCGGTTGGGTCACGCGCGGGGCAACACGGGCCGCCGACGGCGGCGCTTGTTGCGGCGTCACACGCGGCTGCGGTGCTTCGCGGCGCGGCTGCACGCCCGTCGCCGGAGCGCGCGGGCGCGGCGGCGGCGCGGCGGGGCGGGCTGCGCCCGGGCGTTGCGGTGCCGGCTGCGGCGCCGGCTGGGTCACGCGCGGGGCAGGACGGGTCGCCGATGGCGGCGCCTGCTGCGGCGTCACACGCGGGCTCGGCTGCGGCGCTTCGCGGCGCGGCTGCACGCCCATCGCCGGAGCGGGTGGGCGCTGCGGCGGCGCGGCGCGGCGGGCTGCGCCCGGGCGTTGCGGGGCCGGCTGCGGCGCCGCCGGATAGCCGCGGTAGTCGCGGCGTTCCGCCGGCGAGCCGGGAAGCGCCCTTTCGTAGCGGGCGCGGCTCCTCGGGTCGGCATAGGGCACGCCGCGGCGATGCGCGGGATCGTGCTGCCAGACCGTCGCCCGGATCGGCGGATGCCCGGCATCGATGCGGTTGAAGCGGCTGGGATTGACGCGGATATCATGATCACGCCAATCCCAGTGCCCCCAGTTCCAAAGCACGTCGACAACGCCGATGGCGACGCCGAACCCGATCCCGCCATAGGTCACGCTGATGCCGAGGCCGGGCGGTGGGCCGTAATAGATCGGCGGATAGGCGGGATAGGGCCAGGCTCCGTAGACCACCATCGGATTATAGACCGGCACGGCCACGAATTGCGGCCGCGCCGGCTCGATCTCGATATAGGGGCCGTCCGCGGTCACGATGATATCGGGGTTCGATGCGAGCGTGCCGGCCGCCAGCGCCGCGTGGCGCAGGCGCTGGATCGAATCCATGACATCGGCCTGCTGCGCGAGAAAGGCATTGCCGATTGCCTGGGTCCAGTCGAGCCGCGCGTCCATCATGCGTAGGATCTGAGGAAATGCCACCAGCGACTTGACGCTCGGATCCCAGTTCTGGCCCTCGAGCGCGGCCGCCAGCGCGCCGTCGCCGAGCGCAGCATTGCCCGGCAGTGCGAGCCAGCGGTCGGCGTCGACGATCTCGAGTGGATACGTGGCCGCGGTCAGCATCGTCGTGAGCAGCGGATCGGGATAGAGCGCGATCGCCGCCAGCATCTGGTCGAGTTGCGGCGCCTGGTAGAGCAGTTGGACCGCGCCGGGCGGCGGCGGGGGCGGCGGATATTGCGCCCCGGCTGTCGTGGCGAGGAAGAGCGCCACCGCCATTGCCGCGCCGCCGATGAAGCGCTTCATTGCCTGATCTCCTCCGGGGCCGCACGCAGTCTGGCACGCCAACGGGCGCATCGACTATCGGGTTTCATCGGCCATCGCGCAAGGTGCTAGCGCCTGCCGCGGCCAATGCGTCGCTCAGGCGCCGAGCACTTGGCGCAGCACCTGGGCGAGTTCCTCCCGGCGATAGGGCTTGATCAACAGCCGCACCGACTGCGGCAGCGCGCCGCGGTTTTCGGTCAACTTCACTTCCGGGAAGCCCGATGTCAGGACCAGCCTGACGCTTGGCCAGAGGGCGCAGACCCGGTGCGCCAGGCCGAAGCCATCCATCGTCCCCGGCATGACGATGTCGGTGAAGAGCAGATCGACCGGCTCCTTCGCCAGGATCGCCAGCGCGGCCTCGGCACTGCTCGCCTCGATCGCGCGATAGCCAAGATCCCTGATCTGGCGCACCACCAGCCGGCGCAGCGACTCGTTGTCCTCGACCGCCAGGACCGTTTCGCCGTTGCCGCGGAGCGCCGCCGCCGGCGGCGGCGCGCGGGCATCGTCGCGAACATCCACGGCACGCGGCAGATAAAGGCGAAACGTGGTGCCCCCGCCGGGCTCGCTATAGACGTTGATGTGCCCACCCGACTGCTTCATGAAGCCGAAGACCATGCTGAGCCCGAGTCCGGTGCCGCGGCCGGGTGCTTTGGTGGTGAAGAACGGCTCGAAGATGCGCCGCAGCACCTCCGGCGTCATACCGCTGCCGGTATCGCTCATCTGGAGCACGGCATAATCGCCCGCAGCGGCGTCGGGGTGCGCCGCCACATAGTCGGCATCGAGGGTGCGATTGGCCGCGGCCACCATCAATCGGCCCCCGGACGCCATCGCGTCGCGCGCATTGGTGGCGAGGTTGATAAGGCTCGCTTCGAGTTGCGCCGGGTCGACGACGACGGGCCAGAGATCAGCCGCGAGGTCGAGCGATATCTCGATGTTCTCGCCGAGCGTGCGCTCCAGGAGCTTCACCATGTCGCTCACCCGCTCGTTGAGCGACACGTGTTGCGGCGTCATCGGCTGGCGCCGCGAAAAGGCGAGCAGCCGGCGCGTCAGCTCGGCGCCACGCATGGCGGCCGCGAGCGCGTCGTCAAGAAGCTCCCTGGATTCGCCGTCCTGCCCGATCCACGGGCGCAGCAGATCAAGGTTGCCAATGACCACGCTCAGGAGATTGTTGAAGTCATGCGCCATGCCGCCGGTCAACTGGCCGACCACCTCCATCTTTTGCGCCTGGCGAAGCTGCTCCTCCGCCTGGTTGCGCCGGGTAATGTCGTCGGCGATGAAAAGAACGCCGTTTTCGCCGCCGGCGCTGTCGCGGAGCACCGCCGCGGAGATGTTCAAATCCATCTTCGTGCCGTCGCGGCGAAGGCGGCGGATCTCGACATTGTGGAAGCCGCCTTCCTTCCGTGCGCGATCGAGCATGGAACTTGGACGCGATGTATCGCGAACGGCGGTCGCATCCGCGATGCGCTGCCAGGGCAGACCGAGAACGTCCGCCGCCGCCCAACCGTAGATTTTCTCGGCAGCGGGATTCCAGATCGACACATTCTCATCGCGGTCGATGGCGAAGACGGCGAGTGGCGACGCCTCGATCACCGTCGAAAGCGTCTCGCTCGTCTCGCGCATCGCCTCTGCGGCGCGGGCGCGTTCCTCGAGGGTTGCGCGTCGCCGCTGATCTTCCGCCGCCGCCGCCGCCGCTTCCCGGCGTGCGGTCGCGTCCCGCACGATGGCGATGCCGAGCGTTTCGATTCCGCCCCTAATCGGCCCGATTAGCACGTCGACCGGGAATTCGCTGCCGTCGGCGCGGCGGCCGTACAATTCCAATCCCGTCCCCATTTCCCGCGCCCGGGGACTGGCGAAAAAGGCGCCGCGCCGGCGAACATGGTTGTTGCGGAAGCGTTCGGGCAACAGGATTTCGATCGCCGCGCCGAGCAACGCTTCTCGCTCGTAACCGAAGAGTCGCGCCAGTTGGTCGTTGGCTTTGACGATCCGGCCGTCGGCATCGATGATGGCGACGCCGTCGGGGTTGTAGTCGAAGATGCCGGTGAGCAGCGCGCTTTGTTCGTCGGACTGCCGACGTTCGGTGATGTCGCGCGTGATCTTGGCAAATCCGAGAAGGGTGCCGCCCTCGTCGCGAACGGCGGTGATGACGACATCGGCCCAGAACGGGCTTCCGTCCTTGCGGATTCGGATCGCCTCGGTGACATAGCGGCCGGCGGACGCGGCGGCGGCAAGCGCGCGGACGGGCTCGCCGGCCGCTCGATCCCGATCAGTATAGAACACTGAGAAGTGCCGGCCGAGGATTTCCGGCGCCGCGTAGCCCTTGATCCGCTCGGCGCCCAGGTTCCAGCTTTTCACGAACCCGGCCGTGTCGAGCAGATAGATGGCGCAATCCCGGACGCTGTCGACCAGAAGCCGAAACTGCAATTGGCCGTGCTGGGGTCCCTCGCCGTCGCTCACATCTGGTGCAAGCTCGTCCATGTCGTCACATCATGCGCCATGGTTCCAGGCAACGGCCGTGTAATGCGTACGACACCGATAAGCAGCGCCACCCCGGGTCGCGCGGATACGGCGGTACGAAACGGAACAAACAGCCCGGCCAAACGGCAGGAGGGCGAGTTGCCCGCGCGGAGACGTTCGATCCCTGGCTTCATGCTGCGTCACGCTTATCTGCATTAGGCAACGTGCAGCCTTGCGACACAATCTATCGTAGCTGAACAAGTGCCACTTTCAAGTGTAAATCGAGATTGGCACGGGACCGACCAGAAGCCGCCTGATCCTGGTGCGGTTCACCGAATTGGGCAGGAAAAGCCGCGGAACAAGAGCTTAGCCTCACCGCGGCACCGGCGGCACGACGGGCTTGCGTTTCCGATCCCATGATCACGCTTGCGTGTATGGGCGCCGTCGGGGGGGCTGGTGCTGGCGTCCGATCGCGATAAGATTTGCCCGAACCGCCGCTCAACCTCCAGGGCAACAGCGCACCGCATGGATGACAATTCCCGCCAGAAGCAATCGCGCAGCTACATCCTGCCCGTCGAGGACGCCGCGTTCCTGCTTCGCGACGAAATGCGCGACGTGCGGTTCGCGCTCGAATACGCCAAGGCCGAGTTGTGGCTGCGCGACTGGGGCATCCGCTCGACCATCGTCGTCTTCGGCAGCGCCCGGATTCCTTCGCCGGAGCAGGTCGAGGCCGCCGCCGCGGCGGCGGCGAGCGCGGAGGAACGGCGTCGTGCGGCGGCGCTGCGGGACCGCTCGGCGCTCTACGCGGCCGCGCGCGATTTCGGCCGCATCGCTTCGCAGCGGGGCGGCGCCTTCGCGCCCCACCACCGCTGGCGCGACAATGTGATCGCCACCGGCGGCGGTCCCGGCATCATGGAGGCTGCCAATCGCGGCGCCATCGATGCCGGCGCGCCCAGCATCGGCTTCAATGTCAGTCTGCCGACCGAGCAGGAGCCCAACGCCTTCACCACGCCGGAGCTGACCTTCCGCTTCCACTATTTCGCCATGCGCAAGATGCACCTGGCGATGCGCGCCAATGGGCTGGTGATCTTTCCCGGCGGCTTCGGCACCATGGACGAGCTGTTCGAGATGCTGACCCTGGTCCAGACGCGCAAGTCGCCGAAGCTGCCGATCGTGCTCTTCGGCAAGGACTATTGGCAGCGCGTGATCAATTTTCCGGCGCTGGTCGCGGACGACATGATCGCCGCCGAGGATTCCGCGTTGTTCGATTTTGCCGATTCGGCCGAAGAGGCGTGGCAGACGCTGGTGCGGCGCGGCCTGACCGCGCACAGC
>Ga0307373_10004965_pt1 | contig 22061 bp, 23 predicted proteins | sample OX2MG_FD_202534 | JGI IMG/M metagenome (GOLD analysis project Ga0307373, IMG submission 202534) | Soil microbial communities from Risofladan, Vaasa, Finland - OX-2 | ecosystem: Environmental > Terrestrial > Soil > Coastal area > Acid sulfate soil | place: Finland: Risofladan, Vaasa | collected... | reverse complement strand
CACGCTATCTTCACACCTCGATCTTTGTGAACGACATGGCCGAGTCGATCGCGTTCTATACCGAGAAACTCGGTCTGAAACTCCTCGATGGGCCGTTCCACTATCCGGGCAACGCCGACATGGCCTTCGTTGGGGCGGATTGGAACGCATATATCGAACTGGTTTTCGATTTGGAAGAGCACCCGCCGTACGACGTCGGCAATCGCTACGAACATCTCGCGATCGAGGCCGACGGGCAGCTCGAACCATATATCGCCGAGCTGAAACGCAAGGGCGTGAAAATCGTCAAGGATATCAAACGCTCGCCGGGCGGCACGCGCGCGATCGCCTTCATCGAAGACCCGAACGGGATCCCGGTCGAGATTCTCGAGCCGCGTCAACGATAGATGAACGGGTCGCGCGGCGGCGCGATCGCGCGATAGGCGTTCGTGCGCAGCACCGTGCGATCGCCGGCGATTGCAATCGTACCGCGCACGCGCACCCACGCGTCGTCGCGCAACGGTAGCGCACGCGCGAGGGCGAGCGCGACGGGCGCGGCGTCGGCACGACAGCACGTAATCGCATAGCGCTCGACGATTGCACCGCGCGCGCCCAGTGCGTACTGCCCGGTGAAATCTATGGCTTCGCCCGGAAACGCTTGTGCCAGCGTCGTTTCCGTCGCGCGGTACGTCGGCGGTGGAGCGCCCAAGACGACGGCGACGACGAGTGCCGCCGCAAGCGTTCGAGCGACCACGTTGCGCGAGTCGCGCACGCGATACGCTGCGATTGCGAGAAATGGAACGCAGGCGAACAGCGCGACGCACAAGCGCGGGTTGACCAGGCGCGCGCCGCCATCGAAACCGGCGATCGCGCAAGCGATGGCGATCAACACGTAGGCACCGGCATCGCCGCCGTATGCGCGAACGCGCGGAAGCAAGCGACGCATATCGACGATGCCGGCCGTGCAGAGCACGGCGTACGCTGCCGCAGGCGACGCTGCGTGGAGCGAAGCCGCGAGCGCGACGCCGCCGAGCGCGCAAGGCGACGCGAAGACACCGAGGATCGCGCCGCCGAGTAGTTGCGCGACGAGCGGTCGCGCCGCGAGATCGAGATCGGGCGCAATCGTGGCGGCGAGAGCGGCGAGCAGCGCGCTTGGCGCGAGCGCCACAATGTCGTCGGCCAACGTGCGTTCGTGGCAATGCGTCGCGTCGCCGCGGCCTCGAACGGCGGCCAAGGTGGCAAGCGCGACTCGCCCGAGCGCCACCGGCGCGCCGAAGAGCAGTGCGGTTGCGATTGCGGCCGGGATCGAGCGCGCGCTCGCCCCACTGCCGCACCCGCATCCGGCGTAGGCGATCCAAGCCGCCGCGCGCCCGCGCAGCAATGGGGCCGCGACGGCGCTTGCGCAGACGTACGGAAGGCACTCGAGGAGGATCGCCGCGGCACTCGCCACGACGTTTTCGACCGGCTGCGGGTCGAGCGCGGTCAGGGCCAAGGCGAGGGCGGCGTAGATTGCGATGCGCACCGTTGCATTCACGCGAAATGCGGGGGATAGCAAGGGAGCCTGCGAACCCGAGTAGGCCCATGTCATCCAAGATCACCGCTCCGCGCGGCACGCAGGACGTCCTTCCGCCGCAGTCGGGGCGCTGGCTCGCGCTCGAATCGCGCATTCACGCGCTCGCGGGCCGGTTCGGGTACGGCGAGATACGCACGCCGATGTTCGAAGCGACCGAACTCTTCGTGCGCGGCGTCGGCGAGACGACGGACATCGTCGAAAAAGAGATGTACACGTTCACCGACAAGGGCGATCGCAGCATGACGCTGCGCCCCGAGTTCACGGCGCCGGTGATGCGTGCGATGCTCGAACACAATTTTTTCGCGCAAGGCGCGCAACGGTTGTACTACGTCGGTCCGATCTTTCGCTACGAACGCCCGCAGAAAGGGCGCTATCGGCAAGCGCATCAGTTCGGCGTGGAGTGCACGGGGTACGCCGGGCCGGAAGCCGATGTCGAGGTGATCGCGCTTGCGTGGGAGTTAGTGCGCGAGCACGGCCTTACCGATGCAACGCTCAACATCAACACGATCGGCGACGACGCGTGCCGCCCGCGCTATCGCGAGGCGTTGCTCGCGCATTTTCGCCCGCACGTGCAAGCGCTTTCCGAAGATTCGCAACGCCGCTTGGAACGCAATCCGCTGCGCCTGCTCGATAGCAAGGACGCGCGCGATCGCGAACACTTTGCCGCCGTGCGCGCCTATCTCGACGCGTGTTCGATTCCGTACGTCGTCAATCCGCAAATCGTGCGCGGTCTCGATTATTACACGCGCACCGTTTTTGAAATCACGTCGAGCGCGCTCGGCGCGCAGTCGACGGTCTGCGGCGGCGGGCGTTACGACGGTCTGGTGCAGTCGCTCGGCGGACCCGCAGTTCCCGCCGTCGGATTTGCGCTCGGCATCGAACGTTTCCTCATGATGATCGAAGCCGTGCATGGAGAACCGCAGCCGCGGCGGCGAGGCGTGCAGGCGATTGCACTCGGCGCGCAGGCGCGAGCGGTGCTGCTGCCGCTCGTGGTGGAATTGCGCCGCTCGAGCGCGACGCCCGTGTTCATGGACTTCGAAGATCGAAAGCTGCTCGCGCACTTGAAGATCGCCGATCGCAATGCCGCGCGCTACGCGTTGATCGTCGGTAGCGAGGAACTCGCCGCCGGGGAGGCGGTGTTGCGCGACCTCGAGGCGCGGTCCGACCGGCGGGTATCCCTGCGCTCGGCAGCAGACGTTACGACCGCTCTTGGAGAAGGTGCCCCATAGATGAAGCAACACGAAAACGAAACGGAGACCGTCGCGTCGCTGCTCGAGATCATGCACGAGCACGATCTCGACCGCATCAAGGTTAAGGTCGGGGACGCGCTCTACGAATTGGTGCGCCGCGAAGCGGGGCCCCAGTACGCGTCGCCTCTTGCGCCCGCGACGCCGGCCGCGACGCCGGGACGTCCCGAAGCCGGCGGCGCGCCCGCCGCGCCACCCGCGAACGTCAAACGCGTGACGGCGCCGCTTACGGGCGTCTTTTATCGCTCGTCGTCTCCCGATGCGGAGTCGTTCGTCAACGTCGGCGACCGCGTGGAGAACGGCAGCGTGCTGTGCATCCTCGAAGCGATGAAGCTGTTCAACGAAATTCAGAGCGATTTCGCGGGAACCATCGCGCGCATCATTCCGGAAAACGGCGAATTGGTTTCGCAGGGCGAGGACCTGTTCTGGATTGCGCCGTGACGCCGGTCGATTATAAGGGGCGGCGCGATTTCGCAACGCTGCTCGCCGATCGCAGTGGTTTGCTCGACGCGCCGCATTACGAATCGCAAGTAGCCGCGATCGCCGAAGCCGTCGTGACGGCATTGCGCGCGGGAAAGCGCATCTTCTGGTGCGGTAACGGCGGCAGCGCCGCCGAGGCGCAACACATGTCGGCCGAACTCTCGGGACGCTACTTACGCGAGCGGCCGGGGCTCAACAGCGAGGCGCTTTCGGTCAACTCCTCGACGCTCACGTGCGTCGGCAACGACTACGGCTACGACTACGTCTTCTCGCGTCAGGTGGAGGCGTTCGCGCAAACGGGCGACGTGTTGATCGGCATGACGACCAGCGGTACCTCGCGCAACATCGTGCTCGCCATGCAGGCGGCGCGCAAGAAGGGCGCGATCACCGTGGCGTTCACGGGAAACGGCGGCGGCAGCGTGATGGACTTTGCCGATCTGGTGCTGATGGGACCGAACGGTTACGCGGCAATCGTTCAAGAGGTACACCAGGTGATGGCGCACATTCTGTGCGACCTCGTCGAGCAGCGTCTGATTTTCGAAGGCGACTTTTCGTGAGCGCGACGCTGGGCGCGCCCGACGCGCGTGCGCTGTTCGCGCGCATGCGCGACCGTTCGATCCTCGTGGTCGGCGACTTGATGATCGACGAGTGGATTTGGGGAGCCGTCACGCGCATCTCGCCGGAAGCGCCGGTGCCCGTCGTTGCGGTCACCGACCATTCGTTTACGCTCGGCGGCGCGGGAAACGTCGCGAATAATTTACGCGCGCTCGACGCGCACGTGGAATTCGTCGGAACCGTCGGCGAGGACGTGTTTGCCGACGACGTGCGGCGCATGCTCGGCGAGGAGCAGGTCGACACGGCGGGCATTTTTTCCGTAGCGGATCGCCCCACCACGCGCAAGACGCGCATCGTCGCACACAACCAGCAAGTCGTACGCGCCGATTGGGAGGACGCCTCGCCGCTTGCGCCCGGCGACCGCGCCCGCGTCGTCGCGTACGTGCGCGAACGCGCGGCGGCCTGCGACGCGGTGATTCTCAGCGACTACGCCAAAGGGCTACTGAGTGGAGATATCGTCGAGGCGGCGCGGGCGTGTCCGCTCGTACTCGCCGATCCCAAGCCTGCGAATCTCGAACTGTTCGGCGGGGTGACCTGCGTCGCACCGAACGTGCACGAAGCCGAACTAGCGAGCGGTATCCGCATTACCGATGAGGCGTCGCTCGCGCTCGCGGGTCGGGTACTGCTCGAAAAACTTGACTGCGCGTACGTCGTGATCACTCGCGGCGAACACGGGATGTCGCTCTTTGGGAAAGGCGGCGAGCACCTGACGATTCCGTCGGTCGCGCGCAAGGTGTTCGACGTCTCGGGCGCAGGCGACACCGTGATCGCGGTGCTCGCGCTCGCACTCGCCGGGGGCGCGTCGATCGAACAGGCGATGCAGCTAGCAAACTTCGCGGCCGCGGCGGTGGTGGAAAAACTCGGCACCGCGACCGCGTCTGCCGACGAAATCGTGGCCCTCATCGAACATGGACGTCAATAAATTTTTCGGCGAGTTGCTCGATCTCGACGCCGCGTCGGCGTGGAGGGAGCGCGCCCGCTCGCAAGGTCGACGCGTCGTGTTTACGAACGGCGTCTTCGACGTGTTGCACGCGGGGCACGTCGGCTATCTCGCTTGGGCGCGCGCGCAAGGCGATGCGTTGATCGTCGGCCTCAATAGCGACGAATCGGTACGGGCGCTCAAGGGAGAACGCCGGCCGATCGTGCCGTTCGCAGATCGCGCGCGCCTCTTGCTCGCGTTACGCAGCGTCGACGTCGTGGTCGGTTTCGGCGAGCGTACGCCGGTGGCCACGCTCGAGCGCATTCGCCCCGACGTTCACGTAAAGAGCGCGCAATATCGCGCCGAGGAACTACCGGAACGTACCGTCGTACTCGCGCACGGCGGCGAGATCGCGCTCGCCCCACATCTCGATGGTCACAGTACGACCGACGTGATCGCCGAAATCATCGCCCGTTACGGTTCGTAGCCGTGAGAATCGCGTTCACTTCAAACGGACCGGGCGAGGTAGCGGGCTGGTTTCGGCCGCTCGTGCGTCGTCTCTACGAACGCGATCCCGATTTGGACGTGCATCTCTTTTGCGTCCCCGACGACTATGCAACCGGCTACGAAGCGGATCTTGCGCGCCGGCTCTTCCCGAGCGCGCACGTGTACGATCCGAAGACCTACCTGCGCGTGGCGCTCGGCGGGAGCGCGCCGGGATTGCCCGGGAACGTCGACATCGTGCAATATCTCGGCGGCGACCTGATGCACGCGATGCGGTTGCACGCGCGATTACGCGGGGTTGCTGCGACGTATAAATTTTCCAAGCGAAGCTACCGCGGGCGCTTCGCCAAGTTTTTTGCGGTCGACGCCAAAAACGCCGTTCAGCTCGAGGCGACGGGTGCCGCGAGCGAACGCATCGAGATCGTCGGCAATCTTGCGATCGACGGAGCGTTGTTGGAAGCACAATCGCCGCTCGAAGGCGGAGCCCCTCGCGACGGAATCCTCATCATGCCGGGGTCGCGCGGTCCCGAAGTCGAGAACATGATCCCGTTTTTCTTTACGATGGCGTTGCGTATCGCGCGCGAAGCGCCCGGGATTCCGATTGCGTTCGGCGTGTCGCCGTTTACGCCGCGCGAGGATATTCGGCGCGCGATCGAGGGCGGCGGTCATCCAAAGGTTTGGGCGAAGCCCGGGCGTTTCGTCGAGGACGATCGAGGTATGTGGCTGCAATCGATCGATGGCTCGGTGCAATTTGCGGTGCTGCATCACGCGCTCGCGGCGGCGTTGCGCGCGCGCCTGGTGGTGACGCTCCCCGGAACCAAATGCATCGAACTCGCCGCGCTCGGCGTGCCGATGATCGCGCTCACGCCGCTCAACGCCGCCGAGAAGATCACGTTCAACGGACCTCTGACGTACCTCGATCGCATTCCGCTGATCGGCGCGCCGCTCAAACGCGCGGTCGCGGTCGGGGTGTCCCGGCGTTTCGTCTACCATACCCAGCCGAACATCGACGCCCAGGAGTCGATCGTTCACGAGTTGCACGGCACGCTCACTCCCGGACGCGTGGCGCGCGTCGCGCTCGAACGCTATGTGGACCGCGCGTGGCAGGCGTCGAGCAAAGCGTCGCTCGGCTCGCTCTACGCCGATCACGTGGGCGCTGCGGATCGCATGGCTGAATCGCTTTTGCGCTTGGGCGGGTTCTCGGACTAGTGCGCATATCGGTAGTCATCGCGACCAAAGACCGGGCCTCGTACGTCGAGCGCGTCCTTGCTTCGTTCGAAGGGCAGATCGGCGCGCCGTCATTTGAGGTGATCGTGGTCGATAACGCGTCGACCGACGAGACCAAAGCGGTGGTCGAAGCGGCGAGCGCGCGCAGCGCGTACCCCGTGCGGTATCTCTATGAGGGCGAACCCAATCGGGGCAAAGCGCGAAACCTGGGCGTCGCGCATGCGAGCGGGTACTTGGTGCTCTTCTGCGACGACGACGTCGCGCTGCCTTCGGGTTTTCTCGCGGCACACGAAGCCGCACACGATGCTCCAAATCTCGTCGTCAACGGGCCGATCCTCAACGTATCGGGATACGACGCGCGCCCGACGCCCGGCGTTGGAAACTACTCGCGCGCGTTTCTCTGTACGTGCAACGTTTCGGTCCCGCGCCACGCGCTCGACGCCGTCGGCGGCTTCGACGAGTCGTTCAATCTTTACGGATGGGAAGATACGGAACTCGGCGTGCGTTTACGCGAGGCGGGCGTACGTTGGAAATTCGCCTGGGACGCGTATCTCTGGCATATCAAACCGCCGGGCGAGAACACGCTCGAGGTGGAGACGCGTAAGGCGATGGAACGCGCGCGGATGGCGCGGCGCTTCTTGGAGAAACAGCCCTCGAAGCGCGTGCGAGCCGCAACGGGCGCATATCCCATGAACTTCTTGCGCGCGCGATACTTGTTGCCGGATTCGTTGCTCGCGGTCTTCGCCGGGATCGCGACGAGCGACCGCGCGCCGGATGCTGTGCGAGCGTTCGCGCGCTCGCAGTTTTTGGACGGCATGTATACGCGCGAGCTCGTTCGCGCGCTGGATGAGTGAGCGCATCGGCGCTGCTCTACTGCGCGGGAGGCGGAATCGGCGATTCGCTGGTCGCCTCCGTCGTCGCGCGAGCGCTCCGCTCGCGCTTTTCTCGCGTTGACGCTCTGAGTTTGCCGTCGCATCGCTCGACGCTCGAGCGCTGCGCCGATATCGACGAGGTGTTGGTCGACCAAGGCGACGTCGAGGGTATGGCGGGGGAACTGCGCGAGCGCGGCTACGACGCCTGCGCGGTCACGTGGGCTACGGCACGCGCCGCGCAAATCGTTACGCGCGCGAAGATCCCGATTCGGGTCGGTCAAGCGCGCCGGCTGTACTCGCGGTCGTTCACGCATCGCGTCCTGGTGCGCAGCGAACGCGGCGACGTCACCTCGCCCTGGGTCGACGTGCTCCTCGACTACGCGCGCGCGCTCGACTGCGACGTGTCGGATCGCATACCGTCGTTCGTTCCGAGTGCGCAGGACCACGCCGACGCGCAGGCGCTGCTTGCGAAACTCAATGTCGAGCGTTTTATCATCATGCATCCGACCAATGCAATCGCGCCGCAGCGCGGAATCTGGCCGACGCAGGGTTGGAGCGCGCTCGCGCGCGCGTTGCGCGAGAGGTTCGACGTTCCGGTACTCGTGAGCGGCTCGTCCGCCGACCGCACGATCAACGAGGCCATCGTCGCCGAATCGGAAGCGACGTCGATTGCCGGGGAGCTGGGGATCGGGGCGTTTGGGGCGCTCGCGCAACGGGCTTCGGCCTTTGTCGGCATCACCACCGGTTCGATGCACGTTGCGGCAGCCGTCGGCGCACCGACGGTCGGCATCTTTCCGTTCCAAAGCGATTTTCCGGAGCGTTGGGCGCCGATGGGCCGCAGCACGGGCGTCGTGCGCGCCTCGTTTCGGTGCCACCCGGGCGATACCAAGGAAACGTGCGCCGATTACGCCTGCATCGCGAACCTCGACGTTCCGCGGATCGTTGCGGCGGTATCGGCCTTGCTCGCATAGAACGCTCCAGGCGCCATGCGTGCCACGATTCAGCTCTGCACCTACAATCGCGCGACCCTGCTCGAGCGCGTGCTCGACGCGTGCTTCGAGCAGACGGTTCCGACCGATAGCTACGAGGTCGTGCTGGTCAACGATGGTTCGACCGACGGGACCGCAGCGGCGATCGAGCGGGCGGTTTCGCGCGCGACCTGCTCGTTCGAGGTCGTCAATCAGGCGAATGCGGGGCTCGCGAAGGGACGAAACGTCGGCATCGCGCGGGCGCGAGGCGAGCGCATCATCTTCATCGACGACGACGTGCTGCCGCTTCCCAACTTCGTCGAAGAGCACCTACGCAGCCACGACCGCACCCCGCTTGCGGTCGTACGCGGCGGCGCGATGAACGTCGAGAATTTCGACGATCTACCGCCCCCATATTGGAACCTCAAGCATTACAGCGGGAACTTCTTTTGGACGACCAACGTGTCGGTACCGCTCGCGACGATTCGCGCGATCGGCGGTTTCAACGAGTCTTTTTCGGAGTACGGCTGGGAAGACATCGATGTCGGGCTGCGCTTGCGTTTCGGCGGCGTTCGAGGCACCTTCAATCCCAAGGCGCTGGTCTATCATTACAAACCGCGCCCGCGCAGCGGCAACGTCGAGAAGATGGTCGCGCAGGCGCGAGCTCAGGCGCGAACCGCGGTGCAACTCGCCAAAATCCATCCGCATTGGCGCACGTATCTCGCGACGGGAATCAATCCGGTACAGCGCGGGCTGCACAAGTGGATCGACGGCAGCGAGAGGGCGCGCAAGTACCGCGACGAGATCGGCGACCTGAACGTCGATCGCGCACTTTCAGATCGCGAGCTGCGCGCGGCGCAGAAGTTGGCGGCTGGCGCCTATTTCGAGGAACTGGAAAGCACCCTTCGACAAGCTCAGGGTGACACTGTCGATTGAAAATTTTGCTGTCGCGGACGGATCGCATCGGCGATCTGGTGCTCTCGACGCCGGCGATTGCGACGGTGCGCGCGTCGTTTCCGGGCGCCCACGTTACGATGGTTACGAGCCCCTACAACCACGTGGTCATGGAGCGCAACGACGACGTCGATGAGGTCGTCGATTTGCCCCGCGAGGTGAAGCCGGCGGCGTTCGGCGCGCGCTTTCGCGGATACGATCTTGCGATCGCCCTCGCGCCGCGCGCGACCGACATGCAACTCGTCGGCGCGACCCGCGCTCCCGTGCGCGTCGGATACACGTACGTTCGGCGCTGGGTCGCGCGCGCGACGGCGCGGCTCTACGTCAACCGGACGATGGTGAGCCCCGCCGACCCCGAGCTTTGCGAACGCGATCCTCGGTGCGTGGTTCCGCACGAAGTCGACCAACTGCTCGATCTCGTCGCGCTCGGCGGCGCAAAGGTGCGCGTGCCAAAACTGCGCCTGGACGTGCGCGCTGCCGATCGCGCCGCGATCGCCGCCTTTCCCGAAGCGCCGGTTGTCTTACACCTGGGTGCGCGCTGGTTCTCGACCGGCAGCACCCTCGCGAGCACCCTGCGCCTCGCGGAGCAACTGCGCGAACTCAGAGCGCCGCTGGTAATCACCTACGCGGCAGAATGCGAACGTGAAGCCGCGACCTTTGAAGCCGCCGGGCATTACGTCGCGCGCGCTCTCCCCTTTCACCAGTGGGCGGCGCTCTTCGAGCGCGCGAGCGTGGTGGTCACCGTCGACACGGGTGCTACACATGTCGCAAGTGCCGTGCGCAGGCCCACGCTGGTCGCTTTCGAACACCGGTATTTCCGGTTGAACTCGCAGGAATGGGCGCCCTACGGCGTACCGAGCGTGCTCGTTCGTAAGCCGGAAAACGAAAACGACGCCGCACTCGCGCAGTTTCGCGCGGAAATCCTATCCGGCGTCGCCGAATTGATCGAACGCGACCATGACAACTCCTGAGATATCCGTCGTCATTCCGACCTACAACCGGTTGGAGACGCTCGCTGAAGTTATCCCGACGCTGCTCGCGCAAGATCTGCCGGCGAGCGACTTTGAATTGCTGATTTGCGATTCTAATTCGAACGACGGGACTGCCGAATTTTTAGCGCGCGTGCACGCCGATCACGAAAACGTGCGGCATCTTCCCGGCTCCTACACCGGGCGGGCGATGGCCCGCAACGCCGGCATCGATGCCGCTCGCGGGGAGGTCGTCCTATTCAACGACTCGGATATTCTTGCGGCGCCCGACTTACTTTTGCAGCACTTGCGGCATCACCGGGCGGAGCGCGACATCGCGGTCGTCGGACTCGAAGTACAAGTGAAAGATTTGAGCGATTACGCCTACAAGCGCGATCATCCCAAAGCCCGAGGATCGTTGCACAAGCCGACGCGCAAGCGTTTGCCGTGGCTGTATTTTCTTACCGGAAATGCGTCGGTGCGGCGCGACGATCTGCTGCGGGTCGGAAAGTTCGACGAAAGTTTCACCGGATACGGCCATGAGGATTTGGAGCTCGGGTACCGCCTCGAACGTGCGGGCGTGCGCATTCTCTACGAAGCGAATGCCGTAAACTATCACTGCCAAGACGTGCCGCACGACGATCAAAAAGAGAAAATGAAGCTTGCCGGCCGGTCGACCGTGCGATTTTATCGCAAGCATCCCGATTTTGCGGTGCGGCTCAACTTGGGCATGACCCCCGTTTCGCTTGGGGTGCATGCGATGCTCACGCGTCTGCCCGGCGTGCTCGGTTACTTCGACGCGCGAGCGGCGGACTCGAAATTCGCGCGCGATCTCGTGCAACAGTACTACTACGTAAGCGGCATCAAGGCCGCCCTTCGACAAGCTCAGGATAAACTGGAAGAGGAATAATGCCGGAAAGAATGTCTTGCGGCGCGCTGCGCGCGTCGGATGCGGGTACGAGCGTCGTCCTCAACGGTTGGGTCAATCGACGCCGCGACCACGGCGGATTGATCTTCGTCGATTTGCGCGATCGCGACGGCGTTACCCAGATCGTGTTAGATCCCGGGCATCCGAGCTTTCAGGAGGCCGAGCACCTGCGCAACGAGGACGTGCTGCGCGTTAGCGGCACGGCGCGCAAGCGTCCTGGCGGTACCGAGAATTCGAGCCTTCCAACCGGCGAGATCGAGGTAGGCGTCGACGGTCTTGAAGTGCTGAACCGTTCGCAAGTCCCGCCGTTTCAGGTGAATTTTGACGGCGAGATCGATGAAAATCTCCGTCTCGAGTATCGCTATCTCGATTTACGGCGACCGCGCATGCAGCGCAACATTCGGATGCGTCACAAGATCGTGAAGGCGATGCGCGACTTTTTCGACGCGCGCGATTTTATCGAAATCGAAACGCCGATGCTCATCAAGAGCACGCCCGAAGGCGCGCGCGATTATCTCGTCCCGTCGCGTCTGCACGCGGGTTCGTTCTACGCGCTGCCGCAATCTCCGCAGCTTCTCAAGCAGATTCTGATGATCTCCGGCTTCGGCCGGTACATGCAGATCGCGCGTTGCATGCGTGACGAAGATCTGCGCGCCGACCGGCAGCCGGAATTTACGCAAGTTGACGTCGAGATGTCGTTCGTCTCTCAAGACGAGGTGCTCGAAACGATGGAATCGTGCATTCGATACGTTTGGAAGACCGCGTTGGACGTCGAGGTGCCCGCTTTTCCGCGCCTGACCTACGACGAAGCGATGACGCGTTTCGGCGTCGATAAACCGGACTTGCGCTTCGGACTCGAACTTGCGCACGTCAACGAAACGTTTGCGGGAACGGAGTTCGTCGTTTTTAAATCGGTGATCGAAAGCGGCGGTGCGATCGTCGCGTTGCGCTATCCGGGCGGGGCGTCGCTTTCGCGACGCGACTTCGACGCCCTCACCGAAGAAGCCAAGCTCTTTGGCGCCAAGGGAATGGTGTGGATCGCGCTCGGCACCGACGGTACGAAGTCGTCGGCGAGCAAATTTATTTCCGAAGAACGGATTGCGAAACTCCGCTCCGCGACCGGAAGCGAAACCGGCGACGCCATGCTGATCTTCGCCGACGCCCGCGATATCGCGCTCGGCGTGGCCGGCAGAATGCGAAATGCGGTCGGCGAGCGATGCGGCCTGCGCGATCCCAAGACGTTTTCGTTTTGTTGGGTGCTCGACTTCCCGTATCTCGAGGTCGACGCCGAGACGGGTAAGGTGTTTCCCGCTCACCATCCGTTCACGTCGCCGGGCGAAGGGCAATGGGCGTTTCTCAAAAGCGATCCGCTCAAAATGCGGGCGCAGCATTACGACATGGTGCTCAACGGCTACGAACTCGGATCGGGGTCGATCCGCATTCACAAGCCGCAAGAGCAGCGCGCGATTTTCGAGATGCTGGGGATGACGCCCGAGCAGGTCGAGGAGCGGTTTGGTTTCTTCGTGCGAGCGCTCGAGTACGGTGCCCCGCCCCACGGAGGGATGGCGCTCGGCATCGACCGGACGGTGATGCTCGCTTGTGGAGAGGCGGATCTGCGCGAAGTGACCGCTTTCCCCAAGAACCAGCGCGCGCGCGACCTGATGATGGACGCCCCGAGCCCCGTTCCCGAGCAACTCTTGCGAGATCTTTACCTTCGGAGTACGACCCCCGAGCAGCCGGGCAGCCGATAATTCAAGCGTGAGAGCTCGACTCGTCACCCGTTTCTTCATCGCGACCTTGGCCGTCCTGGCCGTGTTTTGTGCTGCCTCGCTGCCGACTCAGGCAGTGACGGCGGGACCGTCGTGCGGAGAGCGTCTGGAAACGAACAATCGGGGAATTGCGATCAAGATTCTCTTTGCCAAGAACGGCGCCGTGCAACGTTACGTCGTCGTACATTCGCAGGAGAATGTCGAAGCGGCGAACGACATGCGTCTGGACTTGGAAAGCCAATTCGGTCCGGCCGACGTAAACGCGCCGCCGTTGCGTATCCTTTCGTTCAAACCAGGTGAGGGGGGAATGATGATTCCCGATAAGGCCGTCGACTCTTGCGGACGCACGCTCTCCTTTCAATAACGCTACTGGCGCTTGCCGCGTGCGCGAACGCGCAACGCGCCGCCGATAGCTCGCCTACGCCGCTCGCGTCGCCGTCGCCGTTGCTTTCGTGCGAGACGCGCGAGCTGTCGCTCGACGGGGCGGAAATTGCGGTGCAGGCCAACGTCGACCAAACCGTTGCTTCGATTACGATCTTGCGCGCTCCCGACGACGATGCGCGCGCCAAAGCCTTTAGCGACGCGCGCAAGATTTTTGGCGACCCGCATCCCGATACGCGCACGCGCACCCGCCAGTATAAGTGGGGTCTGGTACAACTGACCGACATGTGCGGTCGTCCGGTGATGCCCTCGGCTACCGCAACAACAACGCCTTCGCCCGGCTGAAGATTGCATCGAACATCGGCGCCGTCAGCACGCCGGTGTTGGTGTTTTGGCGACTGGGATGGTACGAGCCGAGCACCACGATGCGGCGTTTGTCGCGCAGCGCCGTCGCCTCGACCGCATGCCCGAACGCCGGCTTCGCGTCGAAGCGATACTGGCGTTCGCGCAACATTTTGAGAATGGCGTCGAATCCAATTTTGCCGAGGCCGATCGCGACGCGCAGATTCGGCAACGCGTCGAATTCCTCGAGTAAATACGGGAAACAATTGCGTAACTGTTGCGGCGTTGGTTTGTTTGCAGGCGGCGCGCAACGGCCGGCGGCGGTAATGATGCAATCGAGCAACTCGAGCGAGTCGCGCGCATCGATGGAGTTTGGTTGCGAAGCAAAGCCGGCACGGTAGAGTGCGGGGAAGAGAAAATCGCCGGATGCGTCGCCCGTGAACATGCGCCCGGTTCGATTGCTTCCATGCGCGCCCGGCGCGAGGCCGACGAGCATCACGCGAGCGCGCGGATCGCCGAACGCCGGCACGGGTTTTCCCCAATACGTTTGGTCCGCATGCGCGCGCTTCTTTTCGCGCGCGACCTGCGCGCAATAGGCGCGTAACTCCGGGCATCGCTCGCAGGCGACGACGCGACGCTCGATCGCATCGATGCCGCTCACCATTCCACCAACGCTTCGCGAATGAAGGTGATGAAAAGTTGCGCGGAGGGTCCGTAGGCGGTCGTTCGCGTAACGAGCGACATGCGGCGCATCACGCGCTGTGGCGAGAGCGAAAGCAACGCTACGTACGGGCCGGGCGTATTGCCGAGCATGCGCGGATAGAGCGCGACGCCCAGTCCTTCGGCAACGAGCGAGCGAACGGTCAGCGAATCGACGCTTTCGAACGCAACGCGCGGTTCGAATCCCGCCGCGCGCGCGAGGGCGTTCAGCCGATGCGTGATCGACGAGCCCGGGCGAAAGATCACGAAGGCTTCGTCGCGCAGATCCTCGATGCGCACGCTCGATCGCGAAGCGAGCGGATGGGAGCCGGCGACCGCGATGACGAGTTCGTCTTCGTAGAGCGGATCGTCGTGGAAGTCGCGTTTCCGTGGAAACGTTGCTTCGTCGAGCTGCCCGACAAAGACGTCGATGTGCCCGTCGCGCAGGCCGGCTAAAAGATCGTCGGCCATGCCCTCGCGCAGGGCGACCTCGATTCCGGGGTAGGTGGCGTGGAATCGCCCGAGCAGCTTGGGCAGCGTGTACTCCGCGAAGGACTGGTAGGTCCCTAGCACCACCCGGCCGCGCAGGCCCCCGGCGTGGGCGGTCATCTCCTCGGCGGCGGCGTCGGCATCGGCGAGGATACGCTCGGCACGGGCCGAGAAGGCGCGCCCCGCCTCGGTGAGCACGACCCGCCGATTGGTGCGATCGAAGAGCCGCACCCCAAGCTCCCGTTCGAGCGAGGCGATCTGCTGAGATAGGGCGGGTTGCGCTACGGCGAGTGCCTCGGCACCTTTGGTGAAACTCCCGTGGCGAGCCACGGCGACCACCGAGCGAAGCTGGCGAAATTCCATGTATGCATTAATCTTATCAAATCGAGTGAAATTATGTATTGGACTTATAGGATTGGTTTGACGATACTACCTTCATGTCCGCGACCACGCTTGCGCCGCCGTCGGCACCTCCCCCCACCGCCGATCGGGCCGGCCTGCGCCTGTTGACCCTCGCCCACGTGGTCAACGACATGAATCAAGGCGTACTCCCGGCGATGATCCCTTGGCTCGTCCTTCATTCGCATCTGAGCCTGGCCGCGGCCGCGACGCTGGTGCTCGCGGCCAACCTGCTGGGCTCGGTCGTCCAACCGCTCTTCGGGTATCTCTCCGACAAGCACTCGACGGCGTGGGTGATTCCGGTCGCGATCGTGGTTGCGACGGCCGGCACTGCCGCCATCGGCTTTGCGCCGACGCTGCCGTTGATGCTCCTCGGAGCAATGCTCTCGGGCTTCGGGGTTGCCGCATTCCATCCCGAAGCCTCGCGCTTCTCGGCGTATTTTGCCGGCGCGAAGCGCGCTTCGGGGATGAGCCTGTTTACCGTTGGCGGGTATTTAGGATTTGCGGCCGGTCCGATCGTTGCGACGCCGTTGATTCTCGCCTTCGGATTGCGCGGCGTCGGATTCTTGCTGCTTCCGGCGCTCGTCATTGCCGCATTTCTCGTGCGCGAGTTGCCGCGCTTTCTGGCGGTGCGCCGGGTTGCACATCGCGCGCATCACGAGCGCGCGGGTGCCGATGATTGGCGTGCGTTCTCGGTGATGGGCGTGGTCGTCGCGCTGCGTTCGACGACGTTTCTTGCGGCGGTGACGTTTACGCCGGTCTTTGCGATGCACGTTGCGGGCGTCGGTGCGGGCCTCGGATCGTTTGCGCTATTCGCGCTCCTTCTCGGCGGTGCGGCCGGCACGATTTCCGGCGGCCGGCTCGCCGATCGCATCGATCGCCGGCGCGTCATTTCGCTTTCCCTCGCGCTCACGGCGCTCTTTGGGGCGGCGCTCGCGCTTGCCGGCGCGTACGCCGGAAATTACGCGGTCATCACGATCTTGGCATCGTGCTTCGGCGTTTCGCTCGGCCTGTCGGCCGGAGTGCTCGTCGTGTTGGGGCAAGAGTATCTACCAAAACACATCGGCATCGCCTCCGGCGTGACGCTTGGGCTTGCGAATACGGTCGGCGGCCTCGCCGCGCCCGCGATCGGCAAAGTCGGCGACGATTTCGGTCTCGTGATGGTGTTTGTCGCGATAGCGCTCTTTGCGTTCTTGGCGCTCGCGGGTTCGCTCTTCTTGTCGAAGCCCGCGAATGTGGCGCGCGCGTAACGCCCGCTAACGCGAAAGCTACGTCCCGATCATGCGATGCTGGCGATCGACGATTCGCCAGCCCGCTTCTCCGAACGCGACGCTCAGGGGCGAGCGGTCCGGTTCGTTTACGAGCGTGATATCGTACGGGACGCGTCGATCGAGTTCGACCAATAAGCCGCGTGCGGCGCTCGAGTCGCGCGCGCCGGCATCGAGCAGAACGGCGTTTCCATCGCGCACGCGTACGTACGCGTACGCCCCCTCGCATTGCACTAGCGCGACGTCGCGAGCTGCCGCAACGCTGCGAGGTTCGCGTTGCCAGCACGCCGGCGGCCGGCGCGCGATGCGCGCAACGGTTCCTTCGCTGAATTGGCGAAACGTCAAGTCGACGATCGCCGACGGCATCGGCTTACGCGCCCAGACGAGCAACTCGTCGGCGATGGTGAATCCGCCCGCGCGATACATCGCGATCGCTGCGGCGTTGCGATGCACGACTTCGAATTCGATGCTGCGAGCGCCGCTCGCGCGCACTGCATCCACCGCAGCCGCGAAGAGACGGTGCCCGTGTCCGCGACTGCGATATTCCGGATCGACGCCCATGAGCGAAAGCCACGCGCGCTCGCCGCGCTGCGCGAAGACGATCGTGCCGATCAAGCGGTCGCCGTCGAACTCGCTGATTGCACGGGAGAGATCGATGTCGTGCCGCCGGACCAGATCGGCATACGAGCGCGCCGTGAAAATATCGTAAGTGCCGTAGATTTTTCCGCGGAAGAACGCGTTGAAATCTTTGGCGGTCGGTCGATAGCTCACGAGAGCCCCGGGAAATCGATGGCCTCAAGCGCCGCATATGCGGCAATGCCGACCGCGGTGGAGAGATTGATGCTGCGTACGCTATCGGGTCGCATGGGAATGCGGAGCGCCCGCTCGCCCTGTTGCTCGACGAGCGTTTTCGGCAAGCCCTTCGTTTCTCGCCCGAAAACGAGGACATCGCCGAACGCGAACGGTGCGCGCGCGTACGAACGACGGGCGTGGGTGGAAAAGAACCATCGGCGCATCGCGGCGGTGCGATCGAGAAACGCTTCGAGCGACGGATGAATCACCACGCCGAGCGCGTGCCAATAGTCGAGCCCGGCGCGTTTGAGCTCGCGATCGTCGATCGTGAAGCCGAGCGGCTCGACCAGGTGGAGCGCGCAACCGGTGGCGGCGCACAGACGTGCGACGTTTCCGGTATTCGGCGGGATCTCCGGTTCGACGAGCGCGATGTGCAGCGGGGCATCCGTAACATCCTCGAGCGTGCGCACGCGCTCGTGCGGCTGCGTGGAGCTCATGCGGGCGTGTTAATTACGTCGGCGTAGTCGATGCCGACCGGCGCGATGACGTATGCAACGCCGGCGTTCCGTTGCCAAATGAATTCGAGCGCGGCGCGCGGGTAGACGACGCGCACGCCGGGTGCGGCGGGATCGTTCATGGCACAATCGCCGTCGGCGGTGAAGCCGCAGAGTACGGCGAGATGACCGTCGGAGTGATCGAGCGGGGCGCCCGGAAGCTCGCCCGCCCGCCACGAGTACGAGATGATGACGGGAAGATTGCGTTCGAGCAAGCGCATCGCGTGATCGAGATTCTGAAGGTAGGCGACGACCGCTCGCAAGCCGAGGCTACCGCTGTACGCCGCGTTGAACGCCCAATTGCCCGTTCCATTGTAGGCGCGGTCGAGCACGTTGCGCGCGGTTTCGTCGACGCTATGCGCGATGCCGTGGTAAGCGTTGACCATCGCGAGGCTGGCCGGACTGCACCACCCGCGTTCGTCTTCGATCGCGTATTGCGAGTACGCGGGAACGTCGAGAATCATCGCGTCGCGCGCGAACGGTAACGACGGCACCGCGCGCACCGGCGAGGCAAACGCGAGCAGATTGAAATCGACGCCGTCGCCGTGCAACTCGATCCCGTCGAACGGCGTTTGCGCGTTGACGATGTCGATGTCGACGCTGACGCCGTCGCGATCGCTCGCGCAATTAAACGATTTGCGACCGCTCGGATGCCATTCGGCAAAGTCGTACCAGGCGCTCGCGGGAGTCGACGCGCGCAACAGCCGAAACTTCAGGCGCCCCTGCGTCGCATAGGTATTCCAGCTAATGACGCCGCCGCGCGTCGGCTCGAAGGTCAGCCGCGCGGTTTCGGATACGTTGAGAACTTGTGCGAACGAGCTCAGATCTGCCACTCCCACGCGTTCCAGGTATCCGCGAGGAACGCCGCCGGCTTGAAGCCTTTGAAATCCGGATTGCGCCCGTAATACTGCGTTTCCCAATAGAAAAAGACGGCCGGAACGTCGGCGCGTATCCGTTCTTCCTCTTGCTGGTAGAGAGCTTTGCGGCGCGCCATATCGTAGGTACTCGCGGCGGCGGTGCTGAGACGATCGACTTCGGGATCGCGCAGCCACGACGTGTTCGCGCCGTGCGGCGGGATGTAGGCGGAATTCCAGAGGCCCGCGTTATCCGGATCGGGGCCGTTGGTATCGATAGACCATTCGAGATCGTACTTTCCGGTGTAGAGCGGTCCGTTTTGCGCGAACATCAAACTCGCGGGGTAATTGCGTATCGTCAGATCGATGCCGAGCGAGCGAAGCATCGATTGCATCACGACTTCGGATTGTTCGTTACTTTTGGCCGAGATCGAAGCCGAAATCGTCAGACGCATCGTCTGCGCTCCGCGATGGAGAACGCCGTCGTTCCCGAGCTTCCAACCGGCTTGCGCGAGCAGCGCGCGCGCGTGTGCCGGATCGTACCGGTAGGCCGGCAATTTCGGCGCGGCCCACGATTCGGGAAAGACGTCGGAGAGCGCCAGGCCGTTGATGCCGTGGTAGATCGTATCGTTGATGCGCTTCCAATCGATGCCTTCGGCGAGCGCTTCGCGCACCCGCACGTCCGAGAGCAACGGGCGGCTCATGTTGATGCCCAAGTGGCGCCAATTCGCGACCAGTCGATGCTGGATCGCGATGCCGCGCAACTCGCCTAAGCGCGGAACGGAGTTCGAATCGATACCAGGATACAGATCGATTTCGTGGGTCTTGAGCTGATTGAAGAGCGTGTTCGTATCCGGAACGATCTTCCAGATGATTTCCTTGTTGTGCGGCGCGCCGCGCCAATAATACGGATTGGGAGCGAAGACGAGTGAGGCGCCGTGATTCCAGGCTTTGAGCACGTACGGGCCGCTCGAAATCGGCGCGGCGTTGAACGCCGCCCGATTGATGTCGGGAAGTTTCGCGAGGAGATGTGCCGGAAGCGGCGGGTATGCCGTCCCTCCCATCGTCAAAACGTCGAACGCGGCAACGCTCGGCGCTTTTAGATGAATCACGAGCGTGTAAGGGTCGGGGGCGTTGGCCGAAGCGATCCCGTCCCATCCGTAGTTCGACTTGATGTTGTTACGTTGGTTGCGCACGGCGCTTAGCGTGAAGAGCCAATCGGCGGCCGTCACCGGCACACCGTCCGACCAGCGCGCGTTGTGTCGCAAATGCAACGTGATCGTTTTGCCGTCGCGACTGATGCCGCCGTTGCTCCTCGTCGGCACCGCCGTTGCGAGATCCGGGATGAGATTGCCCTCATCGTCGACGCGCAACAAGAACGAATACAGTAACGCGCTGACCTCGTCGGTCGCGCTGTTGTTGCCGAACATGAGATTGAGTGAGTCCGGCTCTTGCTGCTCGCCCAGACGAATGACGCCGGGAACGGTTGCCGGCGCTCTTGCACAGCCCGCAATCGCGCACGCGAGCAACGCGGCCGCTAGGAGGCGACGCATGGCGCACCTCGCACGATTCCGGTCGCGACCGCATCGTACAATGCATGCGGTCCGAAACGAACGACGTCGTCGACCGGCAGCAGCGTCTGCGCGCACGCATCGTCGATTGCCGCACGGGCTTGCGCTTCATCCAGACGGCGCGTGTTGAGCGCGATGCCGGCAACGCGCGCCGGTTTTACCGTGGCGAGTAAGGCTTCGTGTAGGCGAATGAGTTCGCGATATCCCATGATCGGCGTCGCGTACCCTTGAATCGTCGCTCGCGAGGGATCGCACACCAAGATCAGCGCATCGGGCGCGCTGCCGTACATCAACGCCAAGGTGACCGGCGCGTACGCGGGGTGATTGATCGCGCCCTGTCCTTCGACGAAGATGATCGAAGGGTTTTGACGTTGTGCCTCGAGCACGAGCGCTTCGGTCGCGCCCGGCGCGAAGTCGGCGATGACGCGATCGATCGAAATACCCCAACCCGCGATCATGATACCGGTTTGCCCCGTCGGAACGAAGGCCGGACGCGCGCCGCGTTCCTTGGCCGCGCGCGCGAGTTCGAGTGCGACCGTCATCTTGCCGACCGAGCAATCGTTTCCGACGAAGAGCACGGTAGGTGTGGGAACGTTGTAGACGTCGCCGGAGAAAAGCGGCGTGGCGGGCGGCTTGCGTACGTCCCAAATGTGCGTGCCCTTGCGCGCCGCAGCTTCCGCGAACGCGGCATCGTCGCCGAGCATGTCGTGTAGGCCGCTCACGATCTCAAGTCCCGCGTCGATGGCCGCGAGAATTTCGCTACGCCAACTTGCCGGAAGCGCACCGCCTTTCGGCGCGGTGCCGATGAGCAGCGCGGTCGGCCCGAATCGCAACGCATCGGCGACGCTCGCGACGATTGGCGCGTCGCTCTGCAAATGCGGTAGCACGTCGCGAATCGTCTTGCCGGCGCAATCCGGATCGACGACCGCAACGGTTTCGTCGGTGCCGTACGCCACCACGCCGTGCGCCGTCTTGGCGTCGAGCGCAAAATGCCCCGGCGCGAGAATAGCGTACCGGCGCTTCATGCGGCGACGCGTTCGCGCACGCCGAGGCCTGGTGCGCTCGGCAAAATCAACTTGCCGCGTTCGTAACGCACGCCCTCAAACGGATCCGATGCGGTGAGAAACGGCCCGTCGATGTCGGCCCAATCGACCAGCGGCGAAAGATGCGCGGCGGCCGTTGCGGCGATCGCGCTCTCGACCATGCACCCAAGCATCACCTTCATGCCGAGCGCGCGCGCGGTATGGATCATGGCGAGCGCGCCGCGGATGCCCCCGGTCTTCGCCAGTTTCACGTTGACGCCGTCGACGCAGCCGATCAGTTTGCCGAGATCGCTTGCGACGAGCGAGTCCTCGTCGGTGACGATCGGGATCCGAACGCGTTCGCGTACGGCGCGCAGACCTTCGGGAGACCCGGCGGGAATCGGCTGCTCGCAAAATTCGATATCGAACCGCGCGAGTTCGCCGAGAATCGCAATCGCGTCCTCAACATTCCAGCCTTCGTTCGCATCGATGCGAATCGTGCCGGTGTAGCGATCGCGAATCGCCTCGATCGTTTCGATCTGTTCGCGACCGCTGCCGAGCCCGAGTTTGACCTTGAGGACCGGATGGTCGCCGATCTCTTCGAGTTTCCGCAGCGTGGTCTCGGGATCGGCGATGCCGATCGTAAACGAAGTCACCGGCGTTTTCGACGGGTCGAGGCCGAGCAGC
>Ga0307373_10004964_pt1 | contig 22061 bp, 14 predicted proteins | sample OX2MG_FD_202534 | JGI IMG/M metagenome (GOLD analysis project Ga0307373, IMG submission 202534) | Soil microbial communities from Risofladan, Vaasa, Finland - OX-2 | ecosystem: Environmental > Terrestrial > Soil > Coastal area > Acid sulfate soil | place: Finland: Risofladan, Vaasa | collected... | reverse complement strand
TTGATGTTGGCGATCTACACCGTCGCCACCCTGGACAGCTATCGGCGATCGCTCGCGCTGGGGCTGCTGGCGACCGCCTCGGTGACGGTGGCGAACACCCTCGTCAACCCCTACGGCCTGCTCGGCGGCCCGGTCACGGTGGTGGCGGTGATGTGCCTCGTGGTGCTGGTCTACGGCCACTACACCGCCAGCCGCCGCGCCCAGGTGCGGGAGGCGGAGGCGCGGGCGCGGCGGGCCGAGCTCAGCCGCGAGGAGGAGGCGACCCGCCGGGTGGCGGCCGAGCGCCTGCGCATCGCCCGCGAGCTGCACGACGTGGTCGCCCACAGCATCGCCACCATCAACGTGCAGGCGGGGGCCGCCAGCCACGTCATCGCCGACCACCCCGAGCAGGCGGCCGAGGCCCTTCGGGTGATCCGGGCCGCCAGCAAGGAGGCGCTCCGGGAGCTGCGGGCGGTGCTGAACGTCCTCCGCCAGGCCGACGAGGGCGAGTCGACCCAGCCGGCCCCGGGCCTGAGCCAGCTCGACGTCCTGGTGGCCGCCGCCAAGCAGGCCGGGCTGCGCACCACGCTGTCGATCAGCGGCGAACCGTGCGCGCTGCGGGCCGACGTCGACCTCGCCGCCTACCGGATCGTGCAGGAATCCCTCACCAACGTGCTCCGGCACGCCGGGCCCGCCTCGACCACCATCGCGCTCGCCTACGGCGCCGACCATCTCCGGGTCCAGGTCGACGACGACGGGGGGCGCGGCACCGCCAACGGAGGGGGTGGGGCGGGCACCGGCCACGGTCTCACCGGCATGCGCGAGCGGGCGGAGGCGGTGGGGGGGGCGGTCGAGGCGGGTCCGCGCCCGGGGGGCGGCTTCCGGGTCCTGGCCCGTCTCCCCGCCCTGCGGTCGGAGACCGCCACCGCGCCGTGATCCGGGTCCTCCTCGCCGACGACCAGCAGCTGGTGCGTGCCGGCTTCCGGATGCTGCTGGACTCGGCCGCCGACCTCGAGGTGGTGGGCGAGGCCGCCGACGGCGAGGAGGCGATCCGGCTGGCGCGCGAGACCCGGGCCGACGTCATCCTGATGGACGTGCGGATGCCCCGTCTCGACGGGGTGGAGGCCACCCGCCGGATCGCCGCCGACGAGGACCTCGCCGGGGTGAAGGTGCTGGTGCTCACCACCTACGAGGCGGACGAGATCGTGTATGCCGCGCTGCGGGCGGGCGCCAGCGGGTTCCTGGTCAAGGACACCGAGCCGAAGGAGCTGCTCCAGGCGGTGAGGGTGGTGGCCCGCGGCGACGCCCTCCTCTCCCCCGCCATCCTGCGCCGGCTCATCACCGACGTCGCGAGTCGCCCTGCGCCGGGCTCGGAGCCGACGACCGCGGCGCCGGCGGCGCTGGCCCTCCTCACCGCCCGCGAGCGCGAGGTCCTGACCCTGGTCGCCGCCGGCCTCAGCAACGACGAGATCGCGGTCCGGCTCTTCCTCAGCCCGCTCACCGCCAAGACCCACGTCAGCCGGGTGCTGAGCAAGCTGGACGCGCGCGACCGCGCCCAGCTGGTGGTGATCGCCTACGAGAGCGGCCTGGTGCGGGCCGGGGGACCGGCGTAGCCGGGAGCCGTGACCAGCCCCACGCCCACGTTCCACCTCGACAGCGGCACCGCCCAGCTCAGCCTGCACGGACAGGACCGCGCCCTGGTGGGTCGCGACCTCCTCCTCTTCGGCGTCTTCGACGGAATCGGATCGCTGCCGCAGAGCGGGCTCGCCGCCGCCTGCGCGGCGGCCGCCCTCACCGAGGCTTCGCGGCGAGCGGCCGGCGCGGGGGCGGCCGATCCGGTTGCGGCGCTCATCGACGGCCTCCAGGCGGCCCACCGGGCGATCGTGGCGGACCGCCTCGGCGCCACCACCGCGGTGGCGGTGCGGCTGCTGCCCGAGGCGGTCGCCTGGGCCTCGGTCGGCGACTCCCGCCTGTACGTGAAGGCCGGCACCGAGCCCCTGCGCCAGTGGACCGCCGACGAGGGGGTGGGCAACCGGGTGGACAACTGGCTCGGCGAGGGGCTGCCGCTCCCGAAAGCGCGGGTGGACCAGGCCGGGGTCTTCGCGATCACCCTGCCCCTGACCCTCCTGCTGGTGACGGACGGCGTCACCGGGGACTTCGCCCCCGACCACCTCAGCCCGGCCGAGCTGGAGGCGGCGGTGGCCGGCTGCTCGGCTCGGGAGGCGGCGGAGCGGCTCATCCGCATCGCCCGCAAGCGCGACGACCGGACGGCGGTCGTGGTGCGCTGCACCCGGCCCGGCTGACCGCGCGAGCGCCGGGTCGGGCGGGGCCTGTCCTCGGTCGGGCACGTCGCGGCGGGGCGCCGACCGGGCGACCACCGCGAGCACGAGCCCGCATCACCCGGCGACGCGGCCCGGCGCTGGAGGATGCCCCGCCGGGCGGGGCGGCACCCGCGGCGCGGGCGTGCCGTGGGCGGTCGGGTCCGCCGGCGGGACGGAGCTGGTTCCGGATCGAGGAGACCGGTGCCATCGTTCCGGATGCTCGGGGGAGCGCTCGGCGCAGCCGCGGTGCGCGGACCACCGCGGCCTCCCGAGGGTGGGCACGACGCGAGCAGGTCCCTCCGGCCGGCCCCCACCACGGCCCGGACCGCACCGGCAGACCCACCCCGAGCACGTGTGCCGGCACCGCGCACGGGTGCCGGCACCGGGAGGGCGACGGGGCGCCGGCCCCGTCGGAGATGACCGCGGGCGCGTCCAGGGTCCCGCCCGGCCCCGCGCGTGAACGGTACCGGCGACGGGAGGCTTCGGCGGTCGGCTGGGGGCGGTCGCGGTGGCCGGCCAGGGCCCGATCCTGGCCGCGGATGCCGGCGTGATGGCATCGGCGGGCCGCGCCGGGCTCCGGTCAGGCTCCCCCCACGAGGGCGAGGTCGGCGGCCTCGGCCCGTGCCCACTCGTCGTCGACCAGGACCGGCTCCAGGCCGCCGCGGTCGAGCAGCGACGCCGCCAGGCTGGCGCGGTAGCCGCCCGCGCAGTGCACCCAGATCGGTCCGGAGGGCAGCTCGGCGAGCCGCCGCTCCAGCTCCGGCAGCGGGATGTGGAGCGCGCCCGGCAGGTGGCCCGCCGTCCATTCGTCGTCGCGACGGACGTCGAGGACCGCCGCGGCTCCATCGGATCGCAGCCGGTCGGCGAGGCCCCGGAAGTCGGACACGGGATACGACCGCGTCCGTCCGCCGAGGGTGTCCGGCGCACCGACGGTGAGGCCCGCGGTGCGGTCGATCCCGATCCGGGCCAGGTTGCGCTGCGCCGCCCGGCCCTGGTCCTCAGTCTCGGCCAGCAGCGTCACCGGCATCCCCCAGGGCAGGACCCACCCGAGGTAGGTGGTGAAGGGGGTGGAGAGCTCGGTCCCGATGGTGCCGGCGAGGTGGCGAGCGGCGAAGGCCCGACGGGGGCGGAGGTCGACGACCCACTCACCCCCGGCGACACGGTCGCGCAGGACCTCGGGGGCGACCCTCGGCGGAGGGCTGAGGTCCAGCGGGGCGGGCCCGGCGCGGTTGACGAGGCCCATGTGGTGGTAGTACGCGGGGTAGGCCACCAGGCCGGAGAGGAGCCCCCGCGCGAACCGGTCGGGGTCGTCGATCTGGAGGGCGGGGTTGGTGCGGCGCTCGTTGGCGATGGTGCTGGAGTCGCCGCCGCTGCTGCGGGTCGAGGAGCAGAAGCTGCCGAAGCCGTGGGTCGGGTGGACCGTGACGTCACCGGCGAGCTCGGAGCCCAGCCGGCGCACCGACTCGTGCTGGCGGCGGGTGAGGCGGTCGGTGCAGGCCGGGGCCACCAGGTCGGTGCGGCCGACGGTGCCGTAGAGGAGCGACCCGCCGGTGAAGACGGCGTGGGGGCGACCGCCCTCCTCCAGCACGTAGGCGACGTGGCCCTCGGTGTGGCCGGGGGTGGCGACGACACGAAGGGCGACGCGCCCGGCCCGGAGCCGCTCCCCGTCCCGGGCCGCCACGCAGTCGAAGCTGACGAGGTCGGCTCCGCCGATGACGTAGGGCGACCCGGTCCGTCGGGCCAGCTCCAGCCCGCCCGTGACGTAGTCGTTGTGGAGGTGGGTCTCGACGACGAGGCCGATCCGGACCCCGGCGGCGCCGGCAGCCTCCAGGATGCGATCGAGGTCACGCTGGGGGTCGATCGCGACGGCCAGGCTCCCGTCGTGGACCAGGTAGCTCCGGTCCCCGAGCTCGGGAGTCTCCAGGGTGAGGATCGCGGCCGCGGACGCCTCCGGCCGATCGGGTGCCTCTGGGAGGGTTCGACCGTCCATCCCGCTAGCCTACCGCTCCCGTGGGTGCCGGCCGGACGGGGGATCGGCGAGCGGATCGGGGTGGCGGACCACCCCTGACGGCCCGGCAGCCACGGAGCTGCGGGCCGGCGTGGGATCCACCTGGCCGGCGAGCGGCCAAGGATCCTACCGCGGCGGGACGACCTCGTACCGCTCCCGTCGACGCGTGCGGTGACGCTGCCGGCGGCGATCTCGCAGCACCTGGCGGGCGGCATTCCTCCCATTCGCCCCGGTGACACCACCCCCAGGATGGGTACCGGCCCCGCACAGGTAGAGGCCGTCGATCGGGGTCCGATAGTTCGCCCATCCCGCCACCGGACGCAGGAAGAAGAGCTGGTCCAGCGTCATCTCCCCGTGGAGGGCGTGTCCGCCCGTGATCCCGATCCGACGCTCCAGATCGACCGGGCTCAGGACCTCGCGGGCCACGATCGCGGACGTCAACTCTGGCATCCAGGCCGCCATTTCGTGGATCACGCGGTCGGCCACGCGCTCCTTGATCCCGTCCCATGTCCCTTCTCCCAACCGGTACGGCTGGGCGGTCACATCTATGGTGACGATGTGGCGTCCGGGGGGAGCCAGGCTGGGATCGTGGACCGTCGGGAAGCAGAACTCGATGTGAGTCCCGGACGCCGGCTCCCCACGTCGCGCGAGTGCCTGATGCCAATCGAGCGTCTCCAGGCTGGGCAGCACTTCGACGACACCGCGGTGGATCGGCTGCACCCCCTGGCCCTCGAAGCCCACCACCTGCGGCAGCGCACCGAGCGCACAGTTGATCTTGATGCTGGTGCCTTCGCAGCGGTAGGCACGGATCGCCCCCACGAAGGACGGGGGCAGGTCCTCGGGGCCGAGCAGGGTCAGGAACGTGTGCGGTGGGTCGGCGTTGGAGACCGCCAGATGAGCCGAGATCGTGCTGCCGTCGTCGAGCTCGATCCCGACGACCCGACCCTTCGCCACCACGATCCGCACGACCTGGGCCTCGGTGCGAATCTCAGCCCCCGCCTCGCGGGCAGCCTCCGCCAGCAGCGCGGTGACCCGGCCCATCCCCCCGCGCACGAACCCCCACTGGCGAACGCCCCCTCCGGCTTCGGCGGCGGCGTGGTCGTGGAGCAGGACGTAACCAGTGCCCGGCGACGACGGGCCCTGGGTGCTGTCATTGACCGCGTGCCACCCTAGCGCGGCCTTGAGCGCGGGTGACTCGAATCGCTCGTCGAGCACCTGCTGCACGGATGCGGTGAGCAGGTGCAGCAGATCCGGCACGTCGCGGCGGCCGGCGAGCATTCTGCGGGCGAGCCGAGCGGCTCCTCCCAGCTCTCGCCAGGTGCCCAGCGTGAGGTCGGGAGGAGGCTGATCGATCAGCGGCGTCACCATCCGTCCGAGGCGGGCAAGGTCGTCCTGGAACCGTGGGAGATTGCGTGCATCATTCGGGGAGAGCCGCGCCACCTCGCGGACTGCCTGCCTCGGGTCATCGTAGAGCCAGAGCGCGGTACCGTCGGTGCCAAGATTGCAGGTAGGACCGGCGGAGTCGACGCGCAACCCGCGCTCGACCAGACGGCACTCGCGCCAGACGTCCGGCCGCAACATGCTGAGGACGTAGGCCCCGCTGGAGGCGAAGTAGCCGGGGGCAAACTCCTCGGTGACGCACGCGCCACCCACTATCGAACGTCGCTCCAGCACTAGGGTGCGGAGACCAGCGCGAGCCAGTGTGAAAGCCGCCACCAAGCCGTTGTGGCCGGCCCCGATGACCACCGCGTCCCACGACGACCCGCCGCCCACCGTGGAGGCTCGCATCAGGGCGACGCCATCGACAAGGGTGGGCAAAGACGTTGCGCGTGGGCACTCCACTTCCCCCGGGTCGTCCTCTCAGCGACCGCGGCCGGGCCGCGTCGGGGCCGGTCGGATGCGCCACCGAGCCCCACGCACGTGGGTCGTCGCCCAGCACGTCGCCGGCGGCCCCGGCGGAGCCGCACCTGCAGAGCGCCGTCCTCGATGGCGCTCACGGCCGATCGACGCGCGGATCGAGATCCCTGGCCGGCCGCCCCACCAGGACCACCAGCATGTCATTGACGTTGGTGCCGGTGGTTCCGGTCTCCACCCCCTCGCCTAGCGCTCGAAGCAGGTCCGTGGTGCAGTGGTCGCGCAGTGCTCGGGTCAGCTCCAGGGACTGCGCGTGGGCCCGGCCCGCCGTGTGGCTGTCGACGAGCGCGCCCGCCAGCCCGGTCCCTCCGTCGTGGCCGTCCGTGTCCACCGCCAGAGCGGCGATCGGCGCCTCCATCGGGAGTCGGGCGGCCAGCGCCACCGCCAGCTCCTGGTTGGGGCCCCCGGCCTGCCAGGGCGCCTCCTGGTCCAGACTGACCGTCGTCTCCCCCCCGCAGGCGATCATCGCGCAGGGTGGCGCGAACGGGCGATCGCGGCGCCACGACTCAAGAGCGAAGCTGGCCAGGGCAGTGCCAACCCCGCGGCTCTCCCCTTCCAAGGAGCTGCCCAGCACCACCGGCTCGTACCCAACAGCTACAGCCGCCCGGCTCATCTCCTCGACAACGGTGGCGCCGGTCAGGACGATCGCTGTGGTGATGTCGCTGGCGCGCAAGTCTGGCAGCGCCGCTGCGTCCCTGGCGCCGAGGTGGAACTGCACCGAGGCCGGCACCGCGTCCCAAAGTCCGTGGCGCCGCAGGACGTCGATCGCGTCGCCGGCGCGGGCATGGTTCTGGACAGTGAGGTCCGTGATGAACTCCGGATTGTCGTCGGCGACGTCCGACACCGTCAGGTTGATCACGGGCGCCGGGAAGATGCGAGTCGCAAGGCGGCCGCCCTTGATCGTGCAGACCTGTCGACGCACCGTGTTGACCTCGGCAACGTCCGCTCCCGAGGCCAGCAGGATCCGGTACAGGAGGCGCAAGTCGGTAAGGCCGACCCCGGCCGGCGGTGCGCACACCAGTGACGAGCTGCCACCGGTAACGCTCGCCACGACCAGATCAGATGGTCCGGCTCGATCTGCGATGGCGGTCAGCGCCTCAGCCCCGCGCACGCTCGCCTCGGAGGGAAGCGGATGGTCCGACTCCAGCACCTGGATGCGGCTCAGGGTCGCTCGCTGTCCGCGTGGCACCACCACCACGCCGCCGTGAAGGCGCGGACCCAGGACGGTCTCCACCGCTCGGGCGACACCCAGACTGGCCTTCCCAGCCCCGAGGAACCAGATGCGCTCCACCTTGGGGAGACTGAACGTGCGGTCGCGGCATCGCAGCGTCGATCCATCGAGCTCCAGCGACCGTTGGGCAGCGGCGTCGACGTCGGCGGCGGCCCAGCCAGCCTCGGCGATAGCGAGCGCGGCCGCCCGCAGTGGCCAACACCCGTGGTCGAGCAGGAGCGGTCCGTTGCGGATCACGATGGCTGCAGTTCGGTCACGTGGGGGTCAGCTCGGTCGCCGGTAGCTGGCCCCGGCGTAGAGGGCGGCGCTTCCGAGTTGCTCCTCGATCAGGAGCAGGCGATTGTACTTGGCGGTGCGCTCCCCGCGCACCGGCGCCCCGGTCTTGATCTGGCCGGCTCCCAGCGCCACCGAGAGGTCCGCGATGATGGGATCCTCAGTCTCGCCGGAGCGCTCCGACACCACCAGGCTGAGTCCGCCGCGCAACGCCATCGCGGCAGCGTCGAGCGCCTCGCTGAGGGTGCCCACCTGGTTGACCTTCCAGAGCAGCGCGTTTCCTGCCACTTGGGGAATACCCTCCCGCAGGCGCTTGACGTTGGTGGCGTAGAGGTCGTCCCCAACGATCTGGGACGTCGTCGATTGGGTCAGCTCGGCGAACGCCTCGAAGTCGTCCTCGTGGAACGGGTCTTCGATCGAGGCCACGTTGTAGTCGGTGATCAGGGATTGGTAGAGCTCCAGTAGCTGCTCTCGGGTGTGCGACCTGTCACCGACCCGATAGGTCGCGGTGGCCGAGTCGTACAGGTGCGTGGCGGCGCAGTCGAGTCCGTAGACAACTGCGTCGGCATGGCCCGCGGCACGGGCGGCGTGGTGGAGCAACTCGAGCCCCTGGCGCGGGTCGCGAAGCGGAGGAGCGTAGCCACCCTCGTCGCCGACGTTGGTGGCCGCGGCGCCATGACGGCTGCGGATCAGGTCTCCGAGTGCCAGGTTCACTTCGCTGGCGATGGTCATCGCCTCCATGAACGTGGTGGCCCCGACCGGCATGACGATGAACTCCTGGAAGTCCAGCGCACCTTGAGCATGGCGGCCGCCGTTGATCAAGTTCACCTGCGGAACGGGCAGGATGTGGGCGTCCGCACAGAGCCAGCGATAGAGGGGAAGGTCGGCAGCAGCCGCTGCCGCCCGGGCAGCCGCCAGGGACACCCCACAGAGCGCGTTGGCCCCGAGACGGTGCTTGTCGGGAGTCCCGTCGAGCGCGCAGAGCCGCTGGTCGAGCGCCCGCTGCGGGGAGACGGCCGTGCCAATCAAGGCTGGCCCCAGCACGTCACGAACGTGAGTGACAGCCGACCGAACGCCAAAGCCGCCGAAGCGTGAGCCACCGTCCCGGAGCTCGAACGCCTCGTGACGGCCCCGCGAGCGTCCCGACGGCACATCGGCGCGCCCGAGGTGGTGATCGTCCACGAGCACGTCAACCTGCACCGTCGGCAGCCCGCGGCAATCGAGGACCTCGCGCGCGCTCACCCGTGAGATGCACGGCGTCGGCAAGATCAGAGCCTCATCCGCCGGGGGGAAGCGGGACGATCGAGCAGGCGGCCGCCCCGCTCAGGTCGGAGACGCCCGGGGGCCCGGCGCGGGGGGTGGTCAGGCACGGCCGGGCTACCATACTGGGTTGAATGTAGGATTGTCAACAACTTTCCCTTCCGCTCCAGTGCCTGGGCGACGGATGCGGCCTCCTCGGGCGACGCACCGCCACGGGAGCAACCGGCGGGACCGCCCTCGCCTTCGCGGTGGCGCTCATGCCGAGGAGTCGAAGGGGGCCGCTCGGTCCCGCAGCGGGGCGGGGTGCCGGGGGACGCGCTCCGTTCGCTGTATTGTTGACAATCCGACATTCATTCGATAGCATGCCGTGAGGCGCCGGCGGCGGACCCCCGCCGATGCCGGGGCTGACCCGCGGCAGCGGCAGAGCCGCGTCGGGAGGGAGGGAGCGCGACATGCCATCCAGTCCAGCAGGTGGGCAGCCCACTCAGCGCCGCAGGGTTCCCAGGTTCGCTGCCACCGCAGCCGTGGCATGACCGAGCCGGCGGGCTTCAGCGGAGGGTCGGCTCGGCCGGTTCCGGACATGGTGGGGATCCCGCCCGGACCTCGCAGTCGCGCCCTTCTGCAACGCCAGCGCCGGGTCCTCTACCCAGGGCTGGGCGAGCACGTGGCGCCGTTCGTGATGGCTCGCAAGGCCGGCTACACGATCGAGGACGTCGACGGCAACCTCTACCTCGACATGGTCAGCGGCAGTGCGTCCGTCCCGCTCGGTGCCGGACACCCGGACCTGCTCGACGCGGCGGTGGCCGCGCTCCGTCTCTACGGCAACGAGGACACCCACTTCATCACGTCGGAGCTGGTTGCGCCCCTCGCCGAGAAGCTGATCGCCATGAGCCCTGCCGGGCTGACCCGGGTCGACATCGCCCTCAACGGCACCGAGGCTGTCGAGATCGCCCTGAAGTGCATGCGCCGGGCCACTGGACGCCCGCTGGTGGTGGGCTTCTTCGGCGGCTACCACGGGGAGTCAACCACCACCGCCACGCTGGGAGCTGAGGCAGCCGAGATTGGGCGGGGCCTCCGCCACCTGAGCCCGGGCTTCGTCCACGTGCCGTACCCCAACCCCTACCGGACACCCTTCGGCGAGCCCCGGGTGGGCGGGAGCGGTGACGCGACCATCGACTATCTCCGCGACTTCGTCCTCTTCCACGCCGTCGACCCAGCCGACGTCGCCGGCGTCGTGATCGAGCCGGTGATCGGATCCGGAGGGGTCCTGGCTCCATCCGAGACCTTCTGGCGCGCTCTCGCCGACCTCTGCCGGGAGTTCGACTGGCTGCTCTGCGCCGACGAAGTCAAGACGGGGATGGGTCGGACCGGCCGGATGTTCGCCGTCGACCACTGGGGCGTGCAACCGGACCTCCTGTGCCTGGGCAAGGCCCTGGGGGGAGGGGTGATGCCGATCGGCGCGGTCTTGGGCAGCGAGCGAGCCCTCGGCAGCTTTGAAGACGTGCCGACCGGCAGCACCTGGAGTTGGCTGCCGGCGGGGTGCGCCGCTGCCCTTGCGACGATCAGTGCGCTCGAGCGACCCGGTGTGCTTGAGCACGTTCGCGCCCTGGAGGTGACGGCCCGAAACGCATTCGGTCGGCTTGGTGAGCGGCACCAGGCGATCGGCGACGTTCGAGTCAAGGGCGCACTCATCGCGGTCGAATTCGTCGCCGATCGCGCCTCCAAGTCGCGCACCCCAGCCTTTCAGGACGCGGTGGCGCGGGCCTGTCTGGAGCGAGGGCTGCTCACCGACCCCAGCACCACCTCGCTCAATGTCCAGCCGTCGCTGGTGACACCGCTATCGGTGCTGGAGCACGCCGCCGCCCTCCTCTCCGACGCGATCGCAGCGGTGCTGGCGAATCCGCCCACCGGAGACCCCTGGCCTGGGCGACCACCCAAGGCGGGCGGGTCCCTGCCGGTCAGCTAGCGGTGCGCGGCGCCGACTATGTGGTGAAGCGCGTCGGCTTCGCGGTCGCCACCGTCCTAGCCGCCGCCACCATCAACTTCTTCCTGTTCCGCGTCCTGCCCGGTAGCGCCGTCACCAACCTCGCCCACGTCCCCGGTGCCACAGCCCAGTTGCGACACCTCCTGGTCGTCGAATTCGGCCTGGATCGGCCCAAGTGGGAGCAGTTCTTCATCTACCTCGGGCAGCTGGCCCATGGCAACCTGGGCGTCTCCTTCATCAACCAGCAACCCGTGACCGCCAACCTGGGAGGTGACCTGGCCAACACCATCCCGGTCGTCGCCATCGCGACGGTCCTGTCCCTGGTTGTCGGGATCGTCGCCGGGCTGCTCTCAGCATGCCGCCGCGGCAGCTGGCTGGATCACATCAGCACCAATGTCGCGATAGTGCTCTACGCCTTTCCGACCCAATGGATCGCCCTCACCCTCCTCATCTTCTTTGCGGGGGCGCTTCCCACTGCCGGGATGAGCAACCCCTTTCAGCTCCAGCAACCCTCCCTCTGGCAGTCGATGGTCGACTACCTGCGCCACGCCATTCTACCCATCCTGACCCTGGTCCTCACCCTCTATGGCGGCAACGTGCTGATCGTGCGCTCCGCCCTCCTCGACACCCTGGGCGAGGACTACGTGCTGACGGCGCGGGCCAAGGGGCTTTCCCCGCTGCGAATCGTCCGCTCTCACGCCCTCCGAAACGCGATGCTTCCAATCACCACCCTGGTCACGCTCTCGCTCGGCTATGTTGTGGCCGGCGCCATTCTGGTGGAGGTGGTCTTCTCGTGGCCAGGAATCGGGACTGCACTGTACAATGCGGTCCTCGAGCGTGACTACCCAATGCTCCAGGGGATCTTTCTGGTCCTCACCATCTCGGTCGTGTTCTTCAACACGGTCGCTGACCTCGTCTACTTCAAGCTCGATCCTCGCGTGGCCAGGTGATGGAGGAACCGGCGCCTCGGCTGCACGCCCGGGCACGCTCCCGCTTGGAGGCGGCGGCGCGGACCTTGCAGCGGCGGCCGGCGATGACAGTCGGAGCCCTGATCCTGGCCGCCTTCGTGACGATCGCCGCGATCGCGCCCTGGGCCGCCCCCTACGCGACCGGTCATGCCACCGGTCCCGTCTACGGTCCACCCTCGTCCCGCCACTGGCTGGGACTGGACGATGGCGGCATCGACATGCTCAGCCTGCTCCTCGTCGGGAGCCGGATCTCGCTGATCGTAGGCGCCGCCGCCACCCTGGTGGCGATCGGCGTCGGCGGGACCGTGGGCGTCCTCTCCGGCTACTTCGGGGGCGCGGTGGACACCCTGTTGATGCGGGTAACCGACTATTTCCTGGTCATCCCAGACGTGGTCCTCATGATCGTGGTCGCCGCCCTCTGGGGCCCGAGCCTGCCCCATGTGGTGTTGGTCATCGGTCTCCTGCTCTGGACCAGCACCGCTCGCATCATCAGATCCCAGGTGAAGAGCCTCCGTGAGCGGGTCTACGTACGCCGAGCCCGGGTCATGGGTGCCGGACATCTAAGGGTCCTGGTCAAGCACATCCTTCCCCAGGTTGGGCCGCTGCTGATCGCCAATACCATCCTGACCATGGCCATCGCCATCTTCGACGAGACCGCGCTGGACTTTCTGGGGCTTGGCGATCCCAACGCCGTGAGTTGGGGGATCATCCTGGAGCACGCAAACCTGCGCACCGCCGTCACCTACGGTGCATGGTGGGCAGTGATTCCCGCCGGTGTCTGCATTGCGCTCGTGATCGTGGGCTGCTATCTGGTCGGGCAGGCGCTGGAGGACGCGCTGAACCCGCGGTTGCGCGTGTCTCACCTAGCGACCCGCCAGTGGCGGCTGCGAGCCCTGGCGGGACGGGGTTCGGAGGCCGAGTGAGCCGCCTGGAGCTTGTAGACCTCCACGTGTGGTTCGACGTCCCCGGGGGCGAGCTCCACGCGGTCCGAGGAGTGTCCGCCACCCTGGAGTCGGGCCGGCGGCTCGGTCTGGTGGGAGAGTCGGGGTCCGGCAAGACCACAGCGATCCTGGCCATATTGGGGCTGCTGCCCTCGTCCGCCACCGTCGCGGGAAAGGTCTTGCTCGACGGCGAGGATCTCCTCGCCGGCGGGGAACGTCGGCTGAGGCGCACGCGCTGGACCGACATCGCGATGGTGTTTCAGGGCGCGATGAACTCCCTGAACCCGGTCAAGTCAGTCGGCTGGCAGATCGTCGAGCCGATGGAGGCGCACGGCACCGACCACGGCCGCCGAGCTCGCGGGCGGGCGCTGGAGCTGCTCGAGCTGGTTGGACTCAGCGCCGATGTCGCGACCAGATTCCCTCATGAGCTGTCGGGAGGCATGCGCCAGCGGGTGACCCTGGCGATGGCGCTGGCCTGCCGCCCCCGGGTGCTGCTCGCAGATGAACCGACCACCGCCCTCGATGTGATGGTCCAGGCCCAGGTGCTCAGTCTGCTGATCGGGCTCACCGCCAAGCTGGAGCTGGCCCTCCTGCTCGTCAGCCACGACCTCCCGGTGGTCGCCCAGAGCTGTGACGAGATGGCGGTTATGTACGCGGGCCAGATCGTCGAATCGGGCTCAGTCACCGAGATGGTGGAGCACCCCCGCCACCCATATACGCGGATGCTGTTTGCCGCCTCGCCCGACCTCGCCGACAGGGGGCCGGTCCGCTCGATCGTCGGTACGCCGCCTCGCCTCGATCGCCTCCTCCGAGGCTGCCCGTTCCAGCCCCGCTGCGACGTGGCCGACTCAGCCTGCGCAACACGGGCGCCTGATCTAGTCAGTGACGCCGACGGCCACCGCACCGCCTGTCACAACGCCGGTGCCCAGCCAGCCACGGTCCGCGGGCTGGCCAGCGCCGGCAGGGGGCGGCGGGCACATGGGTCCGACCTTCTCACGGTCTCGCGGCTCGCCTGCCGCTTTCCAGTGCGACGGGGCCTGGTCGCCGCCGCCCTGCGACGTCCGCGACGCTGGGTGCGGGCGGTCGACGGCGTTTCGCTACGAGTGGCGGCCGGAGAGCTGCTGGCGCTGGTAGGGGAGTCGGGTTCAGGCAAGACCTCGGTCGCCCAGGCGATCCTCGGCGGCATCTCGCCGGTCGCTGGCAGCGTGCGCTTCGACGGGGTCGACCTGGTCGCCGCCCGGCGGCGTGACCAGCGGCAGACCCGGCGTCGAATCCAAGCGGTCTTTCAGGACCCCTACGAGTCGCTCGACCCACGCTGGCGGGTGCGATCGCTGGTCGAGGAGCCGCTCCGGATCCATCGCCCCGACATCGGCCGGGCGGAACGCCGGCGGCGAGTCGGCGAGGCGCTGACCCGGGTGGGGCTAGACCCACCCGAGCTCTATGTCGACCGACACCCGCATGAGCTCTCTGGAGGACAGCGGCAGCGGGTGGCGATCGCCGCCGCCCTGATGTTGGACCCGGAGATCCTCGTGGCCGACGAGCCGGTCAGCATGTTGGACGTGTCAGCGCGGGCGGGGGTGCTGGACGTGTTCAGCCACCTCCGGCAGGACGCACGAATGGGCATCCTCATGATCACCCACGACCTCTCCACCGCGGCCCATTACGCAGACCGCATCGCCGTGATGTACCTGGGCCGGATCGTCGAACAGGGGCCGGCCCGCGCCGTCATCGACCACCCTCAACACCCGTACACGGCGGCGCTGGTGTCGGTGGTGCCACGCCACGGCAGCCTCTCCGGCACCCCCCCACAGGTCCTCGCCGGCGAGGTGCCCGACCCCTCTGCCATCCCCTCCGGCTGCCGTTTCCGAACCCGCTGTCCACGCGTGGTCGCCGTCTGCGCCAACGATGAGCCCCAGCTGCTGCCAACCGGATCACCGGACCGACCCGAGCATAGCGCCGCCTGCCTACTGGTGGCCACTACCGTTTCCTGAAGGAGGAGCCGATGACGACACCGAGACCGACGACGAGGTCCGCGATTCGCCCGCTCGCACCACGACGGCTTCTCTGGCTGCTCCTCGCCGTGATAGCCGCCGGCTGCGGAAGCGCCGGGGCCACGGCCCGGCTGACCGCGGCCCGCCCGATCCCACTCCTCCGCGTCGGCACCATCGGATCGATCCAGTCCCTCGACCCCTGGGTCACCCAGGATACCCTCAGCTTCGACATCTTCACCGACATCTATCCCAAGCTGGTGCAGTACGATCTCGCGACCGTCAAGCTGGAGCCGGACTTCGCCTCCCACTGGCGACTGAGCCAGGCTGGACGGATCCTCACCCTCACCACCCGCCCGCACGCACGCTGGTCCGACGGCCAGCCCCTCACTGCCCGCGACGCTGCCTGGACCATCGGGACGATGGTGAAGGACCAGAACGGAGCGGCGGCGGCGTGGTCCAGTGCCATCGCAGGGATCGCCACCGTGCGGGCCCCCAGTGCCAACACACTGGTCATCACCTACCGCCAGCCGGTAGCGGACGCGCTGAGCAGCCTGGAGCAGATCCCGATTCTTCCCGAGCACGTTTGGTCTCGGTACCCGGCCAAGCGGCTGATCCGGGTGGCCAACGCCCCCACCGCCGGCCACCCGATCGTCTCCGGCGGCCCATTCACCTTCGTCAAGTACGTGAGCGGCCAGGTGGCCCTCTTTGCCCGCAATCGGGACTACTTCGGGGCCCCCGCCCACATTCCAGGTTTCGGCATCGAGTTCTTCAGCAACGACGACGCAATGGTCGCCGCCCTGGAAGCCGGCGAGATCGACGCCGCCACGGGCAATCCCAACTTGCCCCCCACTGACGTTCGTCCACTCCGGCGCCATGGGTTCCGGATCGCCATTCGGCCAGCGGTCGCCTTCAATGACTTGATCATCAACACCAATCCCAGGCTGACAAACCACCGGGAGTTGCTCAATCCGATGGTCCGGAAGGCGTTCGAGTACGCCACCGACCGCACGACGATGGATCGCATCGCCTTCCTGGGGTACGCCGTGCCGGGGGCGTCCATCGTCCCCCCCGCTACGGGAATGTGGTCCAACCCGGCCATCCGGCCCCTCCCGTACGACCTCGGCGCCGCCAACCGGCTTCTGGATCGGGCCGGCTACCGCCGCGGCGCCGGCGGCATCCGGGTCGCCGACGGTCACCCCATGGCCTACACTCTGCTCCTATCGCCTGACAACGGCGGCGAGGGGCTTCGCAGTGCCGAGATCATGGCCACCGACTTTGCCAAGATCGGTGTGCAAATCAAGGTACAGACGGTCGATGACAGCACGCTCAACAACGACATCTATGCCGATCACTATCGCAAGTTCGATCTGGCGATGTGGGGCTGGGACGCCTACATCGACCCCAGCTACATCCTCAGCGTGGTCACCTGTGGCCAGTACTACAACAACAGTGACTCCGGCTACTGCAACCACGCCTACGACCACCTGTTCGCTCGGCAGTCGGTGGCGGTGAGCCAGGCCGAGCGGATTCGGTTGGTGTATGCGATGCAGAGGGTCGTCTACAACGCCCGACCCTACATCGTGCTTCAGTACCTGGACGTGATCGAGGGGTGGAGCCGCCGCTGGCGCGCACCGCAGGAGTCCCCCGGGGGCTTCCTCAACTCACTCTCGTCGAGCCCGCTGACGACCATTCGCCCCGCCGCGGGGTTCTGAGCCGTGAACGCTCGCGGGCGGCGGCTGCGGCTCGATCCGGTGGGCTCCCGCAGGGGCGGCGGACCCAGGGGCGCTTCGGGGCCGCCGGAGCCGCGGACGCTCCCCCACCTCGCCCCGTCGCTCCGCCACGCCCACCTCCCATAATGCGGGCGGACCACACAGGATCAGCTCCATGATCACCCACAAGGGTTCGGCCCCTCCGCCTGATTGGCCCGGGCGGGCGATGGCCAAGCTCACCCCGCTGTCGCGTGACAGCACTCCGAGCCTGGTGGCGGCCCGCATCCGCGCCGCCATCGTGGACGGGTCACTTCCGGCCGGGATGCAGCTTGCTGAGATTGCCCTGGCCGAGCGCCTGGGCGTGAGCCGCGGGCCGATCCGCGAGGCCCTCCAACGCTTGATCCAAGAGGGCCTCCTGCGCGGTGAGCGCCACCGGGGCGTGTTCGTGCCGGCGCTCGACGACGACGACGTGGCCGATGTCTACCTGATGCGCGAGCTGGTCGAATGCGACGCCGCCGGCCGGCTCGCCACCTCCGACGGCCCCAACGCGCTCACCTCGGTCGAGGCCTCGCTGGGGCACCTGCGCCGCGCCGTAGGGGCCGGCAGCTGGGTCAGGGTGGTGGAGGCGGATCTCGAGTTCCACGAGTCGCTGGTCGCCACCGTCGGGAGCCGGCGCCTGAGCCGAAGTTTCCAGACCGTGCTGGCTGAGACCCGGCTGTGCCTGCATCGCCTGGAGGCGTTCTATCCGCGCCACCACGATGTGGTGGCCGAGCACGAGGCGATCGCGGTGGCCCTCCGGGCCCATCAGGGGCCCAAGGCGGTCCGCCTCCTCAGCGCCCACATGCAGGAGTCGATCGCGCGACTCACGGGTCGGCCTGCGGGCAGGTCGGCGGCGGTCACCCCGGGTCCGCTGCCACCGCGGGCCAGCGTCCCCCGCGCCGCTCGACCGCAGCGGCCGGCGCGCCGGCCCGCCCCCATCGAACCCGGTTCATCTACCCGCGCCCGAGCCGCCAGGCCTCCGGATACAGGTTGAGCAGTGGGTCCTGGGGAAGCGCGCCCGTCAGACTGCGCCTGATCAGAGAGAGCTGATAGTCGCCGACGGGCATGAAGATCATCGGCTGTGTCCGGGCGACGTAGTCCTCGTAGGCGTAGAGCGCGGTGGGTGACGATGAGAGGTGGGTGGCGGTGATAAGACGATCCAGGACGGGGTCGTTGAGGTTCTGGTTGTTGCTGGGCGCTCCGGTTTCGAAGAACTCGCCCCCGGTAGGGTAGTAGTCGGGCGCGTAGGCCCAGTAGAAGGACTCCAGCGCGAGGTCCCAGGCACAGTGCCGGAGCCCGGTGCACCCACTCTCCTGACTGTCCCAGACGTTGGCCGGGGCCAGGTGGATGGTGAGTGCGAACCCGATCCGGTCCAGGTTCGATTGGACCGTCTGGGCCATGGCCGAGACCGTGAGCGACCCCGCCATCACGAGGAAGCGGAACTGGAGGGGAGCGGCCCGGGGGATGCCTGCGCCGCAACGCCCCGGACCGATCCCCGGCCGGACGCAGCGGTCGACGCCGTCGCGGTGGATCGCCCATCCGTGGTCAGCGAGCAGTCCGGCTGCCTTCGCCAGGCTGGTGGGATACGGACCAGCGCGCTCGTAGGCGGTGGAGAAGGGACCGCTCGGCGGAACCGGGCCGGCGAAGTACGAGCCGTAGCCATGGAGGATGCGGCGTACGATCTCGTGCATCGGGATCGCTCGGGTGAGGGCCTGGCGGATGTAGAGTTGGCGGAGGATCGCACCACGCACGCCGTTCTGGAACTGCAGCAGGATGGCGTTCCAGTCATAGGCGTGCCACGCTGCGAGCCGGTAGCCACTTCGCTCCAGGCTGGCGGCGGCGTTCAGGTCGCCGATGGGCAGATAGCCGTAGTCGAGTTCGCCCGCCCGCAGGGCGTCGAACTCCGCCGACGACGAGGTGAACGGCACCTCGACGAACCGGGCCAAGTGGGGCCGAACCGGTCCGGAATAGCGCGGATTGGGAGCCAGCACCGTCCGTCCCGTGCTCGGAGCGTAGGCGGCGAGACGCCATGGTCCGTCGACGACCTGCCAGAGAGGGTTGCTGGCGTACGTGTCGAGGGCGAGCGACTGTCCGTTCAGGAAGCGGTAGACTCGACGGGCCCCTGCCGCACTGCGATCGGCGTTTCCGACCGGCCCATCGACCGAGGTTCTGTCCCAAGCGTGCTGCGGGATCGGGAACAGCTGGCTCAGTTCGTTGTACAGCAGCCAGGTGCGACCGTAGGCCCGATCGAACGAGAGCACCAGTCGGCGGGGAGTGGGTGCCCGCACTGCCACCAGGTTGTCGGGAAAGGCGCCGGGTACGTAGGCCGCCCACTGCGACCGGTTGGCCCGCACCAGATTGATCCAGAACTCAACGTCGCGGGCAGTGACCGGTCGCCCGTCCGACCAGCGGTACGACTTGAGGGTTATCGTGACCGTGCGTCCACCATCGGAGTAGACGGGCGGCGCGGCAAGGCTAAGACTGGGGTTGAACTTGGCCCGACCGCCTTCGCCGAACCAGTACAGGGGCCGCCACATCAGCCACTCGAACTGCTCATTCTCGTTCTGGCTGAAGTCGGAGGAGGGAAACAGCGGGAAGATGTACGAGGGAGGCGCCCCCGGCTGGAGGGCGAACGTCGCGGTGCCACCTCCCGCCGCGGGCCGGATGCGAGCTCCCGCCCCCCAGCCGACGACCAGGAGGGATAGGGAGATCGCCAGCAGAGCTCCCAATCCCGCCCGAACGCGACCACGGATCCACCCGTGTGGCACGGTGCCGGCCCTCCCGCTCGGCCCGTCCCGAGTCATCCCGCCGCGACCCATGGCGCGGAGAATAGCGGTCAGCAGGAGGATTGTCAACAATCTCACGTCTTGCGGCCCATCCCACCCGCCTTCCGGTCCCGAGCCAGGACGCGCCAGCTGCCGCCGCCCTCGCCGCCGTCTCCGCCGCAGCCCACGACCTGGCCCAGGCGGTCTGACGAGAAGGACCGGTGGCGCAGCCTCGCCCCGCCCTGCGCGGGCCGGTGATGGTGGATCGCCTGCGGACGGAGATCCGCGCGCACCAGCACCACCCCGGGCGGCTGCGCTCGAGGGGCCGAGCCTGACCGCGGGCCGACTCCGCCAGGCCATTCGCGGGGATGCCGCCGTGGTGGGACCGAACACTAGGCCGCGCTGGGATACCGGCCGATGGGCGCTCGCCGCGGGCTGCCGGCGTCGGGGCCGGAGCCACGGCCGATCGGAGGCGCTCATCGACAACGACCGGTGCCACCCTCCGTCGATGGGTGGGGAGCTACCCGGAAGCGGTCGCTATCCTTGCCCGCCAGGCCGATCGGGTCGGGGCCCGGTTCAGCCACCGCCATCCTCATCGAAGACCCCACGCGATCGTCCCGCCCCAGCTCCTTGCCCGCGATCATCGCTCCGTCCGATGCCCTCGTTCGTCCCGGCGCCCGGCCGGTCGGGGGTGGCCATGGCCCGAGCTGACTCCAGAGCCGTGGGTCGCCCCCATCGCGGCCATCCCGTCCGGCGTCCCGCCCATCATGGCCAGCATCCCGACCCCCCCGGTGCGCAGGAAGCGGACCAGCAGGACGGCGGCGAGCGCGATGAAGATCACATTCAGCCAGGTGGTGTAGTCGAGCGAGATCGAGGGGGCCAGCACCTGGGCGCCGCGGATCGTGGGCACCAATCCGAGGCTGCCGAAGACAAGCTCCACGACGTAGCCCGCCAGGGTCATGGTCAGATAGAAGCTGGCGAAGATGAAGGCCGCCATGCGAAGGCCGTAGTAGCGGCGGTAGATGAGCAGGATCGGCACGATGATCAGGTCGGCGAAGACGAACGACACCACTCCCCCGAAGCTGAGGCCGCCGTTCCAGAGCACCGCCGCCAGGGGCACATTGCCGATGCTGCAGACGAAGGCGGCCAACGAGAGCGCCGGGCCGACGATCGGGCCCCAGACGTCGGCCCCGAGCGAATGGCCCGACAGGAACAGGTGCCGCCAGAAGCTGGTCGGGACCCAGGCGGCCAGGGCACCGGCGATCAGCAGGCCGCCGACGATGTCGCGGACCACCGCCGCCCACTCCATCACGAACACGTGCGAGACGGCGGTGAATCCCTGCTGGGAGCGCAGTCGCGACCAGGCACTCCCGGGCGTCGACACCGACATGTCCATCGCCGCATGCCCCTCCATCGAGCCGGCCAGGCCACGCTCCGCCTGCTGGCGGGCATCGGCGATCAGGCGCCCGCGGGCGAGCGAGCGGAAGCAGACCGCGACCAGGATGATCATGATGGGGCCGCCCACGAACTCCGCCAGCGTGAACTGCCAGCCGACCAGCAGCGCCAGGATCACCGCCAGCTCGACGACCAGGTTGGTGCTGGCGATCTCGAAGACCATGGCGGCGGTGAACCCCGCCCCCTTGCGCACCAGCGAGCGGGCCAGCGCCACCGCCGCGTAGGAGCAGGAGGAGCTGGCCGCCCCCAGGGCGGCGGCGGCGGCGAGCGCCCGGGGCGAGTCGTCGCCGAGCAGGCGGATCACGGTGGACCTGCGGACGACCGCCTGGACCACCCCCGAGAGCGCGAATCCCAGGATCAGCGCCCAGAGGATCTCCCAGGTCATCGCGCCGGCGATGGCCAGCGCGTGCCCCAGCGCCGCCAGCACCGTCACCGGGCGCCTGCCGGAGGAGCCATCCGGTCATCATCCCAGTGCCAGCCGGGGGGACCGGGGGCGCCCGACCGGTGACGGGCGGCCCCCCGGTCGCCCTCGGAGCCTGCGTCCGACACCAGGCCGTCGCCGCTCCCTACCCGAGCTGACCCAGGATCCCGCCGACGTGCGCCGTCCGCCGGCGCACGTCGGCTCGGGGCAGCGGCCCCGCGGTGCACACCAGGTCCAGCACGCTGACGAGGTCCCAGACGGCCTGGTCGGGGAGGGCGGTGCCGGCGGCGGCCCGGTAGGCGCGGAGGAAGCGGTGGGCGGGGCGGACCCCGAACCCGACCACGAGGTTCCAGCGCATGTGGGCGACGTCCAGCCCCGCCGGTCCCACCGAGGCCTGGGTCCAGTCGACGATCCCGGTGAGGCGGCCGCGCGACCACAGGGTGTTCTCCGGGTGGTAGTCGCGGTGGAGCAGGCGGGGCGCGGCGGTGGGCAGCGGGACCGGGACCGCCGCGATGGCGCGCTTCCAGAGCGGGGCGGGGCGGAGCCAGTCGGGTCGGTCACGCCCGGCGGCGGGCGCGTACAGGCGGTAGGGCGGGACCGTCGCGAGGCCGTCGATCGCATGGATCAGGGCCAGCGCATGGGCGAGCTGGCCGAGCCGATCGTGGTCGAGGGAGACCGGCGGGCCCCCCGCCAGGCGGGTCAGCAGCAGCGCCGGCACGCCGCAGCGATCGCCGGTCGTATCGGCGGCGACCACCACCGGGGCCGGCACCGCGCTCGCCGCGAGGAGGCGGAGCACCCGGAC
>Ga0307373_10004963_pt1 | contig 22063 bp, 20 predicted proteins | sample OX2MG_FD_202534 | JGI IMG/M metagenome (GOLD analysis project Ga0307373, IMG submission 202534) | Soil microbial communities from Risofladan, Vaasa, Finland - OX-2 | ecosystem: Environmental > Terrestrial > Soil > Coastal area > Acid sulfate soil | place: Finland: Risofladan, Vaasa | collected... | reverse complement strand
CCCGTTGCAGCGGACCGTCACCACCCCGCCGCCGGCACTGCCCTCGACCTCGTGGTTGGCCAGATCGTCCTGAGCCTGCTCCCACTGCCGGGCCATGTTCTGCTGCAGCTGGCGCAACTGCTTGGGGTTAAACTGGGGCACCGCGACTCCCTCCTTGCGAATCGTGCCTCATTCTAGGGATGAGCCGCACCTCCGCGGCCGGGGCCGCTCGCGATCAGCGCCGATCACGGAACTCCACCTTGCGCACGGTGCTCCCGGGGAAATGCTTCAGGGCCGCGGCCAGGGCACCGCCCCCGACCAGGCGCTCGCCACCGCCATCCTCCGGCGCAGGCTGACCCTGGCCGGTGGGTCGCAGATCCACCGAGATCCCCTCCCCCAGCACCGAGCGACAGGCCTGCTCGAGCAGGGATCGATACTGGGGCTCCCGCAGCTTGCCCAGATGCCACTGGTACCGCACCTCGATGGTGAGGGTACCGTCGTTCATGGCCACCGGGGTGGTCTCCCGCGCCAGGGCAGTAAAGGGCCCGGGGTGGTTGCGCTGGGCCCAGTCCACCACCTCGGGCCAGCGCGCCTGCCAGCTCGCGACTGCACTGGCTGGCCGAGCCGGACCGTCAGCCGCGGCGGAGTCGCCGGTCGCAGCGGTCACTGGAGCGGCGACCGGCGCTGGGTCCGGCCCGGCCGCAGGGGTGCCGGGCTCGGCCTCCGCCCCTCTCGGGGCCAACCCGGAGGGAGCATCCATGGGCTGCCTCGGGGAGGCCAGCACGGAGGGCGTGGGCACCTCGACCGGCAAAGCCTTGGCGCTGGACCTGGTCACGGGAGCGGCGTCAGCCGGCTGGGCCGCGCTGGCGCCCACTGCAGTCGGTGAGGCCAGCCTCAGCAGGATCACCTCCAGAGCCATCCAGGGATCGTCGGCTCGGCGCAGTTCAGTTCCGCCGCGGGCACACGCGTCCATCAGGTCGAGCCAGAAACGGCCAGCGGGATCGGCCGCAGGATTAGCCAGCGCTGCCCACTGCCGCTCCCTGGCCTGCGCTCCCAGGGAGCGCAGCAGCTGGCGGGGGTCAACTCCGGCCCCCTCCAGACGTCGCAGTTCCGCCCAGGCTTCAGCCAGGGCCCCACCCCGCAGCCCAGCAACCAACCGTCCGATCGCATCTGGGTCGGCCATGCCCAACGCGGCGCGCACCGAGTCCAGGGCCAGGATCCCCTCGTCGAGGCCGATCAGGCGGTCCAGCAGCGACTCCGCATCGCGGAGCGAGCCGGCCCCAGCCTCCGCGACCAGGGCCATGACCTCTGGCACCGCCTCGATCCCTTCCTGGCGGCAGATCTGGGTCAGATGGGCCGCCATGGCGGCGGCCGGAATCCGACGAAAGTCGAAGCGCTGGCAGCGCGACAGGATCGTCTCGGTGAGCCGCTGGGGCTCAGTGGTGGCGAGGATGAAGCAGGCGTGCTCGGGGGGTTCCTCCAGGGTCTTCAGAAAGGCATTGCCCGCCTCGGTGGTGAGCATGTGGGCCTCGTCGATGATGTAGACCTTGGTGCGCAGTTCACTGGGCAAGAACTGGGTGCGCTCGCGCAGGTCGCGGATCTCATCGATGCCCCGGTTGGTGGCCGCATCGATCTCGATCACGTCCAGGCTACGGCCGGCGGCGATCGACTCGCAGGCGTGGCACGAGCCGCATGGCTCGCCCTCGTCGGGATGCTCACAGTTGATCGCGCGCGCCAGGATCCGAGCCGCGCTCGTCTTGCCGGTCCCGCGAATTCCGGTGAAGAGGTAGGCGTGACCCAACCTGCGCTCCCGGATGGCGTTGCGCAGGGTCCGGGCCACCACCTCCTGCCCCACCAGCTCTTGGAAGCGCCGGGGCCGATACTTCAGGTAGAGGCTCTGCCGTACTGAGTTCACTCTGGTCAAGATGATCGCGCACCCCTCTTCGTTGAGACATCCCCGGCGCCGGTCGACAACTGGGCTCAGGCCGGGGAGCCCGACGGCACTCCAGTCTCTCCGCGTACCGCTGCTTCCTTCCGGACCTGACGGGGTTGGCGGTGATTGGCTGCGCCGGACCCGGCCGTCAACACCCGAGTGGTCGGAGCTGACCCGATGACGCCCCCCCTAGGAGGGGAATTCGACCCCGCTGTAGCGGATTGCGGGTGCAGGGCACCGCTAACTCCCCGTCTAGCGCGATCAGAGAGATTCTACTGCGGCGTGCCCGGGCGGCCCGGGCAAAGCCCCGGCGGCGGGCAATCGGGCTAAAGGTCGAGGCTGAGCAAGCGGTGGTGGCCGGCAGCCAGGGCGAGCCCGGCGGTGGCGGCTGCGCAGCCGCCACAGACCAAGATCGCCATGCCTTCGGATACCGGGGCCGGGACGCCGGTCAGGAGCAAGGGCAGGGTCAGACCGACCAGACAGACCGCGATGTAGGCGGCCCCGGTGGCCATGAACGTAACCGCCAACCAGATCCCGACCGCCCGCCTGGGATCGGTCCAGTCCAGCCGGGGCCACACCGCCCCCATCCCAATCGCCAGGGAGACCAGCCCCAGCACGCAGAGCACCAGCAGCACCGCCGAAAAGGCGATCTGCGCAGGCGGGGTCGCCTCCCGGACCTCGGTGGTCACCATCAGAGCCAGGCTTGCCGCCACGGCGATCACGGCGGGCAGGATCGACTTGCCCAGCAGCAGAGAGCGCGGCGACAGAGGCGAGGCTTTCAAACACCAGAACTGCCTCCCCTCCGAGCCCACCGCCCGCAGCCCCAGTCCGCTCGCCGCGAACAGGGCCGCGAAGGCCGCAGTGGTGAGCGGCCCGTACCAGACCGGGAAGTTCTGAAACATCCCCAGCCCGGTACCCCGAGCCCTGGGCGAGAGCAGGTATACAGCGAACAGGCCGATCGGCAAGAGCAGCTGGATGAGCTGGGAAGGGTCCCGGCGGAGCATCCGCCAGTCCTTCCGGACCACCGCCAAAAACGGGGGCAGCCGGGAGAAACGGGATCCCTGGCGGCGTTGTCTGGCAGGAGTCGATTGGGCCCGGAACCATCCCTCGCGGAGCACCGGGGCCGCGGCCCGGAGTGCTCCCGAGGTCACCAGCAAGGCGGAGAAAGCCAGCGCCAGGGCGAGCCCGAGGGCGGTTGGCCATCTCCCCTGGACAGCATCCACCACGCTCTGTGCCACCCAGGTGGTGGGCAGCCATGCCGGGCCCTGGATGCCATGACTGAAGGAGCTGACCCCCAGCCCAGCGCCCCCGCCCACCGCCGCTCCGACGTCAACCGCCGCCACCCCGAACCCGACCAAGGCCACCAGCATGGCCGCGGCGTCCTTCACTCGACTGGCGGGCACGACCCGAACCAGGAGCACCACCAGTGCCAGCGCGAGCGCCATCGGCATCACCAGCAGCGAGGTCATGTCCAGGGCGGCCAGCGGCACCACGCCGGGACTCGCATACAGCAGCGCTACCGCGACGACCACCGGGCCGCCCAGAAGCGCCCCGAGGCAGATCCCGAGCGTCAACTGGCTGAGCAGACGGTAGCTGAGCAGGAGACGCGCACTGATCGGCGTCAGGAGCAGCCACTCCACGTCCCGAGCGAAGTAGACAGAGGCCAGAGCGAAGCTGACCGAGGTGCCCAGGGTGAAGGCGGTCAAGACGATGGTGAGAGTCGAGAGAGCGCCCAGGAGTTGCTGAGGATGGTCGAGGTGGGCCGCTCGCAGCAGATGCTCGACCAGGGGCAGCAGCGAGGCCCAGATCACCAGCCCCACCGGCAACGCCGCCAGGGTCACCAGGCGCCGGCCCGGGCCGCTGTTCCACCATGAGTTCCAGGTCACCCGGGCCCCGGCACGGCAGAGCCCTCGGAGCTGGGAACTACTCGACAGAGGGTCCCGCACCAGAACGGCCATTCGGTCAGGCGCCCGCACTCAGGCGCTGAGGGCGCGGATCAGGCTGGTGGTCTCCTCGTCGGCGGCGCCGGTGACAGCCATGAACGCGTCCTCCAGTGCCCCGGGCCCGCCCGAATCAGCGCCACCCCGCCGCTCCAGCTCGGCGACCGAACCCAGCGCCACCAGCCGGCCGGCCCTGAAGATGCCGACTCGATCACAGAGGGCACTGGCAATCTCCAGCGCGTGGGTGCTGAGAAACACAGTGTGGCCGGTGTCGCAGAGCGTGCGCAGCATGGTCTTCAGTTGCCGGGCCGCGTGAGGATCCAGACCGACCGTGGGCTCGTCCAGGAACACCACCTCCGGATCGGGCATCAGAGCGGCGCAGAGCGCCAGCTTCTGGCGCATCCCCCGGGAGTAGGACTGGACCAGCTGACCTGACGCGGAAGACAGCTCGAGAGCCCCCAGGAGCGCCGGGATGCGGCGCCGACGTCGTTCCCGGCTCACGCCGTGCAGATCACTGGCGAGCTCCAGCATCTCGAGCCCCGTCAGCTTCTCGTAGAGAGCGGCGTTGTCGGGGACGTAGCCGAGGTGGCGGCGGGCCTCGCTGCCCTGACGCTGGATGTCGTGGCCGCAGATCAGAACCCGCCCTCGCGACGGGCGCAGGAGCCCGACCGCCATCTTTATGGTGGTGGTCTTGCCGGCTCCGTTGGGCCCGATCAGCCCGAAGAGCTCCCCCGAAGCCACCCGTAAATCGAGGTCCGCGACCGCGACCCGGCCTTCGAAGTCCCGGGCGACTCCCTCAAATAGGATGGGGGGCGTGCCGCCACTTTGATCCGCCATCCTGGGGATTATCACCGTCGCGCTCATTCCCACCATTGCTCGATGCGACGTTGTAACCTCGAATCATGACTACAACTGCCAGCCGACCCACCTCCAGCGCGACTCGCTACCACCTCGACGACCTCAACCTCTCGCAGGGAAAGAGGGCCCGCCTCCACACCCTTCTGTACGAGCATGGGCCTGCCAACGGCACCCTGATGCTCCTGCCCATCGACCAAGGCTTGGAACACGGTCCCGTCGACTTCTTCGTCAACCCACCTGCCCTGGACCCGGAGTACCAGTGCCAGCTGGGGGTGGAGGGAAAATTCTCTGGGATCGCGCTCCAGATCGGACTGGCGACCCGCTACATGAGCCAGTACGCGGGCCGGCTACCACTGGTCCTCAAGGTGAACGGGCGCACCAACATACCCAGCTCGGACGATGCCTTCTCGCCACTGACAGCCTCAGTGGAGGACGCGGTGCGGCTGGGGGCGGCCGCAGTTGGGTACACCTGCTACGTCGGATCTCCATCCCAGGACCGCGACCTGCGTCAGATGAGCGAGATTCGCCGGGAGTGCGACCGCTATGGGATGCCCCTCATCTGCTGGTCGTACCCACGCGGCGCGGCGGTCGGCAAGAAGGGCGGCGCGGACAGCCTCTACGCCATCGACTACGCGGCCCGGGTCGCCTCCGAGATGGGCGCGGACGTCATCAAGATCAACATCCCAAGGGAGCACTCTGAGGCCGACTCCACCGCCCCAGCTCCGTATGACAGCCTGGTCGAGGATCGCCGCCAGATGCTGAGGAGGGTGGTCCGTTCCGGGGGCCGGTCGCTGGTGATCTTTGCCGGTGGCAGCCGGGTCAGCGATGAGGAGCTGCTGGCTCGGATGGAGGACTGCATGGCGGCCGGGGGCACCGGATTCATCTTCGGCCGCAACATGTGGCAGCGAAAGATGGACCAGGCCCTCGCGATGGCCTCGCGCGTACACCAACTGCTGGCCGCCTACGGCGACCGCTGAGAACTGGCGGCCAGGGATGGCATAGGCCCTCGCCGCCAGCCCCAGAACCTTTCGGGGTTTTCAATCGGCCGCGACCCTGATCACCTCGGGCCCGATCTGAGCCGGTAGCGCGAGGGCATAAGCTGGCGCCCTAGATTTTCGGCCCCCTGCCGCCCGGAACCGCTGCCCGGGTCTTCACCCGGCCGGGGTGGTGGGGTCGGCCCGGGCCCGGCGGCAGCCAGTCCCGGTGGTCAGCCGGCGGGGCTGAGCCCAAAGTGATGGAGCCGCCGCCGAGCGGTCAGCTTAGGGACCGAACAACGGCGGGATCGCCGCCCGGGCCGCGATGGCCATCAGCGGCCCCAGCAGGATCGCGAAGGAGAACACGGCCGCCCCACTCAGACCAATCCCGATCATGGCTGTGCGCCCGGGCAGCCCCAGCTCGGGTCCGTCTACTCGGGAGTCAAACAGCACCAGCAACCAGCGGAACGCCACGATTGCAGAGAGCACGGCGGACAAGAGGGCCAACCAAACCAGCCACCCCAAACCGGCCTGAAGTGCCGACTCGACGGTGAACAACCGGGCGAAGAAGCCAGCCACCGGGGGGGCACCTGCCAGCGCCACCAATAGCCCGGCCAGCACCCCAGCGAGAATGGGTGAGCGCGCCCAGAGCCCTCGCAGGGAGGCTCGGCTATCGCTATACCCCTGGGTCGCAATGGCACCGAGCAGGCCCAGGGAGGCCGTGGCCATGGGAACGAAACACAGTAGCAGGTAGAGAACACTGGCGGTGGCCGGGCGGGCCACCTCAGGCAGCGCGACCAGAGCCAGCGCCAGCTGGGCGACCAGCAAATAGGACACCACGGCGGTCAGCCGGCGCTGGCGCAGGGCAGCCAGGGGAGCCAGGATCAGGGTGGCTCCAGCCAGCACCGCCACCGTCATCCCCCAGGTCCCGCTCACGCCGCCCAGCCCACCCGGCAGGATCCGGAGCAGCGCCGCGAGGGCCGCCAGGGCGACCATCACGGTGCGCCCTATCGAAGGCGCCAGGGGTGCTTCCCCTGCCCCGCCCGCCCGCCAGACCCCGAACGGGACCACTCCCAGCTGGCCGACGGCGCCGACCAGCACCAGCACCGCCGCCAATGCCACCAGCGGGTCCACCGGCAGCGGCCGCTGGGCCAGCGCGCGCAGTTCAGTGCTCTGAGCCATCCCCGCCAGAATCGCCTCGCCGCCTACGAAAGTCGCCACCAAGGCGCCGCTGATCGCCAGCGAGCGCACCGCCAACCGCATGCTGCCAGGGTCCGTCTTGCGCAAACCCAGGGCCACCAGAAGCGGCAGAGAGGTCATGCTCAACCCCACCGCCAGACTGACCATGTCGGCGGAGGAGGCGGTGAAGAGGACTCCGGCCGCACTCACCAGCAGGAGGGCATGGTAGAGCCCTACGTGGGGCTCGAGTTCAGCCTCCGTATCCGCCCCGGTGAGGATCAGCGCCCCGGCCGCGGCCAGGCCCACCGGGTAGAAGAAGAGCGCAAAGCGGTCGATCAGAAAGCTTCCGTGCTCGATGTCGGGCGGGGTGGATCCGAAGGAGCTCTTCCAGAAACCAACGCTCGCCAGGAAGGCGAGCACGAGCGCGCCCAGAGCCACCCAGCGGCTGAGGTGGCGCTGGCCCAGGAACGACGAATCCCCGCCCAGATCCAGCCAGCTGCAGATCACCGCCCCCAAGACCAGGATCGCAATCGGGCCAAAGTCCTCGACGAACGCCAGGTTCACTTGTGAGCCTTCTTGGCGACCGGAGGCGGAGCTGGAGCATAGCTCGAGACCCGGGCAGCGACCAGGTCGGTGCCATGAACTGTGTAGGACACGAAGTAGCCTCCCGAGACCCCGAATACGATCACTGCGGCGGCCAGGATCCAGCCCGCGTAGAACTCGGATCCGTGGGAGTCGCTGACCGCGATGCCTTCCTCGGCCGGCGCCGGGGCGGCCCAGAACACGGTGTTACCGGCCCGCCAGATGGCGGCAGTCAGCAGCAGCAGGCCCAGCACCGTGAGCGCAGTCACGAAGCGGTGGGCCACCAAGCCTCCGACCAGAACCTGGAACAGGCCCGGGAAGCCCGCTAGCAGGGGCACCCCCAGAAGTCCTGCCGCGGCCACTGCGAACAGCAGCCGCAGACGCGGCGCGCTCGCCGCCGCCCCGGCCAGCTCACCCAGCCGGCCACGCCCAGCCCGATCCGAGACCACCCCGATGGCGAGCAGGAGCAAGGGCGCGAAGAACACAAATGCGAAGGCGACCCCGAGGGCACCGGCGATCGAGGTCTCCGAGAAGGCCGTGATCCCGAGCAGCACCGGCCCCCCTATCGCCACCAGAGAGTTGGCCGCCACCCGGCGCAGATCCCGACTGCCACGGGCCGCCAGGGCACCCCAGTAAAGGGTCAGGAGAGCCAGGCCCAGCAGCGGCACGACAAGTTGCAAAGACCCGCTGGGATCCATGTCCAGGGCCACCCGGACCAATCCATAGGCACCGACCGGCAGAGCGCTGATGGCGAGCAGCATCCCCACCGGGGTGGAGGCGGCGCTGATGCCGTCCACGAACCAGCGGTGCAGGGGGAAGATCGCCATCCGAGACCCGAAGGCCACCAGCAGCAGCACCGCCACGATCAGGCCCGGCGCCCCTTTAACCGGATTGACGGTGGACAGGGTGAGGAAGTCGAAGGTCCGGTTCCCGGTCCTGAGCAGCATCAGCAGGATGGCGGCCAGCAGAGCCACCCCAGAAAGCGATTGCGTCCAAAGGACCCTCCTGGCGACGGCACCAGCCCGAGGGCCGCTCCCAAATGAGATCAGGAGGGCGAGCGGGATGACTGGCAAGCAGAAGAAGACCACGAACAGGAGCAGGTCCTGGGTGGCGAAGGTCCCGGTCAGACCGACCTCGACCAGCAGCAGGAGCGCGAAGTAGGTTCGGTAGCGCTCACGCTGCCGCCAGCTGGCCAAGACCAGGGCGGGAAAGACGGCCGTGATTGCGAACAGCAGCATCAGGCTGAGGCCGTCAACGCCGAGGTGGTAGTCCATCTGGATCAGGAAGCCCCGCAACCAGGGGGCGTCGAAGTTGGGTTGTGGCAGGGCTCCCTGGGAAGGGTTGCCGACAGCTCCCAGCAGATCAAAAACGGCGATCAGCAGTGGCAGGAGGGTGGCGAACAGGGCGGTAGTCCGGACCCGGAATCGTTGCAGATCGGTGGCCACCGGCAGTGCCAGCACCACCATGGCGCCGACCAAGGGCAGGAACACGATCAGGGTGAGGCTCAGATCCGAAGGCATCTAGGGCAACCCCACCGGATGGGCGGCTCCCACCCAGGCGACCACGGCCACCGCCAACGCCAGCACCGCCAGGGTTGCCACTCCGGACCTGCCGCTCCAGCCCGGCCACCAGTTGCGCTCACCTTCCACCACCTCGAGCAGGCTTTGGAAGCTGGCCCCGGCGGCGTCGGCAACGGGGTCCCACACGAGGCTGGTGAAAAGGTCTACCACTCGGCCCGGCCAGCCCAGGATCACGCGCTCGCCACGCTCGACCAACTGGGTGCCGTCCGCGAGCGCGTCCCAGCCGGCCCGCTCGGGCGCCACCTGGGGCCCTTCGGGCCGGACCAGCCACATCGTGATGGCTCCGAGCAGGGGCGCCAATAGGGTCAGCACCAGCGCCCAGGCCTCCAGCGGGAGGGCGGTGCCGCCCTTGTGCGGAGCCAGGAACGGACCCAGGCCAAAGTGGACGGCAGGCAGACTCAGCAGGCCACTGAGCACCGCCAGGACAGCCCACGCGCGCAACACCTGGAGCTGGCCGGGGCCCCGGGTCTGGCCCAAGTTCCGACGAGTGGCCCGGGCCTCGCGCGGATCGGTGGGGTCAGCGCCGCGCAGGGCAGCGAGGGCGACCCGCGCACAGGCCGCGGCCAGGATGCCGGAGGCCAACAGCTCGCCACCGCCGCCGATCACCCGCAGCCAGGCGCTGGGGGCCCGCAGGCCGGCCCCGACGCCGCCGAACGCGGCCCCGAGAACGGCGGCTCGGCCGAAGAATGTACCCGCGCCCACCAGCCCACCGCACGCCGCCAGCGCCAGCAGCAAAACCACCACAGTGGGCCGGGCCTGCCGCCAGGCCGGACCCAGCTTGTGGACCGTGCCGACCCGCAGGTCGCGGCTGAGATGGACTGAGACCGCCCCAAGCGCACTGCCGCCGAGCATGGCAGCCACCGCCAGTGCCACCGCCCCACTCGGAGTCCCCAGCCCGAAGCCGACCAGGACCGCGCCTGCCATGCTCCCGGCAGTGAATGCCGCGAAGCGTCGCAGACGGGTCTCTCGCAGAGCCAAAACCGCCAGCACGAGGCTGGAAAGAGCAGCCAGGACCACCAGCGCGGGCAGAACCCCCGCGGCCAGTTGGAGCAGGGTGTAGGTCTGAGCCAGCAGCGACGTCGCCACTGCCAGCCCGAGCACCCCTAGTAGGGTCGCCGCCGTGGCGGCCGGAGAGTCGCCCAGTCCGCGCCAGAGGCCGTGCCAGGGAATTTGGCCAGAGGCGGTGATGGCAGCCAGCAGCACCAGCGCCGCCGCCAGGGTCAGGGTACGGCCGCCCACCCCGTGGACCTGGCCGTGGGCGGCCGCGGTCCAGATGGCCGTGAGCGCGGCCAGGTTCAGACCATCGGGAACCACGCTCACCCCGTGCTTGGCGGCCGCGGTGGCAGCCACCTCGATCGGGCCGGAGAACTTGACGTAGATGAAGACCGCCGCCAGCAGCAGGGAGAGTCCACCCAGGCGCCAGACCACATAGGTCCTCCTGGCTGCCGGCCCCGCCCCAGAGCCCAGCGCGCTGCCGATCAAGAGGGCCGCGAAGAGGCCACAGAGCTCGAAGCCGAGCACCACCTGGAACAGGCCCGGAGCCATGATCAGAGCCACCGCCGCAAAGCTGAGCAGACTGACAAGGCGCATCAGGGCGGCCAGCCGGGGATCGCTGCGCAGCTGGATCATCAGTTGGGTCTGGCCGAGCACCACCACCAGTGCCGCCGTGGCCGCCAGTGCCGCCGCCACCGGTGTCGAGGCGTAGCCGACCCCGACCTGGAAGTTGGGTGCGAGCAGTGTGGTGGTTGCCGAGTTGAACGGGCTCTGGGTGACCGAGAACGTCCAGAACGTGAGCGTCGACTGGTGAATCGTGGGATAGCGGAGCGCGGTCGCCACCAGCACCGCCAGCGCAGCCAGCAGGGTCAGCCACGCGGCGCCGATCAGGGTCAGAGCTGCACCCCGCCTGGTCTCGGCCAGATAGCTGAAGGCGACCCCGGCCGGTGGCAACAGGATCAGGGCCCAGGCGGCCTCGAAGAAATGCACCTCAGCCCCCCTCGCCCGGGGTGGGGCCAGCCTGGGCGGAGGCGCCGGGCGCCGGGCCGGAGACCGCCTGCCCAACATCCTCGGCGCCAACATCCTCGGCGCCAACCCCCTGATCGGTATCGGGCTCTCCTTCGGAGTCAGCGTCTGCCCCATCCGGTACCGCTGCGGCCCTAGCTAGGACCTCGGCCAGCAGGTCAGAGCCGGTGCGGCGCCAGAGCACCGCCGTGAGGGCGATTCCGACTCCCACGAACAGGCTCCCCAGTAGCTCCACCAGGATCGCAAAGGCCTGCAGCTGAGCGGCGCCAGCCGGCCTGGCGGACGCGGAGAAGCCGACCAAGGCCACCACCACAGCGGAGAAGAACAGCACCAGAGCCGCCAAGGCCCCCATGGCATCGCGGCGATGGATGAGCGCGAACACCGCCACCCCCGCCAGGCAGGCGGCCAGCCCCAGCAGGACCGCTGAAGTCTGCGTCACCTGGTACCGCCTCGGCGGGCGGCCCGGGCGGCCTCCCGGGCCGCCTCCCGCTGGGCGGCCCGGCGCTGCTGCTCGGCGGCTCGGCGCCGGCGGATTGCTTCAGCCTGCTCCTCAGCCAACTCGCGGCGGTCACGCTCCACCAGCGCCGACGCGCCCACCATAACCGCCGCGGCCAGGACCACCAGCCCCAGCACCCCGACGCCGGCCCCGAGCAGAAAATGCCGCCCAACATCGGCCAGCGACGGAGCCAGCCTGGATTGGGCACCGAACGCGGAGCGACTGGCGATCCCGGACGCGATCAACAGGGCGGCGACGACGACCGCCGCGGCGGCGGCCAGCCCGACCGAAGTCCGGACCTGGGCCGGGCTCGGCTGGGTCAGAGCGAACCCGGCTCGGAAGGGCCGTGATAGCGGCGAGAGCATGGCCACCTCCGCCACCACACCGAGGATCAGAACGGACAGGAATGGCAGCACCGCGCCGGCCAGCAGGAGTGCCACCGCCACCGCCAGCGACATCAGCCCCAGAGCCAACAGCTGCAGTGACCGTTCGCGACGCAGCAGCAGCGTGATCGCCGCCCCAATCGCGATGCCCCCAGCGGCCGCCACGCCGATCAAAGGGCGCTCCGAACGGGCAGGGGGCGTCGGAGCCTCGGAGCGCGGTCAGTCCAGGTCTTACAGGGCACGGGCGGTCATTTTATGGGACCGCGCCAGGCGAGATCGCGCGGATGAAGCTTTCAGCGGTCGCGCAGCGTGAGCCGATCGGCGAAACGCTCCAACCGCAGCCGGATCGGGGCGGGCAGCACCCGCAGACTGGCCAGGGCTTCACTGCTCCAACCATCCGCCACCGTCCGGGCGGTGGCGAGCGCGCCGGTGTCCCTGACCAAATCCAGGATCCGATCCCGAATCTCTCCGGCCTCCTCAGGCTCGGCCGCGTCCATGGTGCGGAGCTGACCCAGGACCCGTGTTCGGTGGGGTCCTCGCAGAGCGCACAGCACCGGGAGCCCACAGATCCCCTGGGCCAGGTCGGTCCCGGCCGGCTTGCCGGTTCGAGCCGGGTCGCTGAAGTCCAGGCAGTCATCGATGCCCTGGAAGGCGAGCCCCAACCTGCTCGCGAACCGCGTCACCGCTCTGGTTTGGACCGCAGTGGCCCCACCCAGCCGAGCTCCGGTGGCGGCGCAGGCGGCCAGCAGGGCGCCGGTCTTCAGCTGCGCCACACGCACGTAGGGCGCCATCTCGCCTGACCAGATGGAGCGCCTCTCCAGCTCCTGGAGCTGACCGTCCGCGATCTCGACCAGAGCCCGCGCGAACCCCCGGGAGATGCGGGGATCGCCCAACCTGGCCACCAGCCCCGAGGACCGGCCCAGGTAGTAGTCGCCCACCCCGAGGGCCGCCAGGGGGCCAGCGATGGAGGCGACCGTAGGCACGCCCCGGCGCGATGCGGCGCCGTCCACCAGGTCGTCGTGACACAGGGTGGCCGCGTGCAGGATCTCCATGGCGGCGGCCCCCTGGAGGAGTTGGTCAGGGCGGTACCGACCGCCAATCTCTCCGGCCAGCAGGACCAGGCGCGCTCGAATCCGCTTGCCGCCGGCGCTGAACAGGGCTGCCATCGGCCCCGCCACGCTGGCCGGGTCGACCGCCAGGATCTGGCCCAGGCGACGCTCGACCGGATCGTTGGCAGCCAGCAGGAGATCGAGGTCAGCCGCGTGGCCAGGCAGCACGTCAGGATTGGCCCCAACTCGGGACAGCCGGCGCCCCGCGCGCCACCACCTGGCCTGAACCGAGGCCGGCAGGCGGGTCGCCCGGGCTCCGGACAGCCCGCAGGCTGGCAACAGCCGCCGTGAGGCCAGGGAGCCGCTCCCGGAGGCGACCAGAGTGGCGCCGGCCTCGCTCAGGCCGTCGGCGAGAGCCGCCTCCATGTCCACGTCCTCATAGCCAGAGAGGGAGGCTGCCGCCTGGGCCAGACAGTAATCGCCGGCCAGGGTGGCCATCCCCACCGACTCGCGCCCGGCGGCGGCGGCAGCGTGCCACTCCAGGGCCCGCTGCGTGAGTTCAGCCGCGGCGGCGGCGTGGATCGCTGCCGTGCTGTCGCCGCCCGCCGTTTCGGCGGCCCGCAGGGTCAAACGAGCTGGAAGACCCATCTGGTGCTCGCGCGGCGCCACGGCGCGACTCCAGCCCAGGCTAGCGATCACCTCGGCAGCGCGCTGCTGCGCCGGTGGCCAGACTCTCAACTCACCGTCAGCCTTGGGGCTGGCCATGGCTGCGGCCAGGGGACCGGCGGTCACCGCGACTCCCGAAGGCGCGCCCACGACCAGCCACCCGCCAGAGCCAGCAGGAGCACCAGACTGACGACCACCACCACCAGCAGGCTGCCAGCGCCGACGGCGCTGGCCCCCAGCAGACTGCTAACCAGGATCACCACGGCCAGAGGCGCCCCCAACCAGACCGCGAGCGGCACCCTCCGGGACGCAGCCCGGAGCCGGGACACGCGCGCCTCTCCGGCCGGCGCCCGGGACCCCAGGGCGACAACCAGCGCCACCAGAACAACCCCGACGATCCCTCCCACAATCATCCTCAGGCCTCGCTGTCGGGATTGACCGCAGGGCCCCAGGGGCGCGGCGGCGCCGGGCCCACTGGTTGGGGCGGTGGCAGCAACAGGTAGACCGCCAGGGCCGCCAGGGCGACTCCGGCCAGGAGCACAGTCACAACCCCTATGCCGTCACCCAGGGTTGGGCCCCAGGAATTGTTGAGAGCTCCCACTTCGGCGACCAGGCTGGCCACGATCGCCAGCCCAACTACCGCCAACGGCCAGCTCCGGGACCACCACGACGCCTGCAGGGCAGCCATCGAAGCCCAGCACCCGGCCAACGCCACCAGGAGCAGCAAAACCTCCACCGGCCATGCCATTACGCCATCTCTTCCTTGTTGGACTCGGCTACTTCCCCGCCCGCCACCACGCGATCACCATCGTAGAGGACCAGGGACTGTCCGGGCGCGATCCCCGCCTGCGGCTGGGCGAAAACAACCCCTGCCTCGGCCTCGCCGAAAGGCGTCCAACGCGCCTCCGCAGGACGCCCATGAGCGCGCGTCTGAGCCTCGCCCTGGATCGTCTGGCGAGGAGCTTGGCCGTCAGGGTAGACGCACCGCTTCAAGGTGCAGTGCGAGATCAGCAGGGACCGCCAGGGACCGACTACGAGGGCATTTTGCTCGGGTCGCAACTCGATCACGTAGTGGGGCTCAGAGTCGGGCCTGGTGACCTCCAGATCCAGGCCCTGACGCTGTCCCACCGTGTAGAAGGGGAGCCCGCGGTGAGTCCCAACCCGGACGCCGCCGGGGCCGATAATGGGACCCTTTTCGAACTTCCCAGCCAGTTCCCGCTGCAGCATCTGGCGGTGGTCACCACCCCCCACGAAGCAGAGCTCCTGCGAGTCGGGCTTCTGGGCAACTCCCAACCCGAGCAGGCCGGCCAGGGCCCGGACCCGAGGCTTCTGCAGCTGCCCCAGGGGGAAGATCGACCGACTGAGGACCTCCTGATCGCAGCGGAAGAGTGTGTAGGACTGGTCCTTGCGCTGGTCCTCAGATCGGTGGAGCGTGAAGGTCCCATCCCGCCCCGGCCTGACATTGGCGTAATGACCGGTGGCCAGATGGCTGGCGCCAACCGCAGCCACCCGACGCAGCAGTTCCGAGAACTTGACCGTTTCGTTGCAACGCACACAGGGGTTGGGGGTCCTGCCATGCCCGTACTCGTTGAGAAAGTCGGCCACCACGGTCCTCTGAAAATGCTCCCGCAGGTTGAGGACGTAGTGAGGTATTCCCAGCCGAGCGCAGACCCGGCGAGCGTCCTCCACCGCATCGACCGAGCAGCACCCCCCTTCGCCCAGCTCCATCTCCTCGGTGCCCCAGAGCCGCATCGTCACCCCCATGGTCTCAACGCCGGCGGCAACGCACAGAGCAGCTGCCACCGAGCTGTCCACGCCGCCACTCATGGCGACCGCCACCACCGCACCGGGGGGCAGATAGGCGCTCCAGGCCTGGAGGCCAGCTGCCTCCAGGAGGGGCGCCACTTCAGCGGGGAAGGGAACGCGGCCGCCCATATCACCGATCTCGCCGGCGTAGGCTAGCCGCAAGCTGTCAGGGTCGGGCCCATGACCCTCCCGGCGCCGCCCACCTCCATGGCAGACGGTTCGACCCAGCGGTCTGGCACGGTCCAGACACCAGCCTAGTAGAGGCTGGGGCCGCCCCCAGCGACCGCCGGGACGATGCTCAGCTCGTCGCCACCACTCAAAGTGGCCGCCAGGCCGCCCGCCGCGCGGATGTCCTCGTCATTGCGGTAGACGTTGACGAAGTGCCGCAGGCTCCCGGAGACCTCGAAGAGCCGCGACTCAAAACCCGGGTACTTGTGCTCGAGGTTGTGCAGCGCCTCGCCAACCGTGCTCCCCTCCGCCTCGACCTCAGACGCGCCTGCGGTGAGCTGCCGGAGTGGGCTGGGGATTCGAATTCTCACATTCACCGCGCTCTCCCGGTCACAGATCCCAGTATATGGGAGCGGATGGAGTTCGCGGCTCGCTCGCCGCTCACGATCGCCCCCTCCACGGTCGGGCTGATCAGGTAATCTCCCGCCAGCGCGATCGCGTCCCCCACCCGCCCCGGGCACAGAGCGGCCAGCTGGCGGAAGTGTCCGGGGCCGAACAGGGTGACGGCGTGGTCCCAATGAAAGGAGGCCTCGGCGAGGTGGGGGCGGTGACGCAGCTCCGGCAGCAGGCCCGCGGCCAGGTCCTCCATCCCGGCTCCGATCGGAGCGTCCAGCCCGGCCCGGGTCGCCGCTGAGGCCGCCCCATACGCGACCGCCGCCACCTTGAACAAGTCGCCTCGGCGAGCTGCGACCAGCACGATCGGGGCGGCCCCGGACCCCGACCGCAGCAACTGGCCGGGGTCGCCGGCTTCGGCGGGCAGGTGCCACCAAGCACGCGTCACCCGCGAGTGGCGGATCCCTCCCAGGAACGCCCTGAGAGCCGGCCCCGGATCGACCAACTCCACGGCCTGGGCGGGAGGCGTCGCGATCACCACGGCGCGGCTGTCTACGCTGGCGCCCGAAGCCAGCTCCACCACCACCCCCCGGCTGCTGTGACGAAGGCTCTGCACGTGCCCGGCGGAGCCGAGGCGGATCTCCAGGCCGTCGGCCATCGCCAGGGCCAGCTGGCTGAGGCCCCCGGCCAGCACCTTGGGCCGAGCCCCAAGGTAGAGTCGGCCCGCCTGCAGCAACAGCACCTGACTGAGTTCGTCGAGCCCACAGAAGGCGTTCCACTCGAAGGCCGGCCGCAGGGCCGCGTCGACGAAGCCAGCCCCTAGGCGGCGGGCGGCGTAGCCGGCGATGGAGTCGGTATCCAGGCCGGCGGCCCGCTCCGGCCGCTCAAACGCCAGCCGCCGCCACCCCCACGCCACGTCGAGCGCCGCCCGGGCGATCCCCGGCAGATCCCCCAGCGAAACCGGCGACGGGGCGCGGCCCGGAGCGGGCCGAAGGCTTGCCGTCAGGCCGCAGCGATCCAGCCACCACTTGGTGCGACGGTAGAAGGACCAAACGTGGCTGGCGCCCGCTTCCACAACCCCATCGCCCAACTCCAAACTCAGGACCCGACCGCCGATGCGCTCCCCTCGCTCGAAAAGGACCACCGGCAGGCCGGCGTCAGTCAGGGCTCGGGCGGCTGCGAGCCCTGCCATGCCAGCGCCCACCACCGCGATCAAGGATGACGCCCGGCGGACGCCCGCGGCTTGAGGGTCAGGCAGGAGGTGGCTGCGCTGCAGGGGTGTCCTGCGACTCCGGGACAATGACCACCGCGGTCCCGTAGGCGAGGATCTCGCTGACACCCTGGGAGAGCTCGTTGGAGTCGTAGCGCATGGCGATGATGGCATTGCCACCCAGGGCGGCCGCATGCTCGACCATCAGGTCATACGCCTCCTGGCGAGCGTGGTCGCTCATCTTCATGTAGACGGTCTGTCGCCCTCCCACGAACTGTTGCAGGCCGGCCCCGAGATTGCCCACCACCGAGCGCGAGCGAATCATGAGGCCCCTGACGACACCCAGCTGGCGGACCACTTTGTAGCCGTCGAACGCGGTTCCGGTGGTGACCCACAGGGGTGGTGGTGTATGGCCGGTCTCGGGCTCCGGTTGGTAGCTCACGGCGCCAGTCTAAGCGCTTCGCGCGGCCGAGTGGCGACGGGGTTGAGGCTCATCCTGACCTCGCGTCTTGGAGCCCATCCGATCACCGCCGCCGGAACTGGATCGGCCTGGGAAGTTGACGCCACACGGTGCCTCCAGCTCCAAGAGCGAAACGACCGGGCCCGACGACGAGCGATCAGCCAGGGCCGGGCCCCCCTGCCGGCAGGGAGACATCGACTGCCTCAGAGCCGATGTCGTCCAGGGCCCCGGCGAGGATGGAGTCGTAAACGAACTGGGACCAGGTCTCCATCTCCAGGTAGAACACTCCCAGGTCGCTGAGCGCGGTCATGCGGCCCTCCAGTTTGTCGTGTTCCCGAACCGCCACTGCCGCCCCGGCGGCGTCGACTTCGATCAGGACTCCGAGGTGGACCCGGCCCACCTCCCCGGCATCGTCCTTGATCAGACCGACGGCCCTGCCCATCAGGTCGCGGCCACAGACCACCTCCTCCGCCCACTCGCGGCGGGCGCCGCGGATGAAGGCTTGGTCGAGCGCCCCATCGTCGGCGTTGATGTGGCCGCCGACCCCGAGTGTGACCTGGCCCCGCAGGCGCCTCTCGCTGCCGGCTTGGAGCCGACGCATGGCCAGCACCCGATCCTCCGACCTGACCACCAGATGGGGGATGACCTGCTGCCATTCCGGCCGACTCTCGACCTCGGAACGGGGCCTGAACTCGCCGGCGACAGCGATCGCCTCGAGCAGGCGGGTAACCCCACCCCGGCGAATGCCATGCCATGACCCATCTGGCAGGGCCACCCGGCGGGGCACCACCAGCACCAGCTCCCGGCCCGCGCCGCGCGCCACCGCCGGGGCCCCCGAAGCTGCCATCGCCGAAGAGCATAGTGGCGCCGTCGTAACCTGGCGCGGATGGCGCCCGGAGAAGTCTTCTGCATCGTCGGCGCCGGTCTCGCCGGGGGCCGCGCCGCGGCCACTCTGCGCGAGCTGGGGTTTGAGGGGCAGGTGGTCCTCATCGGTGACGAAGCGGACCCTCCCTACGAGCGGCCGCCTCTCTCCAAGGCCTTCCTGCTCGGACAGGTGCCCAGGGCCCGGCTCCTGCTGCGCCCCGCCCCGTACTACCGGGAGCACGGGATCGAGCTCAGACTGGGCGCCAGGGCGATGGAGCTGCAGCCCCTAGAGCACCGCCTGCGGTTGCAGGATGGCTCCCAACTGAGCTACGACCGGCTCCTGCTCGCAACCGGCTCGACCGCCCGGACGCTGGCGGTGCCGGGGGCTGACCTCGACGGCGTGATGACCCTGCGGACGGTGCAGGAGGCAGAGCGCCTCCGGGCCCTCCTTGAGGGGCGGCCCAGAGTGCTGGTGGCAGGGGCAGGGTTCTTGGGCTGCGAGCTGGCGGCGGCGGCTAGCTCCAGCGGCTGTGAGGTGCGGCTGCTCGAGCTCGGCCCCTCGGCGATGCCCAACATGGGGTCCCAGGTCGGCGAGTTCGTGGTCGGGACTCATCGCCGCCATGGAGTTGAGGTCGAGTTCCGGCAGGAGGTGACGGAATTCCAGGGCGGCCAGCGCGTCGAGGCGGCGGTCCTGGCAGATGGCCGGATCGTGCCCTGCGATCTGGCGCTGGTATGCGTCGGGGCCACCCCCAACACTCAACTGGCCCAGTCGGCTGGGCTGGAGCTGGCTGATGGAGTGGTGGTCGACGCCAACTGCCGCAGCTCCGACCCGGATATCTTCGTTGCGGGCGATCTGGCCAGCCTCTGGAACCCCGGGCTGGGCCGGCGGCTGCGGCTGGAGCACTGGGACAGCGCCCAGCGTCAGGGAGCCCACGCGGCGGCGGCAATGCTGGGGACCGACGAGCCATATGACCCCTTGCCCTACTTCTGGTCGGAGCAGTACGAGGCCATGATCCAGCAGGTTGGCCTGCTCGCCCCTGATCAGCAGGTGGTGGTCCGCGAGGGTATGTCGGATGGCAGCTTCGCCGCCTTTCACATGCGCCAGGGTTCGGTGGTCGCCTGCGTGGCCGTGAACCGCTACTCCGACCTGGCTGCCGCCCGCCGCCTGATCGCCTCGGGGGCGCCGGTGGAGGCTCGCGCCCTGGCCGATCCGGCGGTCGACCTCAGGCAGCTGGCAACCAGCCTAGCTGGTCCTGGATGAGCCGCACCCGTCGCGGTTTTTCAGGACAGTATGTCCAAGCTATTACAGTCACACTGCACCGCCGAGGCCGATGCATTAGGACCAGTTTGCCCGTAAGCTTGGAGCAGCGTGAGCGACTCGACTGGGGCGGGAACGGGGGTGGCAATCACCGGAATCGGGCTTGTCACGCCCATAGGAACCGGAATCGAGCCGGTATGGCAGAGTCTTAGCACTGGCCGATCTGGCATCGGGCCCATCACCCGCTTCGACGCCAGCGGCTATCCAACCCGGATCGCCGGCGAGGTGGCTGACTTTGACCCCGAGCTCTACATGGACCGCAAGACCGCCCGCCATGTGGCTCGCTACGGCCAGTTGGCGCTGGCCGCCGCCCGGATGGCCGTCGAGGACTCCGGCCTGCGCCCGGAGGCGATGGGCCCTGACGAGGTCGGGGTGGTGGTCAGCTCCGCCGCCGGCGGCATGGACGAGATCGAGCGAGCCGACCACATGCTGCTCGAGCGCGGCATCACCCGGATCAGCCCCTTCATGGCGCCCATGATGATCACCGACATGGCGGCCGGGCTGATCGCCATCGAGCTCCATGCCGGAGGCCCCAACTACGCGGTGGTGAGCGCCTGTGCCAGCAGCTCGCACGCCTTGGGCGACGCCGCGGAGGTGATCCGCCGGGGCGACGCCGTGGCGATGATCGCGGGCGGGGCCGAGGCTGGCATCACGCCCCTGCTGGTGGGAGCCTTCTGCCAGATGAGCGCCCTCAGCCGCCGCAACGACGATCCCACCGCGGCCTCGCGCCCCTTCGACCGCCATCGCGACGGGTTCGTGATGTCTGAGGGAGCGGTGGTCATGGTGCTCGAGGAGGGGGCCCACGCCCGCCGGAGGGGGGCCCACATCTGGGGCGAGATCCTCGCCTCCGGATCGAGCGCGGACATGTACCACTTCACCGCCCCCGATCCAGAGGGCAGGGGCGCGGCCCGGGCCATGGCGGTGGCGCTGCGCAAGGCGGGGGTGGCTCCCAACCAGGTCGGCTACATCAATGCTCATGGGACTTCCACCGCGCTGGGCGACATCGCGGAAACCCTAGCCATCAAGCAGGTGATGGGGGACTCCGCCAACCGGGTAGCGGTGAGCTCGACCAAGTCCATGACCGGACACCTTTTGGGTGCCGCCGGGGCCATGGAAGCCGCCGCCTGCGTGCTGGCGATGGACCGCAAGTTGCTGCCCCCGACGATCAACTTGGAATACCCCGATCCCAGATGCGACCTCGACTACGTACCCAACCGGGCGCGCCCGGCCGAGGTTCAGATTGCCCTCTCCAACTCGTTTGGGTTCGGCGGGCACAACTCCTGCCTGGTCATCGGCCGGGGCAGTTCCTAATCGCCTTGAGGAGAATCCCACGTGACTGACACAGCCGCCGCCGAAGGTCCGCTTGATTTTGCCGAACTTCAGGGAATAGCCAGCGAGATCCTGGGCGTGGACGCCGACCGGGTCCAGCTGGACGTGAGCTTCGCCAAGGACCTGGCGGCTGACTCCCTGGACCTGGTGGAGCTGATCATGGCCGTGGAAGACCACTATCAGATCACGCTTCCGCCCGACGAGCTCGATCACATGAAGAAGATCGGCGACCTCTGGACCTACCTGCAGGAGCATCGAGGAGACAGTTGACCGCACCCGCAGTTTGGGCCCCGCCCGCCCTGCTCTCCCCCATCGCCCTGCTGTTTCCCGGCCAGGGCGTCCAGCGTCCCGGCATGGGCCGCGAGCTGACCACGATCTCGCCGGCAGCCAACCGCGCTCTGGACCGGGCGGAGGCGGTCCTGGCAATGCCGGTCCGTCGGCTCTGCTTCGAGGGACCCGCCGAGGAGCTCCTGCTGACTGAGAACATCCAGCCCTGCCTGGTGGCGATCTCGTACGCCGCTTTCGAGGCCTACCGCGAACGCTTCGGCACCGCTGACGTGGCCCTGGTGGCCGGCCACAGTCTGGGCGAGATCAGCGCATGTGCCGCCTCCGGGGCGATCACCTGGGATGAGGCCCTGCTCCTGGTTCGCGAGCGGGGCCGGCTGATGGCGGCCGCGGCCGACTCCAGCCCCGGCCGGATGCTCGCCATCGTCGGCCTGCTGGAGCCAGAGGTGGAAGCGATCCGCCATCAGGCCGGCCGCCTGGGTGGGATCTGGCTGGCCAACCTCAACGCCCCCAACCAGTTCATCCTCAGCGGCGAGGCGCCCGCCATCGATCTGGCCGCCAGGCTGGCCACCGAGGCCAAGGCACGACGGGT